>Ga0315314_1004197_pt1 | contig 10895 bp, 10 predicted proteins | sample TDP9_MG_FD_203631 | JGI IMG/M metagenome (GOLD analysis project Ga0315314, IMG submission 203631) | Freshwater sediment microbial communities from Lake Towuti, South Sulawesi, Indonesia - TDP9 | ecosystem: Environmental > Aquatic > Freshwater > Lake > Sediment | place: Indonesia: South Sulawesi... | reverse complement strand
TTCGGAGGTCTTCAGGCATCTCCTTTGCTCCGATTTCGAGAGACATGAAATTAGCGATCTCTGATGGCTGGTATGATGCTTCGCCTAGAGGTCTCCCTGGGATTGTTGTCATGAAGCGGTGAATATTGTCTGCGTTGTCAAGGTCAGGGCGACCGTTCAGAAGAGGCGACAGTCTGTGTCTACCTTCAACAACAGAGGCGACCTCTTCCAGGTCTAAACCGTACTCCTCCAGTATGGAGATGTCTTTTGCAGGGCTCCTCTCGAAGGCGAAGCCTAGGGCTGCTTCATGTCTAAACCCCAACAAATCTCCCATGAGCTGGTCTGATATGTGGGGGAAGGGGCCGTTCCCAGCATCATGTAGCACTGCAGCAGCTGTTAGAAGGAGCTTGTCATGTTCGGTGCCATCAGAGATTAGGAGGGAAAGTCGACCAACGCCAACTGAGTGAGGGTACCTGGATACGGTGGAGACGCCTGGAGCGAGCCAACTGGGAACGGCTGATAGATCTATGTGCTTTAGTCTCTGAACAACCCACGTCTTGGAGAGATGCCGCAGCAACCTTCTCCTATGACTCTCTCCTTTCACATGTAGGCCCATTTTCTCTCCCTTTAGAAATTGACCACCATTCAATGCTCAGGAGGAAAAATAGAAGAAACTTATGTTCACCAGAATTTCTTCTTTCTGGGCAGAGCGATGATTTCTCTGAATTCCATTCCCTTTTCTTTATCGAAGAAGGAATCTGCGTGACATGATTTGATGATGATTGCCGTGTCAGCGCCTTCACCTGTACCTGCCATGGCAACTACCTCTTCTCCGTCGGGGATAGCTCCCGCGTCGGTTGCCATCATGACAATTTCGGTGGCCACCTTTGTTCCCTGTGAGAACTTTGTTAGTACATTCTTGATTATCGTGTTCTCGCTGCAATGGTTTGCGTAGATCTTAGATATTGATTCGGCTGGGCTGAGAAAAGCGTGCATGCTTGTGACCACTGTTGCGTTCAACTTCTCAAGCTTCTTTCTGTTTTCCTCACTAAACTCGACTGCTCCAGCGTATTCCGTAACAACCACAACTTTAACCCCAGAGCCTTTGAACCCTTCCGCCACCTTGACCCCCGTGGTTCCAGATCCCGAGGCAACTACCACGTACTTAAGCCCAAGATCCAATGCGGCTTTCTTGGCCGCTTTTACAGTCTCGATGGTGTTTTGGGAGCCGTACTCCTCGAAGTAATGAACCTCCCTCTTGACCATTTTGATCACCACGACAGGTGGATCGATGAGAATATAAAAGCTTCCCGCAAAGAGATGAAGGCGATTCGCGCGTGATTGTTAGTTAACGCTTCATACTTGTGCTACATACGTTAAATTCATCAAATCTATATAAAAGCAACAGATACAAGCAACAAATTGAACATGCGAGGAGGAACCGGTGTTATCGTTTGATCTGTCCGTCATCGACCTCATTCTGATCATAGAAGTCACCATCCTATTAATACTTCACATGACGGCTTATCGATCGCGCAAAAAGCAAAATCCTTCAAAAAAACCGACTGGACTGGGCTTAGCGGAGGCTGTTAAATTGCATTTTAGCCGTCTCTCGCCACATCTGGCTAGCCTGTTCCTGATAGTTTTCGGATCGGTTGTTCTCGCTTGGGTTTTCTGGTTAATATGGTATGATGTGACTGCGTGGGGCAAGGATGTTGCCCTTATATTCTTCGGCTCCAGAACAGGAGAGGCTATCGGTCTAGGGGTTGGTATGAAAGTACTCGACTATTTCTTGATAGGCTTGACACTCCCCCTCTCAGGCTTATTCATATTTCTTCGAAAACGCATTTCGCCTTAACCATTTCTATTGACGTATTCTTGAGCAAAAGGGTGAGTTGCTCAACACAAAACCTTTTAGTCTATAAGTGCCAATTCAATTTCGTGCAGAAAGGAAATGGGCTCGCCGGAGGTTAACGCTTTTGGTTACCCTCTCCTTCCACTTGGATCTCGGCGGGCCGTTCCCTGCAAAAAACATTAATTCTCTCCATTAGAATTTCTCTTGGAGCGATAACAGTGAGTAGGCTTGTGTTTAACCAAATCCTGAACGAGGTTCTATCCAGTCTACGCTTACAAGTTTCTCTGACTGAGTTGGAGAGGGAAAGCCTATACATGGAGGTAATGTACTACTTTGGCTTGATAGGTGCAGTGAATGAGTGCGAGGTCCTTGAAAAAGCTTGGAAGGACCGCTATTACAAACGTGCAATAGAAGAGTTCATTGAGGCATGGTTCAAAAGGAAGATGGAAAGGAAAAAACTTGAACCAATGATAGTTTAATCCCAAAAGCGCGTGCATGTTTACGTTGAATAAAGAGGGAGAAGCTATGCCAAGAAAAAAGAGTTGGACAGAGAAATTGGCAGACAGTAAAGGTCTGCCGAAGGTAGAAAGGGTCACTGAAAAAATGAGTAAACGATGGGGTACCGGCACCGTAGTTATCCCGGCACCAATAGAAGTAGACGCTATGATGAAAAAAGTGCCGAAGGGCAAACTGGTTACCATTAATGAGATTCGTGCAGCTCTAGCGAAAAGACACAAGGCAACGATTGGCTGTCCAATGACAACTGGCATCTTTGCTTGGATTGCGGCTAACGCTGCCGAAGAACAAAGACAAATGGGTGAGAAAGATATTACCCCCTACTGGCGCACCCTGAAGATTGGCGGAGTGATAAACGAGAAGTATCCAGGCGGAGCTGAAGGACAGAAAAAGCTCTTGGAAGAGGAGGGTCATAGAGTGATTCAAAAGGGCAAAAAATACGTCGTCGTCGATTATGAGGAGTCGTTGATAAAGTTTTAGAAATCATGACCTAGGGTGGAAATGCGACGCAGCATTGTAGATGTACCAGCAATCAATATTTTGGCTTCATAAAGTTTTTCCCTATTTTGAATCTCGATTCCAATGGTGTATCACATGAGCAAAAAGAAGCTTCATTATGGCGTACGCCTACGAGTAGATCAGCTGAAATTTCTAAAAGATGTTCAGAATCCTTCAGAGTGGATACGAAACGCGGTGGACGAAAAGCGAAAGCGCGAAGAAAAGGAACGTAGAGTTAAATAATAACTTAACATGTGCCTCGCCATGGTCTGTGGAAGAGGAAGCCATTAGACGCATTTGCGCCAGAACCGAGTCAGCACCAAAGCACGCTTGAGCGTTTGCGCACACGCGCGCGGCGACTCAAGGTTCTTCGGACCTCCTCTCCACAGTAGGCGGGGCCAGAAAAACATGAGTCTTGGTACTCAGTTAGGCAAGAATATGTACATAAGATTTGTTGTACAAATGCTTCCTCCGCTTTTTTCCCCGCCTCCAGCAAACTTCTGCGCGCACATTCTTGATACGTTCTATAAAGCTCTCAATGTCCATCAAACCACGTATCGGGGCCCGTGAGGCGGCATCTTAGCAGCCACGTTAAGTGCGGCCGCCGGGATTTGAACCCGGGTCACCGGCTCGGGAAGCCGACGTCCTAACCAGGTTTTCCAATCAGCGCTGCTTAGCACCAACTTCTAGACAACGGCCGCACACAACATAAAAACAACAAATACATATTTCAAGTTTTACAACGGTGCCACGCTTGGATCGTCTTAGATGAGGCTGGTTAAAGGGTCTAGAAAGAGAGATACAATAATAAAAACGGAATGCGATAGGTAATTGTATTGTTATCCAAACGGAAATGTGTACAGAAAGGAAATAAGACCCTTTTATACACCAAGCCAAACTAAACATGAAGACTTCCAGCGAGAGATAAGAATGCCTAAACTGAACATCAAAGACAAACCACTGCTTTTAATGATCAACGGAGAACTCTTCGGCGTAGAGGAGATATCTGGGAAACCAGTCCGCCAAAAAATCGGACAAATGAATGCTAGATTCCTAACCATAAAGGCAGTGGACATAACAGGTCAAAAAAAGCTAACTATACAGGTGGACCCTCGTCTAATTAACGCCCTCAAGGAGGAAAACAAACCCCTCTATTACATCCGATAGACCATTCACTCAACCTGAAACACGCCCAATCAAACAGGCGTTGGCTGAGGAAAACTTTTTAGACAATGTCAAGCAAGAGGAGGCCCTTGAGGATCGAAGAACATAATCCCCACTTAAAATATTGGTTAAAAAGTCACAGTGCCTAGCTGATTTCCCTCTTTATTTATATGAAACATCAACGTAAGAATAGTTCAAATCTATGAAGAGGGAAATATGGACTTGTCGAATCTAACGATGCTGGCGGATTACGTGCCTCACATTTTGATTATTGGAGGAATTGTTGCGGCTTCATGGCTTTTGGAAAGAATGGTGAAGCCGTTGAGCTGGATCTTGAAAATTGCATCTTCTTTCGGGTTTGTTGTGGGAATTCTCCTGATGGTTACAGCGGCAACGGTTTGGTCATCATTCCCGGACAGGTACACACCATATCTTTTAGTCGCCACTGGATTAGCATTGGTGTTGAAGCCCATCAAAGACATCCCTTGGGCAGCACTGATCGCCCTGTTAGTGGGGGGAGTGTGTGCGGTGTCCGTTTTTCTACTTCTTCCCCTACCAGAAACTGTCTTCGGCATATCATCAACATGGATTTACCTTGCAATTTTTCTCGTTCCAGCGTTGCTTGTGTACATGTTATTCAAGTTTATCGAAGACACACTGCGCCTGATAGGGACACTCTTAGCCTCTAAGCCTGTAGCAATCACGCTTGGGCTGATATGTATTGCTCAAGGAGTTCTTCTGCTCTTAGACAGAAGCTTATTCACGATAATATTTGGGTAAGTCTAAAAAAGAAATAAAGAGGGTTAAAGAAGAGCGATTTCAGATGTTAACTGTTGCCTTCATCCCTTTTTTGTGACTTCCTTGACCACTCCAGCAGCAATAGTTGTTCCCATGTCTCGCACCGCGAATCTTCCGAGCTCCGGGAAATCACTGTAGGCTTCGATGGCGATTGGATGGAGCGGTTCGAATCGAACAACTGCGCCATCTCCAGTTTTCAGAAACGCGGGTTTTTCTTCAACAGTGTGTCCGGTTCGTGGGTCCAGTTTCCTAATGAGCTCTGCGAATCGACACGCAACCTGGCCAGTATGGGCGTGCAACACTGGGGTATAGCCAGCGGCGACGGCTGTTGGGTGATAAATCACGATGATTTGTCCGATAAATTCCTTGGCAACGGTTGGTGGGTTGTCAGAATGCCCGCCCACATCTCCTCTTCGAATGTCATCCTTGGATATGCCTCGAATGTTGAATCCAATGTTGTCGCCGGGTTCAGCCTTTGGAATCCTAACGTGGTGAGTTTCGATAGATTTTACTTCTCCCTTGACCCCTGCTGGCATAAACACGAGTGTTTCGCCTTCTTTTAGCACGCCAGTTTCCACCCTTCCAACTGGCACGGTCCCGACTCCTGTGATCGTGTAAACGTCTTGTATTGGGAGGCGTAGTGGTTTTTCGATGGGTTTGGGTGGCATCTCGAAGACATCGAGTGCTCCGTAGAGGGTTGGTCCCTTGTACCATGGCATCTTTTCGCTGGGCTTGGTTAGGTTATCGCCTGTCCATCCGGAGGTGGGCACGAAAGGAATCTTCTCAACGTTGTATCCCACCATTTTGAGCATCCGTGAAATCTCGTTTTTGATCTCTTGGTACCTTTCTTGGCTCCAGTTTACTGAGGTATCGTCCATCTTGTTGATGGCAACGATCAGTTGATTTACGCCCAGGGTGTAGGCGAGGAAGGCGTGTTCTCTAGTTTGTCCGCCTGGTCCGATGCCTGCCTCAAACTCTCCTCGTTTTGCGGAGACAAAGAGGACGGCGGCGTCGGCTTGGCTTGCTCCTGTGACCATGTTTTTGACGAAGTCTCGGTGTCCGGGCGCGTCAATGACTGTGAAGAAGAATTTTGGTGTTTCGAATCTTAAGAAGGCGAGATCGATGGTGAGCCCTCGTTCTCGTTCTTCTTTAAGTTTGTCGAGGACCCATGCGAACTTGAAGGCTTCTTTGCCCATTTTTTTGGATTCTTCTTCGTAGGTTTTGGCGACTCGTTCGGATACTGTGCCAGTGAGGTAGAACAAGTGACCTATGGTGGTTGATTTTCCGTGGTCCACGTGTCCGACAATGATGAGGTTTAGGTGAGGTTTTTCTGGTTTGCTCATTCTTTTTTCCTCCAATTTTTTATTTCTAAATTCTTCCTCTATTTGTGGTGAAATTCGGTTACAAGACAGTTGGTTCGGTTATTTTAATTTTTTGAAAGAACCTGGGTTTTTGTTGTGTTTATGTCTTACTTTGTAGACCTTCCGATAATCCCTCTACTAGAGTTGTTCGAAAAAATGTTTACAAACGTGGAATGCCGTAGTGCCAAACTAGTGGAGTCTTTCTCTATTGAGGCTCTTGGTTTGCCACGAGTATCGCCTGATCTTGGTGGACTCTCCATAGCCGCAAGCTGAACACTGCTTTTTACTAACATTGTAGGCTCTTCTGCCACACCGTCTGCATCGGATGTGGAGGGTTTTTCCCATGCGCCTTCCAAAAGAGGGGGTTCCCTTACTTGTTTTTCCCAAAGGATTTTCACCTTGGGGGTGGAGAAATTAGGATGACGTTGTCTCCTCGGACGATGATTACTCCCAGTTTTTTCACGTTTTCTGTGTCTGTTGTGTCTTCTGTTTCTTCTAGCACTAGGTTGAGGTGCTGATCAAAACCCTTCAGTCTTCCTCTCAAACTCTTTCCGCCTCTTAGTCGAACGAGAACGATTTTTCCAAGGCTTTCTTCCAGAATTTGAGTGGTCATCTCGCTCATGGGTTGTCCTCTCGCCTTTTTCTCTCCGTGCTTTTATAGGTGCCGACGTCAACAATTTAAAGTTATTGCATCAAAACATAGTGTTGGTGGTGTCTGAAACGGTTGTTAGGCGACATTTCTTGAAGGAGAAGGAGGCGAGGCAGCTTCTGCTTGAACTCTCCCAAAAGTTGAAGGTGGACGCCGAAGAGCTGTTCGGGTCTAAGCCACGCATGGAATTGGCTGAGACTCAAGCTGCTGAGATTCTTATTATCAATGGGAAAACTCTGTTTGCGAGGTTTGAGGACATCTTTCTGCCCACATTGATCTCTAATGAAGTTTTTTCGTTTCTCCCCAAGATTGTGGTAGACATGGGTGCTGTTCCTCATGTTTGTAAGGGTGCTGATTTGATGGCTCCGGGGATTGTTAAGGTTGATGGAGATTTCAAAACGGGCGATCTTCTTCTCATTGTCGATGAGCGTCATGGCAAGCCTTTAGCGATAGGCGTTGCTTTAATTGATTCAGGTGTTATGAGAGGACTTAAGCACGGAAAGGTTGTGAGGAACATCCATTATGTGGGTGACAGGCTTTGGAAGATGTTAAAGGAGATCTAGTAGTTTTGATTGAGATACGCTTTTAAGATTGTGCAGTAGAATAGAAAATGTGACTTTAGGTTAATTATGGAGAAGGTTTGTTGTCGTCTCTTGAACATTTACAGAATGGCAGGTATGCTATTTTAAAGAGGCTCGGTGAGGGCGGTAAGGGCATCGTATACAAGGCTAGAGACACAGTTTTGAACCGTGTTGTTGCAATTAAGATGCTTAAGGGTGCAGTTTTAAGCGAAGAGGCGTATTCCCGTTTTTTACGTGAAGCACAGGTGGTAGCGAAGCTTAACCATCCAAACATTGTTTCCATCCATGACATTGGCAAAGAAGATGAAAAACAGTTTTTTGTCCTCGAATTTGTTGATGGAATGAGTCTGCGCGAGCTTATGGCAACGTATCCTGAAGGAAAGTGTGACATACAAACAGTGTTGAGGACCGCCACAGATGTTTGCAGTGCTCTTCAGTACGCGCACTCTCAAGGCGTTCTGCATCGAGACGTAAAGCCGGAAAATATTCTGATTACTCAAGAGGGCATTGCGAAACTGATGGATTTTGGTTTGGCTAAAATGTTGGGTCAACCTAGCATTACGAAGGAGGGAATAATAGTGGGCACGGTTGCCTATGTGGCTCCGGAGATAGCGTTGGGAAAAGGTGCTGACGCTAGGTCTGACCTGTACTCCTTTGGTGCGGTGCTTTATGAGATGGTGACTGGGAAACCGCCTTTTCCCGGAGAAGACCCGGTGAAAACTATCTTTAGCCACATTCATGATTATCCGGTTTCGCCGAGTAGGCTGAATCCGAAGGTTCCGCAGGCTCTGGCTGAGTGCATCATGAAGCTTTTGGAAAAGGAGCCTGGGAAGAGGTATCAGACGGCGGCGGATTTGCAGGTTGTGTTGAGGGATGTTGCTGAGGGTTTCTTGAGAGAAGCTTATGTGCCTTCTCTTAAACCAGGCGTTGTTGTTCCGAGTCCGCGTCCTCCTGCGGTTAGAGAGGTTCAGCTTATCGATAGGGCTGAAGAGATGGGTGTTCTTAGAGAGGCTGTTGATAGGGCGGTTCGTGGCGAAGGTGGTGTTGTTTTTCTATATGGGGAGGCGGGGATTGGCAAGACGAGGTTGGCTAGAGAGTTGGGGGCTTACGCACGTTTGCGGGGGATGCATGTTTTGTCCGGCAGGTGTCCAGCCTTGTTCAGGATGGATGGTGTCCCTCCCTATGTTCTCTGGAGAGAAGTGATTAAGGATTATTTGGAATTTTGTGCTCCTGAGCAATTGTATAGGGTGGTTGGTTTTCATCCAGGCGAGGTTTCTAAGTTGGTTCCTGAACTTACGCAGAAGCTTGGGGCTTTTCCTCAGTCTTTGCCCATTAGTCCTGAGCATGAGCGTGATAGGCTTTTTGAGGCTGTTTCGCAGTTTGTCACTAACATTTCTAAGGAAGCCCCATTGTTGGTTGTTCTTGATGATTTGCAGTGGACTGATCAGTCTTCGCTCTTGTTGTTGCATTATCTGGCTCGCGGTGTCTACAGGGAGTCTCTGCTTCTTTTGGGTGCTTATCGTGATACTGACGTTGATGAGCGCCATCCTTTGTCTGCTGTTTTGACAGAGTTGAATAGGGAACGTTTGCTTCGGTCTGTCCCATTGAAACGCCTTTCTTTTGATGATGTTTTAGAGATGATTAGGCAGATTTTGGAGCAAGATGACGTTCCAAGAGAGTTTTGTGAACTGGTCTATGAGAAGACGAGGGGCAATCCATTCTTTGTTGAAGAGGTGGTAAAGTCTCTAACGGAGGAGGAAGTCCTCTATCGTGAGGAGGGTAAGTGGAGGGTTAAGGAAGTTTCAAGGATTGAGTTTCCGAAGACTGTTAAGAGCGTTATAAAGTTGAGGATAGGTCGGTTAGATGATGAGTGTCAAAATGTGTTGACTATGGCTTCTTTTGTTGGAAAGGATTTCGCTTTTGAGGCTTTGTGTGGAGTTACGGGCTTTGAAGAAGATAAATTGCTTGAAGTGATGGAGAAAATTCTCAAAACAGGGCTGGTTAAGGAGAGGGTTATCCGTGGAGAAGATGTGTATTCCTTTGCCGATATCATAGTTAGGGATGTTGTGCATGAGGAAGTTAGCCATTTAAGGCATAAGAAGCTTCATGGCGTTGTGGGATGCGCCTTAGAAAAGGCTTACGCTGAAAAAATTGATGAACATTTTGGAGAATTAGCGTTACATTTTCTTGAGGGTGGAGACAAAGAAAAGGCTCTTGACTATTTCTTGAAGGCTGGGGAAAAGGCTGCGAAGGTCTATGCCAACAGCGAGGCTGCTTCCTACCTCCAGTCTGCTCTTAAGCTTCTTGAAGAAAAGGAAGGTGAACTTCGGGAGAAAGGGCGTGTTCTTGAGAGGCTTGGAGACATCAAAAGGCTTGTTGGAGAATATGATGCTTGCATGAAGTATTGGAATGATGCGTTGCTGTTGTGGAAGCAACTGGATGAGAAAGGGAAGGTTTCAGGAGTTCACCGCAAAATGGCGAACCTCCTTTGGGAGGAAATGGGCAATACGGAAAAGGCTAAGGAGCATCACGAGGAGGCTTTGAAGATTTTGGAAACTGAGGCTGAAAGCGTTGAATTAGCGAGCCTCTACGAGGATATGGGTCACATGTATTATCGTACTGGAGATGTGGCTAAGGCGCTCCCTTGGGCTGAGAAAGCACTTGAGCTTGCCAAAAAACTGAATGCATTTGAAGTTATTGCAAGTTCATACGCCAGCTTGGGAACGATTTTTGGTTTCATTGGAGACAGCAAGAAAGCGGTTGAATGCTTGGAGAAAGCGTTGAAAATAGCCCTCGATAACGGTTATATGGAGACCGCGTTGCGTGCATATAACAACATTGCTGTAGACCTTCCAGTAGAAGAAAGTGAAAGACGTTTGGAATGTTTGGAGAAAGGATTCGAATTGGCAAAAAAAGTGGGGCACATTTCCATGCAATCTTGGGTTGGGGGCGTTCTGGCGTACAGGTATTTTTGCATGGGAAATATGAACAAAGCAGTTGTCTTGGTAGAAGAAGCAGTCACGTTGGATAGGAAATCCGGCAACATGCCTAACCTTTCCGGTTCTCTGGGTAATCTTGGATTTGCTTACCAGATATTAGGGGAATGGGAAAAGAGCGAACAATACTACAAGGAAGCTTTGAGCATTTCCCAAGGGCTAAACGAGTTTCAACAAATTGGCTCTAATTACTGGTGTATCGGATTGCTCCATTTTGACAAAAAGGAACACGCCAAAGCAAGAGAACACATGGAAAAAGCGGTTGAAGTCTTTGAAAAAGGTGGAGCAAAACAGTGGCAAATGTGGTGCTCTCCATGGCTTATTCAGACATACATAGAGCTTGAAGAAACCGAGAAAGCCAAGAACCTAATTGACAAGGTGCACAAGTATGCTGTCGAAGCAGAGGACAAGGAACTCATCGCCCGCACGGATGCAGTAAAAGCAATGCTATTCCGCGCCCAGAAGAAATGGAAAGAATCCATCGAACACTTCGAAAAG
>Ga0315314_1004196_pt1 | contig 10897 bp, 8 predicted proteins | sample TDP9_MG_FD_203631 | JGI IMG/M metagenome (GOLD analysis project Ga0315314, IMG submission 203631) | Freshwater sediment microbial communities from Lake Towuti, South Sulawesi, Indonesia - TDP9 | ecosystem: Environmental > Aquatic > Freshwater > Lake > Sediment | place: Indonesia: South Sulawesi... | reverse complement strand
GCAATTGCCCATGAGCTAACCCATTTAGCCATTAGTCAAGTGACCCTTAACCCGTATATTGACCCGCCTAACTGGCTTGACGAGGGTTTAGCCATGCATACCGAGGGTCCGCTGGAGCCGGTGTTTACTGACTCTCTTAATAGGGCAATAGCTGAAGACGGTCTTATCTCGGTGCGGAGCCTGTCAAGCCCGTTTTCCGCCTATGCCGATAAGTCTATCCTTTCCTATGCTCAAAGCTATAGTCTGGTCGATTTTCTTATCACTAATTATGGGCGGGGAAAGATGCTTGAGCTGCTGAATACCTTTAGGCAGGGTGATAGCTGTGACGGCGCTCTGGGGAAGGTTTACGGCTTTGATATGGATGGGCTTGATGCCTTGTGGCGGGATTATGTTACTACGTCGGCTCAGCCAAGCACGATGCCCGCAGCCCTAGCCGGTGTTGGCTATTGAAAGCCGGGATGGAGGCGAAAATGACCAAGAAGTCATTTACTATTCACGATTTGCCTATCTCTGAGCGACCGAGGGAAAGATTGCAAAAATTTGGTGTCGAAGCCCTATCGGCTCAGGAGATTTTAGCCCTGATTCTGGGTCGTGGTATCGCCGGTGAGTCAGTGATGGTAACTGCCCAGAGGCTGTTATCTCGGTTTGGCAGTCTTAAAGGCATTGCTAGCGCCTCAGTGGAGGAACTATCCCAGGTGAAAGGGATAGGTATTGCCAAGGCATCTCAGATTAAGGCTGCTTTTGAGTTGGCTAACCGGCTAGAAGGCTATGTGGAAGCCGGAGGTAAGCCAGTAGTCAAGACGCCCGATGATGTCGTCGGCTTGGTCAGAGGTAGACTAAAGGGTAAAAAGAAGGAGCATTTTCTGGCACTCTTGCTTGATACCAGAAATCAACTAATAAAGGTGGCAGAAATTTCGGTTGGTAGCCTGGATAGCAGTCTTGTCCACCCCAGGGAGGTATTCAAAGAGGCAATAGCAGCCACCGCCGCCTCAGTTGTCTTTGCCCACAACCACCCCTCCGGCGACCCCACCGCCTCGGAAGATGATATAAGGTTGACCAAAAGGCTCGCCGAGGCAGGTGAAATTGTGGGCATAGACGTCCTAGACCACATCATTCTCGGCGATAAAAACTTTTTGAGCCTGAAACGGGAAGGCTTGTTCTGAGAGTTTGTTAGGGATAAAATAAATGGCAACTCAGGAACCGGCAACCACAGTTTAAGAGTCGTTGAAGGAGGTGGGTTCGATGGCTGACATGAACTCGACTAGAGAACCTGATATTAATGAAATCCAAGGCTATCTGGACGCTAGAAAATTCACTTATCTTCGTGTGTTGGACAAGATACGAAGCAGGTTAAGAGAGTTTTGGCAATATGATACTCGTGGAAGAGTTGCTTTGTATAGAGTAGCATCTAGGGCGGATTACCAGTTTGGTGACGAACTAAAAACAACACAAAGCGCATATAGAAAAATATGGGAAAAGAGGAAGAAGGGAGATAGTTCGTACGGAATAGACGATGTCGAGGATATCATTGGGCTCAGGCTGGTGTGCGTATACCCTTCGGATGTCCAGCGTGTCCTAGACTTTCTTAGGAATTTGCGTGATACTGGCTTCTTGGGTTATTACAAAGAGGAGTTACAGCAAAGGGATACGGGATATAGGGCTTACCATGTTAACGTGGCCTTGCCAGATATTGACTTGACTGACTATAAGTGTGAGATTCAGGTTCTAACAATGCTGGAGGAAACATGGTCTTATAAAGCACACGACCTAATTTACAAGCCAGAAGAGGCAATAACAGACGAAGAAAAACAACAAGCGGCGATAGTGAGCGAAATTCTACACGCTTCCGACCAACAATCTCAATTGTTGGAGAGGCAAATAAGGAGAGGTGCAGAAGAGGAAAGCCGCAGAAAAGAGGGCGCGAAGCTTTCTATTATGGAGACTCTAGCGCAGATAGACCTCACATCCAACGAGGCATTGTCAGAAATAAGGGAGCAGATCATGCGGGATCGAGAGAACTTGCGTTGTGGGGACGCCACAGACATACTGGTAAAGCTAGGGCAGTACATACGCGACATCGGTATCGATATTGAAGTTTGCAAAATCACTATGCTGCTATGTACGTTGCGGGAAGCTAACGACCTCGACCAATTTACAATTGACCAGATTGAAAAGCTAATTAGGAAAATACATACCAAGCGTGACCAACACAAGCTACTTGATGCATACCGTTCGGCAGGACTTCTTTATTACTGTCTCGGTATGTATACTACCGCAGTTGACAGGACACAGAAAGCGCTGAAAATAAGTGAGAGGTTTCAGGATAGTCTTGAGATTAGTCGGCTCAAATCAAATGTAGCTTATTTCATCGCCGATGGCAACATTCAAACGCAAAAAGACTTAGCTGTACAGTATGCACTTGAGGCATATAACGCCCAGCCCAATGACCCACCGGTTCTGGACACTCTTGGTTATGTGCAGATTGTTTTTGGTGAAACTTATAACGAAGTGAGAGATGGCCTGACTAAATGTGAGGAAGCATACAAAAAGGACCCAAATAAAACAGTAGCTGCTCCATATTTTGATTTACACAGAAAAAAGGCATATAATCGACTTCTTGAGCTCTCGCCTAGTAACCCGTTTCACCCGGTTTAGTTTACCAACCAGTAGGACGATTTTCCATTTAAATCTCCTTTGTTATTGTACAACGCTGAAATTTCAAAGTCAAGGTTATTCTTTAGTGCAGAGTCAAAAATATGACAAAAGACGAGAAGAGATTCTCCCAGCTAATGGGATAAAAATACTTATTATTTGTGATTATGAAATCACGGGGAACTCTGAGGATGATTTGAGGCTGGTTAAGCAAAAATTGAAAAGCATAGGATTATGAGCATGAAAAGAATCCTATATATAATTTTTTCGGTCGTATTGCTGTGCAGCCTGCTTATTGTTGGCTGCCAGCCAAGACAGGAAGTGCCTCCTCCTTCACCCCCCACTGAAGGAGAAGTCCTTAATCTTTATGGCATTGACCCGATGACCCTTGACCCGGCGGTTTCCGGGGAAATGACCTCCCACCAGTATATAATGCAGATTTTTAGTGGCTTGGTCTGCCTTGATGGTAACCTGGAGCCAGCACCAGACATCGCCCGGGATTGGCAGGTTAGTAGTGATGGACGAACTTATACCTTTTATCTCCGACAGGATGTCAGCTTCCACGATGGCGGGGAAGTTAAAGCCGGGGATTTTAAGTATTCCTGGGAGCGGGCTTGCGACCCTGAAACCGGCTCTCGTACTGCTGCCATCTATCTGGGGGATATCGTTGGGGTTAGGGAAGTATTAGCCGGTGAGACTAAAGAAATTAGCGGGGTCAGGGTTATTGATGACTACGCTTTAGAGGTAACCATTGATGAGCCTAAGTCCTATTTCCTATTCAAGCTGACCTATCCTACCTCCTTTGTCGTTGATAGAACTAATGTGGCTTCGGGGTGGGAGTGGTGGCGCCACCCCAATGGCACCGGCCCGTTTAAGCTCAAGCAGTGGGAGGAGAATAGTTTACTTGTTCTGGGGAGGAATGACCTTTACTACGGGGAGCTGGCTAAGGTTGATTCTGTCGTTTTTCAGTTGTGGGGTGGAGTGCCCATGAATATGTATGAGACGGGCGAAATCGATGCTACTGCGGTCTCTATCAGTTATATTGACAAGGTTACCGATGAGCAGGGCTCATTTTATCACGATTTAGCCATAGTCCCTGAGCTAAGCTTCTACTATATTGGCTTTGACACCACCACGCCGCCGTTTGACGATATTAACCTGCGCCGTGCCTTCTCTCAGGCTATTGATAAGGATAAGCTGGCTTCTTTGGTGTACCGGGATACGGTGCAACCAGCGGATGGCATCCTGCCCCCGGGTATGGCGGGTTTTAATAAGGATCTATCAGGGTTGGATTATGATGTAAATAAGGCAAAGGAGTTAATTGCTAACTCTTGGTATGGTGGTGTATCTAATCTGCCGCCGATTACCATTACCACCGCCGGTTGGGGAGGACTGATATCGGCAGAGCTGGAGGCGATTATCCATGAGTGGCGGCAGAACCTGGGTGTAGAAGTCAAGGTAAGGCAGCTAGAGCCAGAGAGGTTCCTTTATCACCTTATGGAGGAGAGGGACGAGATGTTTTACACTGGTTGGATTGCTGACTACCCCCACCCTCAGGATTTTCTGGATGTTTTGTTTCGTAGTGGCACTGAAAACAACTATGGCGAGTACAGCAACCCTGAGGTAGATGCTTTACTGGAGCGGGCAAATTTAGAGCCAGATAAAGAGGTGGGTCTAGGCTTATATCAGCAAGCGGAGCAACTATTGGTTGAGGATGCTGCCTGTCTGCCGTTATGGTTTGGCAAAAATTATGTTCTGGTCAAGTCCTATGTTAGTGGCTACGAGCTAAATCTTCTTGGCTTGGCGATGTTAAATACCGTTGCTATTGAGCCCCACTAAAAGAGTTTGCTGACCTCACCCCCTTTATCCCCCTCTCCTTAAAAGGAGAGGGGAGATTATTGACAGAGGCAAAGCCCCTCTCAATATAATTGATTCCCCTTGTTAAGTAGGTGTTTAAGGGAGGCAACAGCCTTTCTTAATTATTTCTTTTTCCCTTATTAATTAAGGGCGCTTAAGAGGGGAAATAGCTCCTTAATTATTTCCCCTTCTATTAGTTAAGGGTGTTTAGGAGAGCAATCCCCTGATTATTTCCTTCCTTAGTTAAGTAAGGGTGTTTAAGAGGGCGATAGCCCTCTTTATTATTTTAATTCCCCTTCCCCTTAAGGGGAAGGGGATAAAGCGGGTTCCTAGGAAAATCGAAGATTTTTCTGGGTGCATAAAGGGGATAGGGTTATTAATAATTGGCGGAGGGGGTGGGATTCGAACCCACGGTCCCCAAAAGGGAACAGCGGTTTTCAAGACCGCCTCCTTAGACCACTCGGACACCCCTCCACATTCAAGTATAGGAAATTAGGCCGTAAGCGTCAACGAATTCTCTTTACCTAATCACCTTCTCCCCCACGTAGGGCTGAGGACTTTGGGGATAATTATGCTGCCGTCGGCTTGCTGGTAATTGGCCCTAATTTCCTAATTTCTTCGGCAAAATCAGTCATTACCTGGGCAAACCTCTGTCCCTCGGCAGCGGAGACCCAATCAAGTCTCAGTCTTTCAGGCTCAAGCCCAAACTGTGACATAAGCGCCTTTAAGAGCAAAACCTTCCTCTGCGTCTTATAGTTTCCCGATATGTAGTGACAATCTCCGGGGTGACACCCTCCTATAAATACTCCATCGGCGCCTTGGCGAAAGGCTTCAATGACGTGTTCTGGATTCACTGACCCAGAGCACATCACTCTTATCATCCTTAAATTGGGCGGATATTGAAGCCGTGAAACACCGGCAAGGTCGGCACCAGCATAAGAGCACCAGTTGCAGCAAAAGCCTATTATTTTTGGTTCAAAATCCTTTTTTTCAGCCATTTCAAACCGCCAAACCAGCGCTCACCATGGCTGAGATTTGCCTTGCGGTGAAGCCTCTCTGTTGGGCAGCTCCTGAAGGACAAGCAGCACAGCAGGTGCCACAGCCCTTACACAAAGCTTCGTTAACCTCAGCCACTTTCTTTTTTCTATTCACATCAATAGCCCCGTAAGGGCATACGGCTTCACAGGTGCCGCAACCTGAGCAGATATCCTCGTTTACCGAGGATACAATACCCTCAGCCATGATGATATCCTTAGACAATATGGTGGTTGCTCGGGAGGCAGCGGCTCTAGCCTGAGCAATGATCTCTTCAATCGACTTTGGAGCGTGGCAAAGCCCACAGAGGAAGGCGCCGTCTGTGGCAAAGTCCACCGGGCGAAGCTTCACGTGTGCTTCCAGGAAGAAGCCATCCTCATTTAAGGGCACTTTGTAAAACGTGGCCAGTTCCCTCGCTTCTTCTATGGGAACCATAGGCACAGATAGGGCAAGAACATCGGCATCAATAGCTACATCTTCTCCAAGTATCGGATCGCTGCCCTCAACCCTTATCAGATACCGCGTATCCTTTCTCACTTGGCTCACTTTAGGTTTGTCTTCTGGGTCGTAGCGAAGGAAGGTGACCCCTTTTCGTCTTGCCTGCTGATAAAAGTCCTCATAGAATCCGTAGGTTCTCATATCTCGATAGAGGATATAGATATTCATATCGGGCTTTATCTCTTTGAGCTTTAGGGCGTTGCTAATTGCCTGGTTACAGCATACCCGGCCGCAATAGGGATGCTCACCATTTCGACAGCCTACACATTGGACCATAACCAAGTTGTTGCAGTTGATGATGTCTGGCTCTCCCTTTGCTATTGCCTCCTCAAGCTCGAGCTGGGTGAGCACCCTGGGATCGCTCCCATAGAAGTATTCATTCGGTTTATATTCCTCAGCACCACAGGCGATAATAGTGACACCATGGTCTATCTTCTCTATGGTCACACCTCGATATCTCATTATCTCGGTGGTGAAGTTCCCCACACATCCGTAGGCATACACGATCCAAGTATTGAGGTAGACCTTAATATTAGGGTGCTCCTTAACTTTTTTAATTAAATCAGCGAGGAAGGTTTGAACGCCATCACTACCAAGGGTATAGTGCATCCTCCTTGCTATTCCACCGAGGTTACCTGTCCTTTCGATAAGATAGACTTTAAAACCCTGCTCCGCTAGGTTTAAACTGCTCACCATCCCTGCCACTCCTCCCCCGATGACCAAAGCGGAGTGATTAACTGGGATAAGCAGAGGCTTTAGTGGCTCCTTCAGCCGTGCCTTTGCTACTGCCATGCTGACCAAATCCTTCGCCTTCTCAGTGGCTTTCTCTGGCTCATGCATATGAACCCAAGAACACTGATCACGGATGTTGGCCATTTCAAAGAGGTATTTGTTCAAGCCGGCTTCTCTCAAAGTTTCTTGGAACAAGGGCTCATGGGTTCTTGGCGTGCATGAAGCAACTACAACACGGTTTAGGCTGTGTTCCTCGATGGCAGCCTTTATTTTCTCCTGGGTGTCCTGAGAGCAAGTGTAGAGGCTATTTTCGGCATAAACTACATTGGGAAGAGTCTTCGTATATTCAGTAACTCGAGGTACGTCCACATATCCCCCGATATTCATGCCACAGTGGCAGATAAACACACCAACTCTGGGCTCTTCCTCGGTGACATCTTTCTCCGGTGGGTATTCCTTCTTGGTGATAAGGGTATTTCGTGCTGGGGCAAGCAGAGCAGAGGCGCTTCCTGCTGCTCCACTTGCCTGCATCACCGTCTCAGGGATGTCCTTTGGGCCTTGAAACGCCCCACAAACGTAGATGCCGGGTCTAGAAGTTTCCACCGGGGAGAAGGCATTGGTGTGGCAAAATCCATATCTATTAAGTTGGATGCCAAGCCTTTTTGCCAGAGCAACACTTGCTGGGGAAGGCCCAAGTCCTACCGATAAGGCAACTAGATCAAACTCACGGGTGCTTGGCTTGTCATCGTCACTGAGATACTTGAGGAGCAAATTCCCGGTGCCATCAACCTCCTCAACTTCATACACCTTGGCTCTTATAAACTCTATCCCTGCTGCCTTTCCCCGCTCATAGAACTTGTCAAAGTCCTTTCCGTGGGTTCTTACATCCATGTAGAAGATAGTTTCTTCCAAGTCAGAGGGAGAATGCTCTTTGGCGATAATAGCTTCCTTGATAGCATAGGTGCAACAGACAGAAGAGCAATATCCGCGACTCAAGCTCTCATCCCTAGAGCCGACACATTGAATCCAGGCGATTCTCTTCAGGGGTTTCCTATCTGAGGGTCTTACAAGCTTACCCTGGTATGGTCCTGAAGCTGAAAGCATCCTTTCTAATTCTATACTGGTTACCACATTGGGATACTCCCTGTACCCGTAATGGTAGAGAGGGCTGGGGTCAAATTCATCAGACCCGGGACAAAGGATTACCGAGCCCACCTTTAGCTCCGTGACCTCTTCCTGCATAGAGTGGTTGATGGCTTCGGCTTTACAGGCGGCAACGCATTGCATGCACTCAGAGCAGATTCCACAAGCCAGGCAACGACTCGCCTCCTTGGTTGCCACCTCCTCAGAGAAGCCGAGCTCTATCTCCTTAAACCCGGAGGTTCTTTCTTTTACAGGGAGGGTAGGCATATCCTGCCTTGGCTCCCTAGCTATATCCAAAGGAACAAAAGTGACATCGGAGGGCTGCCTTTGGGTAGGTAGCCTCCCCAGTTTAAGGTCTTGATGGTTCAAGTATCTGATAATTGATTCTGCTGCCCGGGCACCAGCAGCTACCGCCTCAACGGCAATGGCGGGGCCAGTCTGGCAATCGCCGCCAGCAAAAACTCCTTTTCGGGATGTTTCCAAGGTTACTGGGTCAACCTCAATGGTGCCTCGCTTGGTAGTGTTTATCCCGCTATTGGCTAATGGCGATAGGTCGGGAGCCTGCCCAATGGCTGGAATCACCACGTCAACCTTCGTATCAAACTCGGAGCCTGGTATGGGAATGGGGCGCCTTCTGCCGCTGGCATCCGGCTCGCCAAGTTCCATACGGGTACACCTTATTCCACTAACCTCCCCATTTTCGGTTAGAATCTCTACCGGGGCAACCAAAAATTCTATCTTTACCCCCTCAGCTTCGGCTGCCTCAACCTCCTCCTCTCTGGCAGGCATTTCCACCCTTGCTCTCCGATAAAGAATGGTGACTTCTTCAGCGCCCGAGCGGAGGGCGGAGCGGGCTGAATCTATAGCAACATCTCCACCACCTATTACCACCACCTTCCCTTTGGCCTTCACCTCTTTCCCTAAATTAATATCTCTGAGCAGATCAACACCATGGATTACCCCCCTAGCATCCTCTCCAGGAATGTCAAGTCGCTGGCTTCGGTGTGCTCCCACGCTGATAAATACTGCCTCATATCCTTGCTTTAGGAGGTCATCGATGGTTAGCTCCTCACCTATAGGAGTATTAGTCTTTATTTCCACTCCCAGGCTTTCTATCTCTTTTATCTCCTCCTTAAGGATGTCCTTAGGCAAACGGTATCCAGGAATGCCAACATGAAGCATCCCTCCAGCTACAGGCAGCGCCTCAAAGATGGTAACCTTATATCCCTCAAGTCGCAGCCAGTAGGCACAGCTAAGCCCTGCTGGCCCTGAGCCAATGATGGCTACCTTCTCCTCCTTCTCCTCTATTTCAGGCAATGAAGCCTTGCCTTTGGCGGTATCGGCAATGAACCTCTTTATCGCTCGAATAGCAATGGGCTCTTCTACAAGTTTGCGATTGCATTTCTCTTCACAAGGAGCGGGGCAGATTCTCCCTAGTACCCTGGGGATGGGAAGTTTTTCCTTTATCAAGGAGAGTGCTTCCTTATACTTCCCCTCAGCAGCTAGAGCCACATATCCTTGAACATTTGTCCCCGCAGGGCATGTCAACACACACGGGCCTCTCTCCCTCTTGTCAATAGTGAAAGCATTGGGATAAGCTTGAGCAAATGGTCTAAATATCGCCTTCCTTGATGCCAGCTCTTGCTCAAACTCGCTGGGGACTTTTATCGGACAAGCTTCGGCACACTCTCCACATCCGGTGCATTTAGTAGCATCGACATACCTGGGGTGCCTTAAAACCTTAGCGGTGAAATTTCCCGGCTCCCCGTCAACTTCCATAAGCTCTGAGCAGGAAAGCAACTCAATGTTAGGGTGTCTGCCGCACTCAATCAGCTTTGGGGAGAGGATACACATAGAACAGTCTAAAGTGGGGAAGGTCTTGTCAAGCTGAGCCATAACCCCGCCTATAGCTGGGGATTTCTCGACTAAATAGACCTTATATCCAGACTCGGCCAGATCAAGCGCTGCCTGAATTCCTCCGATTCCTCCCCCAACTACCAGCACCGCTCCTATAGTATTGTCTTCACGTGCCATCGCTTTTTCTTCTCCTCTAAACCTTTGCCTTCTCCTCTTTCATTGCCTCCTCAGCAAGCCTTGCCACATCTACTTTTGTTTCCTCAGATTTCTTGTCTACAATGGATCGTACCATTTGGTTGCGCAGCCGCTGCGAGAAAGCATCAATCTCCTTTATCTTCTTGGCGAAGGAAGGGTGGATATACCCTTCCCTTACTGCCATATTCCTTAGTGGCTTCATCAGGTCGGCGAAATTAACATTCTGGGGGCAGTGCGCCTGACAGGTATGACACTGGATGCAAAGCCAAGGAACGTAAGAGGAGAGGACCTCCTTTCTCATCCCCAGAAGCACCATGCGGATTATCCGCCGCGGATTAAATTCAGGGTCAATATCAGCAACCGGGCAACCAGCAGTGCACAGCCCGCAAGCAAAGCAGAGCTTAATGTTTTCTCCGCCTGGTTCAGCAGCAACATCGTATTTGAATTTGGTATCTAATTCATTCAATACTATTGTCATCTTCCCCCTCCTTGCTAACTCGTTTCACAGCAGTCCGGCAGCTTCTAGAATCTCAGGGACCTTCTCCTCTTTTCCAATGAACATGATATGGGTTCCATCGCATATTTTCTCGTCCTTGGCCTTCCTTATTAACCTGCTGGCTATTTCTATTCCTTTGTTAATGCCTGTGCCTTTCGGAGCTTGGGCCAGTTCGTCAATAATATATTGAGGGACAAAAATGCCGGGAACGTTCTCATTCATATATTGTGCCATCTTTGCCCCAGTGACAGGCACTATGCCAACTAGAACTTTGACCTTTTCGTCCCACTTGCGGACAAACTCCGTAAACCTCTTAAGTTCGTCAAGCTCATAAACTGCCTGTGTTTGAATGAAGTCTACCCCCGCTTCCAGCTTCTTCCGCACTTTAACCAGCTGGGGCTCGATAGGGTCGGCTGAGGGAGTGGCGGTGGT
>Ga0315314_1004195_pt1 | contig 10899 bp, 13 predicted proteins | sample TDP9_MG_FD_203631 | JGI IMG/M metagenome (GOLD analysis project Ga0315314, IMG submission 203631) | Freshwater sediment microbial communities from Lake Towuti, South Sulawesi, Indonesia - TDP9 | ecosystem: Environmental > Aquatic > Freshwater > Lake > Sediment | place: Indonesia: South Sulawesi... | reverse complement strand
GACCGGGGTGGTCTAGTTTTCGGGGCAGGTCATGATGTTGCTGCTGGGATGTGCTGGGTCAAAGTACATGGGTGTCACAGCTTTCCAGCCAGCCAACTTATCATCCGTCGCGTTGCTTCTTCGTTGTCGTATTGCTCTATGAAGGGGTCGGCACCGAAGAAGAAACCCCCTGATGGCAACGTCAGGATCACGACAGATGCCTCTTCAGAGAGTTTCACGCGGCACGAAATCGTACGCTGGCGACCCGGAACCTGCTGACTCGGAATAGAGCCGAGAACTGAAATCCTCGGGTCATTAGGTCTCGGTACTAGAAACTTATCAATGCCGACCCGTCCCCAATGTGATGTGTGCATTCCGATCGTCAGTCCGTTCCAAATGCTCCAGACTTGTTCTCCGGCCAGCTTATATGGCTCGCGCATAACTGCCTCCGATGCCACTCCTATTCCAAACACCTCCTGACAATCGTTTTCGTAGGACACGATAATGACTGCACGACCGCCTCTCTTTTCAAGAGCATCTCGCACGGGCGCCAATGGCTCCCTGTCCCCCGGAAAATAAACCACACCGTTAAAGTGACCCCGAACATACTCATCAAAAACTGAATAGACTCTTATTAGGTCGACGCCATAAGCGTTTGCGTACGCCCGCATCTTCGTCCATGCAGACCATCCACTCGGAATGTAGGTTCCGGCAATGGCAACTCTAGCTCTTTGCAACTGAGTCTCTCCAGTGGGAAGCCCAGCAAGAAATAAGAGTCCCAACAGGCAAAAACCAAGGAGCGTTCTTTTCCGATGTGTACTCATAGTGTGCACTCTAAGACCGGAACAATACCGCATAATATATCGTCACTGCCTACAATTTCCATAGCCAAAAATAACAGTTACCGTGAGAGCCTTTCAAGGCGGAGCGAAACGCGCTCTGCTGTCTCAGTGACCTTGCCCCCGTTTTTGGTCCACTCATAGTGCAAGTTCCCAGGCTTCTGTGCACCCCATTTCCCTGGATTCTGCCGTCGTCAGGGGAAGCAACAACAGCAGATACGGATGGGTGTGGCTAGTGAGCAGAGCACGCTCCCTGCATCAAAAAGAAATGTTTTTGGCACACCCCACGTTGACTTGCCTCGCAGCGCGGCCTAAGATGCGCGCCAAAGGCGTCGAAGACGCACAGTTCGAGATTCGGAGCGCGCCGATGAGACGCTCATTACCAGCTAGGTTTTTAATTGCGCTGGTTGCGGTTGTCTGGGCACTTGCGCTCGGCGGTGCGGCGGCCCAGGCGCCAGACGTTGCGGCTCGGGTCGAAGCAATCCTCAAGAAGCTGAACCTGGCGGAAAAGAAAGAACTTAAGGGCTTCAGGCGCGAACCTGAAGCCGGGTGAGCAGAAGGAAGTCAGCTTGGAACTCGACTCGTCAGCATTTGCGTTTTACGCTCCGGCAGCCAAGAATTGGCAAGTGGAGCCGAGTGAGTTCAGAATCCTTGTTGGGGCGTCTTCGTCGGACATCCGACTCGCCGGCGCGCTCACAATCCCATAAAAAGGCTCGGAGAATGCAGGCTTGCTTATTGCGCTCTGTGGGACCGGTCGAAAACAACCCCTTGGAATTCACTGAGGTTCCCGCGCCCACGGCAAAGAGAGATGAGGTAATAATCCGTGTGCATGTCTGTGGCGTGTGCCGTACGGACTTGCACATCGTCGAGGGCGAGCTACCACCACGCAAATCCCCTATAGTTCCCGGCCACCAGGTAGTCGGCACCATCGAGCAGGCGGGCCCGCTCGCCAGCCGGTTTCCAGTCGGTGCACGCGTGGGTGTTGCCTGGCTGCACCGCACTTGTGGCGTCTGTGAGTTCTGCCGCGCGGGAAGAGAAAATCTCTGTGAGGCGGCGCTGCTTACGGGCTACACGGTTGACGGCGGCTACGCGGAGTACATCCTGGCCCCGGAAGCTTTCCTATACCCCATTCCCCAAGCTTTCAGCGACCTCGAAGCAGCACCCTTGCTTTGCGCGGGAATCATCGGCTTCCGCTGCTTGCGCATGTCTGAAATCCAGGCGGGTGCCACGCTTGGTATGTACGGCTTCGGTGCGGCGGCGCACGTTGCTATCCAGGTAGCGCAGCACTGGGGAGTCAACGTTTTCGCATTCACGCGCGATAGCCGCCATCAGCAGCATGCGCGGGAGCTCGGCGCCACCTGGGCCGGTGCGGTGGCGGAAGAGCCGCCCGGCAAGCTCGACGCGGCGATCATTTTCGCGCCCGCAGGTGAATTGGTGCCCGCCGCGCTGAAGATTTTGAAGAAAGGCGGGACTGTCGTACTCGGCGGAATCCACATGAGTCCCATCCCCGCGCTTGAATACGGTCTCATTTATGACGAACGCGTTATCCGCAGCGTCGCCAACAATACCCGGAACGACGGCGAGGATTTTCTTCGCCTAGCGGCAGAGATTCCAATACGCACACAAGTGGAGGTCTTCCCGTTGCGCGAGGCGAACGCGGCGTTGCAGGCGCACAAGCACGGCACCATCCGTGGGGTGGCAGTCCTGCAAGTTTTCTAACCGCGCCGCTCACTGAACGCGTAGCTTCGGCCTGGGGCACTACATTACCCTTGATGAAATCGGGGGAAATCTTTACTCTGAGCAACCACGTCTTGTATCCAGTCCGGGGAGTGGTTTTTAGGAGGCGGGCATGAAAAAAATAACTACGCAGATCAAGAAGTTCCAGTATTTCTATCCCTACACGGTGGCCATTGTGGGAGCGGAAGCCGGTGGCCGAATAAATTATATGGCCTGCGCCTGGCATAGCGCACTCTCCTTCGACCCCCCACTGTTCGGCGTGCTCATCGCGAAAAAGAGATTCACGCACCAAATTATCTCCCAGGCTCGGGAATTCACCGCGAACTTCATCAGCTATGAAAAGGTGAAACTCTCAGCGCAGATGGGCAGGAAATCAGGGCATGACATTGACAAGGTCAAGGAATTTCAGGTGCAGCTTGCGCCGGCGAAAATCATCACCTCGCCCATCATCGCAGAAGCCTACGTCTGCTTCGAATGCAGGGTGATAGATGTCAGAACCTACGGCGACCATGACCTGTTCGTGGGCGAAGTGGTGGCTGTTCACGAAGAAGAAGGCAGCTTCAATGCCGAGGGGGTGCTCAATTCAGGGAAAATTCAGCCGCTGCTTTACCTAGGCAGCGACTTCTACATCACCATCAACCCCGATACTTTCAAGCACGTACTGCCGGATTGAAAACCGTCCCCGCTCTCTGCGTCCTTCCCACTTCGGCACACGAACCGCGTCCCGAAGCCTCGGCAGAGGTGCGCACATCCTACGCCCGGGCGGAGGACGGGTCGAGCGGGGAAGGCTAAGCAAGTAGCGAGAGGCCGACAGGTATCGGGCCAGTGGCAGGGGCCACTAGGTTCCACGCTCAACGGTTTTTCTGGTGAGTGTGGTAGATTTCGTCGCGCAGTTTCAGTTGCGCGTCACTCATGACCTTGCGGCCAAATCGCCGGGCAAACTCGGCGGCCACCTGGGAGGGCGAGCGCTCGGTGTAGTCGGGCGGAATTTGGAAGAGGGCAGGGGAAGGCTCACCGGGGATCACGAAAATAACTTCGCGCTCGGTGGTCCGGGCGATGTCACCCCCGATCGTGCCACTCGCCAAGACCTCGCGCAGCCGGAAACAATCAAGCGCCGGAGCCAGCCAGAACTCATCCCGCTCCACGAATTTCCGTGATGTTTGCAGGGTCTGGCGCTGAACTTTGACCACTTCGTAGCCTAGGAGGGTGGCGCGCTCGAGCGTGAGGTCGTCCGCGCAGGTTTTGTCGGGAATTCTGAACGCGGCTACCTGCCCGTCGGAAAGAGGCCACGTGGTGACAGAGTCAGTCAAGCCGTCGATACCAATATTCTCCTTGGCTGAGAAGTCCCAAATTTCCCTGATTTCGACGTAGCGCCCATTGGGGTCTTGCCAGGGCCAGATGCGCACCCAGGAGCCATCGCTTCGGACGGCATAAATTGAGTTGTAGCTCCGAACCAACGCCCCGCTGCCGTCATAGTATCTTTCCAGGGTGAAGGCTGTGAAGGGGTTCCGCCCGGCAGGTTGGGCTTGCAATTTGAGTTTCCTAACCCCGACGAACGTCAGTGCTCCTAGCCCGAGTGACAGCACAAGCAAGAGCGCAATCCGCCTCATGGGACCTCCAGCAGGTAGTAGCTTGTTAGCATAGTACCCACTAGTATACGCAATAGTCTTGCCAGCAGCCTTGATAGAAGCGCGCGCCGCAGGGAATCTCCCTGGCGACACAAAAATCTATCTTTCCGTAGCAGCGAAGGTGCCGACATCTCTCCCGCCAGCATGTGTCCCCTCCGCAAGCCTCGCAGTTCCACTGGCAGTTCACCGTCTCGGTCAACCACCAATTGTTCCACGCTTCTTCGCACAAGAGGCAGGCTCAAGATTGAGCGGGTCGTGAGGCGAGCCAAGCGCTCACGGCGATGACTAAGGCAAACCATAAAAGCAGCAACCGGGTTTTGGAAGCCATACTTCACCCCGAACGTGAGGAGCACGGTAGCAGCCCTTTTTTGCTGTCAAGAAAGAATTCAGACCTGAGAGTCCTCTTGTCTCGAGCTATGGGTGCAGGCTCTGCGCGTGGGAGGCAAGGGCAAAGTGCCGGACGGAATTCGGCTGTGGAGCGTACTGGGGCTCAGGACAGTCGAGGCTCCTGACCCAGCCGTGCTCACGCCCCGCTAATGGTTAGTGGCTACTGGCTGCTGGCCAGTCGCTGCTCGCTGCGCGGCGCACCCCCGGCCCGTGGAGAATCATCCCCGGGCGCGCCCCGGTGCGCTGCCCGCCGTCCACTGCTAACACGCCGTTCACCAGCACGTAGTGAATCCCGCGGGAATACTGGTGCGGATTATCAAAGGTAGCCGCATCGCCCACCGTGGCCGGGTCAAAGACTACTATGTCAGCCCACATACCTTCGCGCAGTAACCCGCGATCCTGAAAGCCATAGCGTTGTGCCGGTGCGGAGGTCATCTTGCGAACAGCCTCCTCCAACCCCAGCAGCTTCCGCTCGCGCATGTAGCGCCCCAGCACGCGCGCTGACGTTCCGTAGCTGCGCGGATGCGGCTTGCCGCGGCCAAATTCCGGCACGCCACCGTCGCGGCCCGGCATGGTGAACTCGTAGTCTAAAATGCGCGCCACATCTTTTTCGTCCATGCCGTGATAAACCATCGAGGCGCCGCCCTTGGCGCACATGTCGAGCACAGTTTCGATCTCTTGTCGCAGGTTATCTTTGCGTTTCCACTCGCGATTGATCTGGCGGATGTTTTTGCCAGCTAGTGTGGGGTCCCAACTCGCCCACGACACCACCGCGTAGTCCAGATGCTTACGCCCGCCTACCTTGCGGATGCGCTCGTACATCTCGTCTGCAATCTTCTTTCGTTGCGCCTTATCAGCGAGTCGCTGTTGCAGGGTTTCACGTGCCGCTTGTTCTTCCTCTCCCAAGCCGGCCAAGGCCCAGGCTGGCAACTGCGACTCCAGGCTAGTACTAGAAGCGGTGTAGGGATACTGGTCAACCGTGACGTCTAGACCTTCAGCGCGGGCGCGCTCCACCTTGGCCAGCATCTTCGTACTCCATCCCCAGAAACGCTTGTTGGAAACTTTGAAGTGGGAAATTTCGACTGGCAGGCCAGCCTCGCGGCCGATGCGAATCGCCTCATCCATCGCCTCCAGCACCTTCTCGCCTTCGTTCCGCATATGCGTGGCATAGATGCCGCCGTAGCGTGCCGCAACGCGCGCCAGTGCCACTATCTCCTCAGTAGGCGCGTACGTCCCAGGGACGTAGATCAGTCCAGTCGAAAGTCCTACCGCACCCGCCTCCATCGCCGCCGCTACTAAGGCCTCCATCCGTGCCAGCTCTTCGCCTGTGGCCGCGCGATTCTCTGTGCCCATCACTGCCCGCCGTACGGTGCCGTGCCCCACGAGGCTGGTTAGGTTCACTCCGATGCCAGTCTCCTTCAGGGTGGCGAAAAATTTCCCTAGGTCTTCTTCCGAACCACCACAATTGCCGGTCACCACTGAAGTCACACCATCAGCGACGAGGTTATCGGCGGTGGGTCGGCGGGTAATCGCTCCTTCCAGATGCATGTGCCCGTCAATGAACCCGGGCGCTACCACCCAGCCCTGCGCGTCAATCACCCGCTTGGCTGTCGCCCCTTCTCGCTCCTGAATATTTGGCGCGATACGGACGATGCGGCCGTCGCGGATGGCAATGTCTGCCCGGTACCAGGCATTGCCGCTGCCGTCCACCACTCGGCCATTGCGGATGAAGAGGTCGTAATCCGCGGTTTGGGCTGCCGCAAGTAGCGGGATTAGTAGCAGAATCAAAGTCACTAACCAGGCTGCGCGTCGCATCTTTGTTCATTCCTCCTTTGTCTCTTCTATGCCCTGCACTTCCTCTGTTTCCTCATAGCTGCCAAGCAGCAGGTCGTCCAGCTTATCCAGAAACCGCCGCAGGTGCACCGGCTTGTCGAGATAGCTGAGGTGGTTTTTTTCCAGGTAGGCGCGGGTTTCTGCCGACGGTGGCTCGGCAGCCAGAAAGAGAATGCGCGTGCCTTTGACCACTGCCTCGGCCAAGCGCTCGCAGAGGGTTGCGGCGTCCATCTCCGGCAGGGCGAGGTCAGCGAGAACTAGGTTGTAGTGGTGGCGCGCGATGTAAGCTTGGGCTTGGGCGGCAGTGCGCGCGCAGTCCACCACACAGCTTCGCGATTCCACCATGCGGCGTACCGCGGTCAGGAACGCCGTATCGGTGTCAATGGCTAACACGCGCTGCTGTTTTGGCGCCACTCTTGACCTCGCCCGTAGCAAAGATACCGTAAGGGTGCCTGCCGAGCAAGCCATCTGCCTGCTGGCCGCAGGCAAGTCCGACAAGGGGTGGCTATGGGCGCCGCCAAGAAGTGAAACCCGTTCGCCCATTCGCACGTCAAAATTAGTGAAACTTTTTGCCCGGCATCGGGTTTAGAGAAAATGGAGGGAAGACCGGCCTAATCAAAGGAGACCTGACCTATGAGTGGAAAGCGAAACCTATTCCTGACTGCATTGCTGACAGTCGCCCTGGCCGCAGCCGTCGTCTGGGCCGCCGACCAGCGCGAAGGACCGCTCCCGCCTGGCCCTCCACCGCAAGCCCCAGGCATAGGGGCCGCGGGGGAACTCGACCCGCTTGACGACCTAAGCGCGGATCCCCGCCTGCGCGAAAAGCTCGGTATCACGGACGCTCAGGCTGAACAACTGCGCGCTCTGGTGCGCGAGGCTGCCAAGGTTCGCATCCGCCAGCACGCCGATGTGGCTGTGAAGCGGATGGAACTGGAAGAACTGCTCGAGGTTGAAACCCCTGACCGCACGCTCATCGAAAAGAAGCTGCGCGAGATTTCTGACCTGCAACACGCCCTGCTCAAATCGCAGATAGATTCTCGCCTGGCACTTCAGAACGTACTCACACCGGAGCAGCGCACGAAGCTGCGCAGTTTGCTACGTCAGCGTATCCTCCGGCGCGGACTGGGCATGCGCGGCATGGGTATGGGGCGTATGGGCATGAAACAGCGTCTCGGCCGTGCGCCGATGCCGCCTGAGGCACCAGCACCGCCCACGCCTCCTAAGCCGCCGCAGCAGTAAGCTATCTGGCCGCGGGCGACGCCAGCACCACTTCACCCGCAGGCAAGAGAGCTCTTATGTTCTCCAGGCCTCCCGCGTTAGTACGCGGTGCACGTGCATCGTCTGTGGCGCGCAGGATAGTTCTGTACCGGTGGGCCTGAGCAGCTAAAATTTCTATTTCATAAGAAGCACTTCGCGCAGATTGTCCCGACCAACAAAAGTGCGCGCAGAACGGAACCTGGCAAACAACCTCAAGATGGCACGATTGTTGAGGACACGCTGCGGGACGAGCGGAAGCGCAGTCGGGATACATGCGAAGGCCTGCGGCGTCAGCAAGCGGTACTGGATCACGCCGGTGGTAGCGGCTAGGCGGTTATGAAATAACGCCAGAAGCACTCCACCCGGCTTCAACAATGCACTCAGGCGGTCGGCAGTCGGCACCAAAAGTTCTTCCGGTAAGTAGTCGAGCAAGTCCCAGGCCAGAATGGCGTCGAACGACCCCACCGCATAGCACAGGTTTTCTTCCAAGTGAGTCGCTAGCAGCGCCGGGCCCTCTAGGCTTTGCTTTTCCAGCGCCCGGGCCAGTGCCGCTAACGCGTCCTCGGTATAAACCTTGCAACCCGCCTCAGTGAGCAGCGTGATCGTGGAATGCCAGACCCGGCCCAAATCTAGAACATGCGGATGAGCCACGGTTGCTAGATGCTGGAAGAACTGGGCGAGCCCGTTGGAAGCGCGCGGCTGGGGCTGCGTCCCCGGCGGGGGCGTTGCCCGCAGCGTAGATGACTGCCGCCAGAAACTCACTAGCTTGCTACGGAAGTTTATCTTTTGTTTTCGGCCGAAAGCGGTGTTGGCGCCACGCGAAAACCCTCGCCGGGGGCCTCACTGGGCTGCCCCTTCTCTTCCGTGCGCTCGATGTCAATGCTGCCTTTGAAGTAGGCGCCATCTTCAATCACAATGCGCGCCGCCACGAGGTCGCCAGTAACGCTGCCAGTTTTGCTGATGCGCAAGCGGTCGCCAGCCCGCAGGTTACCTTGCACGTTTCCCTCGATGACAATTTCGCGGGCGCGGATGTCCGCGTGCACGCGCCCTTCCGGCCCCACCGTCAAACTGTGCCCACCCAGCTCAATGGTGCCGGCAAATTCCCCGTCAATGTAGAGGTCCTCAGTTCCCTTCAGCTCGCCCTGGAAGGAAAGGCTTTTGCCAAGACGCGAATTGGCGTCGCTCGCGCCCAGCGTCGGCCGCAGTCCCAACGGGCGCAGGTCTTGTACCGTCACCGGCAGCGCTTCGGGGATATTGGACGCAGAGGGAAACTCATCCGCTTTTTTCTTTCGCCACATAGCATTTCCTGCCTGGATACCTAGTCGGGTTTCCTACACCACCAGACTAACACTATAGTACGTCGGCCAAGGCAAGTAAACCATGGCCAGCGCCAGTCGCCGGTGGGGGGACATGGCGCAACTCCCACCAGGCGTAGATAGTCTTCAAGATTTCTAGCAGCAACACCGCCCGCCCTTCACGCTCCTGCCACCAGCGCTCAGGCACGAACCGCCTATCCGCGGCCGCATCCACCCACACCTGCGTCCCGTGCTCCCGCAGCAGCTTGCGAAAAATGCGCCGCACGCGCCGCGCGTGGAAGTTCGACGTCACTACAATCACCCGGCGCAGCCCGTGCTCCGCAAAGACCTTACGCAAATGCAGGGCCTCCTCGAGGGTGGAAGTGGTGGTGTGGGGAACGACCAAGAGTTTGTCCTGGGGCACGCCCAACTTCAGCGCTTCGCGCTGCATCAATTCGGCCTCGCTCAAGTAGGTGCGCACTGCCGGCCCGCTCACCACCAGGCGCGGCGCCCAGCCTTCCCGGTAGAGCGTCACCGCGCGCTGCACGCGGTCGCTGCCCGTGCTGTCGCCTCCCAGCACGACAATCGCCTGCGCCTTCTCCAACCGGTCGCTGACCACCCACCAGTCCCCGAAGGCGCGCAACAACGGTACGCGCAGCAGATAAACCACAAAGACCAAAATGCACACCACCAGCACCACCAGTAGCCAAAGCAAAATGCCGCCGTGTTGTTGGCGCCGAACTAGAGAGCCTCGCGTTGATAGCGTCATTGCCGCCGGCCTCATCCTAGCAGTGGCGCGCATAGACATCCGTCGCTAGACAAAGCACAAGTAACAGGATACTCAATTGCAGAAAGTTTCGCGGCTGGACGTTAATGGCGGCAGCAAATTGCACTCCCACACCAAACATGAGCAGGCCGCGATACACCACCGCGGTAACTGCAGACAGAAAGCCCAGTAGGTAAGTGAGCCGAATCAATGATTGGCAAATGCTCATCGTGCCCTCCCCAGCGCTTTGCAACGCGCTCCAAAGGCCGGCTAGCTGCGCAGAGTCTAGGTGTGAATGAGCTGGGCGTCAAGCTAGTGACGCAGCATTGTCCAGCGTCAACGGGGATGCGAATCTCTGTCAGCCAGGAAGAAAGTAGATTGCTCGGTGCCTAAGATTAGCAGAGGAGCAGCGCTAGCGGCTGTAGCGGCTGGGGGTGGGGCCTTCTTCGAGCATGTGCCGGTCCCAGATGGCTCCCTGGCGGCTGTAGTAGGCCAGTTCGAAGTCCTGGGTCAACTCCAAGGCATCTGTGGGACAGGCGTCCTCGCAACTGCCGCAAAACATGCAGCGGGACAAATCGTAGCTGAAGTGCGTCAGCACCTTGCGGCGGGTGGCTTCGTCGCGCACCCAACCTACCACAATCAAATTTTCCGGGCAGGCTTGCGCGCACATGTTGCAGGCGATACAGAGGGTCTCGCCGGTTTCGGGGTGGATATTAAGTCGGGGAGCACCGCGATAGCGCTCGGCCACCATGGGGCGCTCTTTCGGATACTGCTCAGTGTAGGTCGCGCTGGGGCGCTGGTAAGTAAAGGTCCGCCAGAGACCCTTGAGCAGGTCAAGCAAGAGCAATCGCTTCAGGTGTCCTTTCCAGTCCATCTGTTCGTCCGCTTGCGCGCTAGATTATCGGCGCAGGCCCGCTCGCGTCAAGCCAGCACTAAACAAAAACTTACTTCGCCACGCTTACTGCTACCGCGTGGCGAAGCACTCGTCCCGGCCGCGCGCCAGTGGCCTGCCCCGCTGACCACACCTCCACGCCATTGACAAAAACTCTCTCTAGCCCTTCCGGAAGTAAGTCGGGCTCCTGGAAAGTGGAGCGGTCAATGACGCGCTCGGGGTCGAAAATCACCAGGTCGGCTTTCATCCCCTCGGCAATGATACCGCGATCTGTCAGCCGCAAACG
>Ga0315314_1004194_pt1 | contig 10900 bp, 8 predicted proteins | sample TDP9_MG_FD_203631 | JGI IMG/M metagenome (GOLD analysis project Ga0315314, IMG submission 203631) | Freshwater sediment microbial communities from Lake Towuti, South Sulawesi, Indonesia - TDP9 | ecosystem: Environmental > Aquatic > Freshwater > Lake > Sediment | place: Indonesia: South Sulawesi... | reverse complement strand
CTCGCTATCATTCGGTGACAGAGGTCGAACTTGATTGGGGTGAAGAAGGGCTCGCTGCCAAGTATCGAGGCAGCTGCTCGGCCAACGTCATCGAGCGGGTCACCTAGGCATGAGTCCTCGAGATCCAGACCGTACACGCTGCCCTCGTGGAGGATGAAATTGGACAGCACTGCATCCGCCATCAGCTTCCTATTAATGCCATCGCCAAGCTTCTGATGAAACAGCGCGAGCCACCTCCCAATCCCGTCAGCTGCCTCAATGCTGAACATGTGATTAATCAATATGTCACAGGATTCGCCTTCGAGATACTCCGTCACGAGGTAATCGCTGGCAATGTGCAGCGGATAGGGCACGTTCAGGCCCGCCTGTTTTGCCTGAAGAAGTGCCTCGAACTCGTGCCCGCACCTTCCTGATAGGAAACGTTTGACGACGACGGGCCTCACGTCTGTCTCGACTATCCAGACCCTGTTCTTCTTGCTCGGGACGAATTTGACCGCGCTGATGACCACTCTCTGGTTCAGCGCGTCCTTCAAGGCTGCCCAGCCGAGGGAGTCCAAGGCGGTCAGGTCTGAGATCATCTAGTAGTAAAGACGAGGCAACGCCGATAAAAACCCTCTGTTGGAGATATCATATGGGACGTCGTCATGTGTCAATGGAACAACTGCCCTGCCTAATGCCAGGAGATTGAGTCCTCTCTCAGAGAGTCCATCAGCTCCTTCGTTAACCTCAACGCCTCGTCCGGGTCGTCCGCATGCAGGGCCTGCATGACGTTCTTGATCCTCAAAACGTACTGCGAGATGTCTACGCCCGCTGCCTTCGCGTCCGTAAGCAGCTCCCTCGCCTTTGCCACCTCGGACCTCACAAGGTCGGGTATGCTGGGCTCAATCAGCTCCTCGGTCTGCCGAGCTAGGGTGGTCACGAGATTCCAGTCACCGTCCCTGCATGCTTCCCAAGCAGTCCCTATCAGCCTTCTTGCCTTCGTCGTGTCCGTTCCCAGCGAACTTATGTCCGAGACGAGGTGCTCGATCTCCTCGAGGAGCCTCGCAGACCCTGCAAACCCCTTGAGTGCCTCCTGATAGAGCATGTCCCGCGACCTCGGCCTGGTCCTGAACAGGCTGAACACGTCGAACTTCTCGGGCCTCACCATTGGCTCTCTCTGCGCAGGCTTCTCAGCTGCTAGCCCCTCGACCGCTTCCGCGATCGAACTCTCTGTCGCAAGAGGCCCGTCTGCGAATATGGCGCCGCAGAACGGACAGTAAGGGTCTGACTCCCGCACAATCATATCGCACTCGGTGCACTGAAAAAGCGGGCCGGCGTAGTCGTCGGCCAAGGCAGGGTTGACCAGCTTCGGGGACAAAGTTGCCTCCTTCAGCCGCTCGCTCATGCGCCTGGGCTCGATGGTGCCAACGCCGCCAGACAGGTGCTGGGACCTCATGTCTGGCTCACGGAGTATCCTCTGTAGCTTCCTGCGATATCGGTCGAAGTCGTTGTCGTCCTTCTCGGCCTGGTTCGAACTCGTCTTTGGAACAGTCTTCTCGGGCAATCTGGTTCCCACTCTGGCAGTCTACTCCTGCACGTATGACTTGGTTTAGCCAGCTATAAGAACCATGCCCTGCCGCTATCATGACGCGAAATTGGGCAACTGAAACGCCAGTGTTCGGCCAGACCAGCTACCGTTTCTTGACCATGTCCAAGAATGCCTTCTCGTCCACGATGACCTTGTTCATGTTCTTGGCTTTCGCGAGCTTCGATCCCGGGTTTTCTCCAACGACAACGTAGTCCGTGGCCTTGGTAACTGACGACCCCGCCTTGCCTCCAAGCGATTCCACAAGTGCCTCCGCCTCTGGTCTGGACATAGAACTCAGCTCTCCTGTGAACAGAAAGACCTTGCCCTCGAGAGGACCTTTCGCCTTTGCGGCAGCCTCCATCCTAAGCCCAGCCTTCCTGAGCTTCTCGGCCAGCTGCCTGTTCTTCGAATCCTCCATGAAATCACGCAGGGACTGCGCGACTATCTGCCCGATTCCTTCGACTCTTGAGAGCTCCTCTACGCTCGCCGCCTTCAATCGATCCATGCTGCGGAACGCATCCGCCAGGGCCTGTGCGGTCGTTCTGCCAACATGGCGGATACCTAGCGCGAAGAGCACCCGATCGAAATCCCTGTCGATGCTGGATCTGATGGCGTCCAGGATGTTCTGAGACGATTTCTCCGCAATTCCTTCGAGAGTGAGGAGGTCATCCTTGCGGAGCTTGTACAGATCTGAAACGTCTGACACGAGCTTCTTGTCCACGAGCTGATCGATAAGGGCCGGCCCAACACCTTCTATGTCCATCGCATTCCTCGAACAGAAATGCCCGAGCCGTTCCTTGACCTGTGCTGGGCAGGAGGCATTCACGCATCTTCTTACCGCTTCGCCTTCTTCTCTGGCAGTATTCGATCCACAGACGGGACAGCGGTCAGGCATCCGGAATGCCTTCTCCTTCCCCGTCCGTTTCTCGACGATGGGTTTGACTACTTGCGGAATGACCTCACCAGCTCTCTCCACCAGCACGATATCGCCTATCCTCAGGTCCTTCCGCCTGATCTCGTCCTCATTGTGAAGAGTGGCATGGGTTACCGTGACGCCTCCCACCTGGACAGGCTCAAGAACCGCAACTGGGGTCAGAGCACCCGTTCTTCCCACCTGCACTTGGATGCTGACCAGTCTTGTTGTCATCTGCTTGGGCGGGTACTTGTACGCAATCGCCCACCTCGGGTTCTTCGCAGTGTAACCGAGCCTCTCCTGTTGGCCCAGCGAATTGACCTTGACGACGATCCCATCTATCTCGTAGTCGAGCTCCTCTCGCTTCGATTCCCAAGATGAGATGTGTTGCAGGACCTTGTCTATCGAATCGAACTTGCGGGTGTGGGGGGATGTCCTGAGTCCGCACAGCCTCATTGCGTTGAGACATTCGTCGTGGGTTCTTGGCATCCTGTCCTCATTGTAGCTCAGCGTGTAGAAGTACGCATCAAGAGGCCTGGACGCAGCAATCTTGGGATCCAGCTGTCTTATCGAGCCCGCCGCGGCGTTCCTCGGATTGGCAAAGGGAGGTTCTCCTTTCTCCTCCCGCTCCCTGTTCAGCTTCTTCAGGCCTCCGGTTGGCATGTAGACCTCGCCTCGGACCTCAACCGCCCGGAGGCGTCCGTCTGGCTTGAGCTTCAGCGGGATGCTCCTGATCGTCTTGATATTCGAGGTGACGTCCTCGCCCACTCTTCCGTCACCTCTCGTTGCTCCTCGGACCAGCCTTCCATCTTCGTAAAGAAGCGCGATGCCAAGACCGTCGATCTTGAGCTCGACCACGTACTCGACCCTCTCCTTTCCGAGCCATTTCTCAACTCTTGAATCGAATTCCCTCAACTCCTCGGGCGAGTAGCAGTTGTCCAGGCTCAACATCGCGACCTTGTGTTCGACCTGCGGGAACTCCTCAAGCGGCTTGCCGGAGACACGTTGCGTGGGCGAGTCTGGAAGAACGAGGTCGGGGTACCTCTCCTCCAGCTCCGCAAGTTCCTTCACCATCATGTCGTACTCATGGTCCGATATCTCTGGATTGTCCTCCACATAGTACTTGACGTCGTGATATGAGATCTCGTCCACGAGCTTCCTCATCCGAGCCTTGGCCCTCTCCCGCTCATCGGTCATCTTTTCCTCCGCCTGAGCATCGACATGAGATCCTTGGCACTGAGCGTGTTGACAACGTCGCTGTCCCCAAGCCAGCCGCGCCTCGCCGTGATAATCCCGAACTTGATGAAGCCCATCTGCTCTTTGCTGTGAGCATCGGTGCCAATGGCAACCTTGACCTTTGAATCCTTCGCGAGCCTGCAGTGCGCATCGCTCAGATCCAACCTCTCGGGGAACGAATTCAGCTCCATGCTCACACCAGCATCCTTGGCCGCCTCTAGCACCCCGGCCATGTCGAGTTCATACGGAAGCCTCTGGCCTATGATTCTGCCGGTCGGATGGCCCAATATGTCGACAAATCCGGACTCGATTGCCTTCACAACACGCCTGGTCATCTCCTCCCGCTCCATCTTGAACCTGGAGTGGACGGAGGCGATGACGATATCGAGATCCTTGAGCACGGAGGATGCGTAGTCAAGAGAGCCGTCCGCCCTGATGTCCACCTCGTTTCCCGCAAGCACCTTGATCTTGCCTCTGAACTCCTCCTCGACTTTCCTGACGGCATCGACCTGCTTTCTCAGCCTATCTGGAGTGAGCCCGTTCGTTATCTTGAGGCTCTGCGAATGGTCTGTGATCGCGACATACTCATACCCCATCGAAACGGCGGTCGACACGATGTCCTTGATGGAGTTCGCACCGTCTGTCCAGTTGGTGTGCACATGGACGTCCCCTCGCACGTGTCTGGGCTCCAGGAGACGCGGCAGTGTGCCTTTCCTCGCTGCCTCGATCTCGCCATCGTTCTCCCGAATCTCGGGAGGTATGAATGGCAACCCGAGAGCCTTGTAGACTTCCTCCTCGGTCTCGCCAGCCACCCTCTTCTCAGAATCCCTTTCGAAGACGCCGTACTCGTTAAGCTTCAGACCCATGTCGAGGCCGATCTTGCGCATGGCGACGTTGTGCTCTTTTGATCCGGTGAAGTACTGCAGCGCGGCGCCGAAGCTCGCGGTCTCGACAGCCCTTATGTCCACCTGCAGGTTGTTCTTGAGCACAATGCTCGACTTCGTCGGGCCCTTCATCAGTATCTCCTTCACATCTGGATAGGACACGAAAGCCTCCATGACGGAGGAGGGCTCGTCGTCTCCAACGAGTATGTCGATGTCCCCCACGGTCTCCTTCCCCCGCCTCAGGCTGCCAGCCACGCTAGCCAAGTCAAGCGAGCCTGACAACTTCAGGTACTCGATGTATGCCGTTGCCACAGGAAGCGCGTCCCCCAACAATATGCGGCCGCCCTTGGATTCAAGCGTCCGAAGTCCCTGCACAATGCGTTCCTCGGTCTTCTCTCCGAACCCCTTTAGGGTTCGGAGCCTGTGGTCGAGAGCGGCTTGTTTGAGCTGGTCAAGATTCGCTATTCCAAGCTCCTTGTAGAGTGCCATTGCAGTCTTGGGTCCCACATCGGGGACGGACAGCAGTCCGAGCAGACCTTCGGGTATCTGGGCCCTCAGCTTCTTCAGGAACTGAAGCTCACCTGTTCTCAGGATCTCTTCGATCTTCTTGGCAACGGATTTGCCAACTCCCGGAATTTCCTCGAGCTTGCCCTCAGCTGCCAGCTGCGAGATGTCAACCTCAAGGCTCTCTATGCTCCTCGCGGCTCTCCTGTAGGCGTTCGGCTTGAATGCTACTCCCTGGAGGTCCAGTATGTCAGCCACTTCGTAGAACACAGCAGCTATTCCCTGGTTGTCCATGGAATCTCCTGGCGCTCTTCGATACTCCGTAACACTAGCGACGTATCTGTGCTTTTTCGTTTGGTCTCGTATCTGGCAGCGGCAAAGAACGCTCGGCCTTCTCTTCTGGACCAATCACCATGTGAACAGACGCCAAAGAATGACCAACCCGTCTGCGGTCAACTTATGTATCATCGCTCGTTGGAGGCTGGCCCCACTTAAACGTCGAGCTTTTATACCTAACTAGATATAATCATATCACAGGAGGTATGATTCGGCTGATTCCCCGCGAGCTTCTGAGCGCACTGGCCAGGAAGGGCAGGATAGAGATCATACGCACCCTCAGGTCCTTTCCCGACCGTGATTTCACAATCAACGAGCTCGCGAGGACGGCAGGAATCCCCGTCATGACGGCCTGGAGGGCGACAAGTGAATTGAGGAAGGTCGGAATCCTAAGGACTAGAAGGCTGGGCAACTCGATCATCGTGTCCATCGTCGAGGATCCTCACAAACTCAGAATGCTCCGGCTCATTTCGGACACCGACCCGCAGCGGACCTCGGCTCTTCTCTATGCCAAGTCTCTGGGCGAGCGTTCCTGGCTCCGCGAGTGCAAGCTTTTCGGGAGCGTGGGAAGAGGCGAACATGCGCCTGGAGAGGAGGTCGATGTCGCGGTCATATACGACGACGCGGTCATCTCAGAGAACGAAGTCAGGGCAGCCGCCAAACAGACAGCTGAGCGGGTAAAGGCAGAAACGAACGTCACCATTGTGCCTCTGTGCATACCCGAATCCGAAATGGGAAGGAGGGGCGGGCTCGCATCGGAGCTGAGAGAAAGAGAGACCATCTGGAAACGATGAGGCTCTAGTGCGCTTTCACCCTTGAGAAATGATCGTATGCCAATCTCGCAATCCTGGCTTCTGCCAATTGCGCCTTCTCGGAGTTCTTCTCCTCTAGCCTCTTGAAGAAGACGCAGAGGATAACATGCGAGTTCGAGGACACGTAGATGATGCTGGCGTTGTTGACGGAACCTGCAGTTATGCCGATCTTCGCGGCAACAGGAACATCTGGCGAGAGGAGCTGAGACGCAGTCGAGCTGCTCATGCCCCTCATCATCAGCCTGAGCATCTCCCTGCTCGCGCTCTCAGAGACCACTTCGCCTTTCAGGATCTTCTCCAAGAGCAGACCGATCTCCCTCGGCGTGCCGAGGTTGTCGAAGACCTGGTCGTACTCGCGTTGTGTCCGGAACTTCTTCTCCTCCTTCACGCCGTAGATGCTTTCGTAGTCCTTCCTGAAATCGTCGATCGAGAGGCTCGCGAACTCCCTGTCGACATCGTTCAGTATCTTCATGCGTTCGATGTCCGAAAGGCCTTTCCAGTTCCTGGCCGCCTCAGACGCTGACATGCCCTTGAACTGGCCCTTGCCCATGCTCAGCAGGAATGCCTCCCTCCAGGGCAAGTATATCGAGGTCTTGGCGAGGCCGAGCTCCCGCATGAGCATATTGACCCTCCGAATGCCGATTCTCTTCCACAGCATCTGAGACGCAGTATTGTCGGTCGCAACGATCATCAGTGTCACGAGATCCCGAATCGATATCTCGAGGCCCGGGGACAGGTATTGCAGTATCCCCGAGCCTATGCAGTAGGACCTAGTGTCGAGAGTGAGCTTCTCGTCCATCGAGATGATCCCTTCGTTCGCCTGCCTGAACACCTCCACCATGACGGGTATCTTGAAGACGCTTCCCAGGGGGAATATCTTGTCGGAATCGATTGAGATCTCCTTGGAGGACTCAACATGCTTCAGATAGAGGCCGAACTGGCCCTTGACCTCCTTCGAGACCCTCACAATCTCGACACGAAGCTTTGCCATCTCCGGGTCTGACGATGGCTGCTTCGATCCGCCGGTGCTCAACACAATGCACTCCCCACCCGCTCGCACTTAGCAAACGGTGCAGCGGCAACGCAAACGCTCGCCCAGCTGCAGGAAAAAAGCATTGGGATGTCAGTATTTAGCTACTTCTATTGGACTTCTGAATTCAAGTGTCTTCGGTTGATCGCAACCGCAAACTCCAGCGTGAGAAGCCGTCTCGAACACAAGAAAATATCCTGCCCAGAAGACAAAGGAAATGTCAAGGGATCCTCTGGAAAAGGGCGTCTCTGGGACCCTTCAGGGCAAGGCGAAACTGGGAGAGATTGGCCCGAGGCAATGCACAGTCGCCCTGTCTCCCAACCCCGTAACTTCGCGCTCGCAACATGCCCAAAAGCAGAAGGCAGCGAGTCAGCGCTGAGAAGGATGACGGAGATTGAAAGAGAGCGCGGACCCGGCCAGGTTGGGGGGAAAGGGGGGAGGAGAGTGGCTGGCCATGATCCAGAAGGAAAACTTCAATCTCCCTCTTTCAATCTCTCGGCTGAATCATGGCCCTGGACACTTCATATACATGTTGTCCTTGAAATCACTCGTGATAATAACCGCTGGCCAAACGGCCCATGTAAAGGTTTATTCAGGAAGGCGGGATACTGAGCGGCCGTGAGGATAACGCTGCCCAAGATCATCAGAGCGGTGGTATTCGATCTCGATGACACGCTCATCCTGTCGACTGTAGACTACGCCAAGTTCAAGACCCAGGTGATCGAGAGAATCGGATCCTACGGGGACGACAAGTCACTCTACAGCCCCAACGAGACGATAGTCGCAATACTTGGCAGGTTCGAGGACAGGATGAGACGCGGGGGAATCCCCGATGAGGAGGTCTCTCGAAGGCTCGAAGAAATGGACAAGATCATGGACGCGGTTGAGCTGGAGAAGATCTCCGACACTATGGCAATCAAGGGGGCCCTTGAGCTCCTTAGCTTGCTGAAAGCCAGACATGTCAAGATCGGGATTCTGACGCGAGGCTGTGGCGAGTATGCGACCAGGGTGCTTTCGATGACAGGCATGCTGCCCATGGTCGACTCGATTGAGTGCAGGAACTCCAGGACGAAGCCGAAGCCGAGCCCTGAGTCCTATCTGAAGCTCGTGGATGCACTGGGAGTCAGAAAGGAAGAGACCATCTTCGTTGGAGACCACCCGATTGATGCGCAGTGCGCGGCGAATGCGGGGGTAGCGTTCGTGGGAGTCGAGACGGGGGACGTCCCACCAGAGGCACTGAGGGCAGCGGGATCCGCCGAGGTGTTCATGGATGTCGGGCAGATGGCAGACTGGTTCGAGACGATACTTCCGTCTTGAACGATAAAAGCGCGATTCGCGGCAACCCTTCTTGCTAGTGAATCTACAAAAAGGTTCTACCTCGGGCCCGCCCCAAGGAGCCTAAGAACTCCCTCTTCACCTGTGTCAAGCATCGACTCATCCTGAGGCTCGTTCTCAGGCCTGGGCACGAGCGGTTCCATGCTTCTCTCGAGGAGCGCCAGCTCCCTCTGGGACAAGGTCCTGGGATCGAGGGGAACGAACATCATGCTGTCATTCGTGACCACGATGTCCTTGAGCTGATGCATGAACTGGAGCATTCGGTCGTAGGTGTTGAGGGTGATGAGGTACTCGAGCCCGTCCAAGAGCACGACGCTCTTCGCCTGCCCCTCTATGAAATTCCGAATCTGGCCCATCAGAATCCCTATCGCCGTCGGGTTTATCCGGCCTTCACCAACAAGGTTCGTCAGCCACACGACTCTGCAGGCGCCGACATTCATCTCCTCCTCGAGCTTCCTCGGGAAATCCCTCGTTATGATCAGTCCCACATAGCCGGAAGACAGAGTCTGCTCGAACAGCTCGTAGCTGACCTTGGGCCGCCGCTCCTCTATCATGTAGACATTGCCGGGCCTGGGCTCAGCCGCGCCAATGACGCTGGAGCTAGAGACAGAGGCCAATCCTGCATCCCATCCGAGCATTCGATATGTTGGGCATCTTTATATAATACTGTTGTCCAGGGTTCGTTTCGTTGAAAGGGACGGACGCCCCACGAGCCTCGCATCATCCCGCATACTACATCCTGCTGCAGAAGACCCTCAGCCTGTCAGGCCCGATCTCTCCGTAACCACAGCTCTCGCAGTCATAGATCGTCGCAGCGCACCTCATGTCGTAGTAGCATGGCACTACGAAGAACTTCACGATGCCGGCACATATGACCCTCGTCTTGTTATCGATCACGCTGCCATGGGGGCATGCATCGCACTCGCTCGCGCTGACCATTTTCTTCTCTTCGAGGTCGCAGGTGGTCAAGAAGAGCTTGTGAATCTTCTGGTCCATCGGTCCAGAGGCTTGAATCTACGTTCCCGTTGATATCGTTTGCCTAGATTGATGAACGCAGATGGAGATAGCCCGGTCCTACAGAGGTCAGTACATCTCGGGCTTCAGCTCAAGCCCAAGGTCGGACATCTGCGCCTTGTACTTCTTGATGACTCCTTTGTACTCCTTGCTGGGCATGCGGGCGTCGGGGTCCCAGCACTCGTAAAGGCTCCTGCCCAGCGGTGGGTTCGTGAGTTTCGGTTCATATTTGGTCAGAAGCTTCTTCACGAGATCGTTCGCGTCAGAGCGCTTCATGCCTGCGACCGCGTGTCCGACCTCCGCAGAAATCCTCGGCTCGACGGGCGTGGTCCTGTCCTCGTGCTTGTTCGTCGCGACGCCGAGTGACTCGATGGACAATCCTGATACGACCGCTGCAGTGACTGACGCGGACGTCTCGAACAGACACATGGTCGTGCACGGACCCGCGGTCGTGTAGTTCAGGTTCAAGCTGAGCAAGTGCGTATTCCTGCTCACCGCCTGGCCCATTGTGCTTATGACCCAGAGCATGTCTCTGCTGCTGCTCGCCACATATCTCAGATGTATTGTGAACGGCAGAAGCCAGGACGCCTGATATGTCAGTATTCCCATCATGTGATGGGCGACGTTCGAAACCGCGGTGCCCTCGGGACCACCAGCATATCCTCCGAGCATCGGGCCGAAGCACATACCTATCGAGCCACCGAGCGAGAGAGCGACGGTTGCCTTGTTGAGCCTCGCGAAGTCCACCTTCATCGGGTCCATGCAACAGATCATGTATCCGTCCGACTGCCGCATGCCGAACTTGGGGTGAAGCGCCGCTGCGAGCGCGATATCGGATTCCGCCGTGGCCAAGGAATTCATGATTGGGATCCCCTGTCTCCCAACCCGGTTACACGCTTCCCGAGCAAGCACCGCGTTCCTCTGAGCTGCGAGGACCTCCAGCGGTGATGCTGGCCTGACCCTCATGCCGCCCACACGCGTCATCGCCGGGGTCGTGATGCCGTTCGTCTCAGGAATCTCTGCATACCCCTCAACAAGCGTGAGAAACGATCTGTCGCTCGAGCAGGGCCCTCCGCCTGCACCGAGCAGGCACCATGGAGGCGTCCTGTCCTCGATCTTCCTGGCAACCAGGTGTTTCCTGTCTATGCCTTCGCCGAAGTGCAGCCTTGAAGGCGCCTGTCTCAGGGCCTCCTTGATCTCTGCTTCGGTGTACGATATGACCCTTCCTGTATCAGTGCAGTACGCACCAACATCGACGAGAAGCTCCAG
>Ga0315314_1004193_pt1 | contig 10906 bp, 8 predicted proteins | sample TDP9_MG_FD_203631 | JGI IMG/M metagenome (GOLD analysis project Ga0315314, IMG submission 203631) | Freshwater sediment microbial communities from Lake Towuti, South Sulawesi, Indonesia - TDP9 | ecosystem: Environmental > Aquatic > Freshwater > Lake > Sediment | place: Indonesia: South Sulawesi... | reverse complement strand
CCTTGCTTCAACATTGCTGAAATCATGAACTGTGCAGAATGTGCATGATGATGGCTGAAAAAAGCGCACAGACGGTCGGTTCTGAGCCTAAGAAGAGGCGTACTCGAGCCCAAAAAGTGGGTCGCCTGGTGTATATTACGGAGTTAGAGGAGCGGATTCTCAAGCTGCTTTTGGAACTGCTCACAGGACAATGTTACATAATTGACGGCTTAAGCGTTGGCGGCTATCTCGTGTATGATAAGCCGTATGTTGAGCGTGTGGTTTGCCGCGATGAGGTTGACAAGGCGATTCTGGTGGAATTATATCATGCTGGATACGCTGGCGTCTTACCTAAGGATATAGCTAATGCGTTGAAAGACTACGAGTTGAATCGATTTCAGGTTCTTCGTAGAATTCAGCACATGAATAAGCTTCTTGAGGAAAGGACAAAGAAGAAACTTGTTGAGAAACACGGGCATAAATGGGCGTTGACAGAGTTCACGCATGAGGCCTACGACAAAACAAAAGAAGAACTCTCACAAAAAGAGGAAGACAACTGCCAGTCTAGCTTCTACTGATACACTCATGCCTTTATCTTCCACGAACTCCTTTTTCATTTAATGTCACCAAACATGGTCTTCTTAATTCTTTTAATAAATTGTTGACACACCAAAGGTTCTCCATTCTTGGGAACTGGAATTTCAAAATTACTTAAATTTTAGCCGATAATTCTATTATGCTAGGTTTACTGTATGCTTTCATTGAGGAAAAGAAGGTATGCCAGAGGAGAACTACAATCCCTACGACTTTATTAATCCTGTTAAGGACCCTAAGCTTTTTGCTGGTAGGAAGGAAGAGCTTAAAGAGATTGACTATTATCTTGAACTTTCCAAAAGCAAATCTCCAAAATACTTTCATCTAGCGCTTATCGGCGAAAGGGCATCTGGAAAGACAAGCTTGCTGAACATGATTGAGTTTAAAGCCGGCGAGAAAGGCTTACTTGCAGTTAAGATTCCCTTAAACAAAGAAACTTCATCGGACGATGTTTTGTTTTTCAAAGAAGTGTTCGATGGCATCATGACTAAAGGCGCAGAAGGGGGAATGTATGGAGGAATAGGAGAAAAAATTTACAAAGCATTCAGAAGAGTAGTTGACACGCTTGATGTGTCGGCAGAAATCCCGATACTTTTTGGCACGGCCTACGTAGGTTTGAAAAAGAAAGAGCATGGGGCCGGGATTGCCCAACACGTACTCATTCACGACTTGAAAGAACTTTCGAGTGAGGCAAAGAGAAGTGGGATACCGACAATTGTGTTGCTTTTTGATGAGTGTAATCTACTGGCACAAAATGAGACGCTTCTGCAAAAGATAAGAAATGCCTTCATGGAAGTTGAGGGGTACATCCTAGCTTTTTCTGGCACAGAAAAGATGTTTCCAGCGATCAGCGATGTCTTCTCACCGATACCAAGGTTCTTCAAGAGAATAAATGTAGGGAATTTTAAGGGCATTAAAGAGACCGAAGAAGGCTTGCTTAAACCATTAGATGAAGAAGAGAAGAAAGCCTTTGATGGTGCATGTATCGGGGAAATACACCACGTAACAAATGGCAATCCCTATGAAATAAACTTGATAGCGCATCATATGTATCGAAGATGGAAAGAAGGAAAAAATCCCAAGATAGGATTGTCCTCTGAAGTTTTGGATGATGTTTTAAACGAAATTGAAAGATTGAGGAAAGAAGGACATCACGTAATAGCCGACAAAATAAGGCGATACTGGACAGACCAGTTAAAAATACTAATATCCTTGCTTGAGTTCCCGAATACATCCAAAGAATGGCTTGCTGAGTACATGTTGCTTGACGAAATTGATACTCTGCAGCCTAAAGATGCTTACGTCAAAAAGTCAATCACATTGGATTATATCGAGGATCTAGAAAAGGATGGCACAGTGTCGGAAGAGGACAGAAAGATCCGCTTTAAGGGAGACGGGTTTGACGTTTTATATTTGAAGTATTTTTGTGCATCAAAGGGAATTAGGGACACCAAAGAGTTTTTTGTAGGCTTTCTCGAAGATCCGTTAATGAATTTACATCACAAATTCGTAGAAGGTGTGCTTCTCAAAGATTTCCCAGAGTACTATATTCATGCGGCATTCGACAAAAGAGAAGAGATACGTGGAAAATCAGGTCAGAAATTTATTGTCGGGGTTAAGGTGAACTTACCTCCAGGAGAACATACAGTTTTATTACTATCCCCAGAGACAACGAATGAGTTTTACTTGGGAGCCCCAAACTCTGTAAGGTTCAGAGTTAATGTTGAATGGATGAAAGAAGGATTTGTCACCCAGTTTAAATTCAAGAAAGAAGAAGATAAGCAGAGACTTCAAAACCGATTGGCAGCACTAACTGACAAGTTTGATTCCCTTGGGTACAGAATTCTTCTTAAAGATGAAATTTCATGGAATGTGGAAGGCACAGAATTTTCAAAGCAAGGGAAGACATCAGAAGCCATCGAATGTTTCAACAAGGCAATAGAAATAAACCCTTTATTCGAGCTTCCTTGGGCTAATAAAGCATCGATATTTCTTAATCTCAAAGGATATGGAGAGGCTTTAGACTGTGCGAATAAAGCGTTAGAATTACATCCTAACTGGTCTGAAGCTTTAAAGATAAAGGGAATGGTCTTAATCAATCTGGGTAAGAACGAGGAAGCATTGGAATCTTTAGAAAAGGCCACCACGATTAACCTGGAAGATTGGGGCGCGTGGGACAATGAAGGACGGGCATTGTTTAACCTCAAGAGATATGATGAAGCTTTAGAGTGTTTTGATAAGGTATTGAAAGCGTACCCGGAAAACATCGCGGTGCTAAACCTCAAAGCATCAACACTTGCGAGAATGGGCAAGCTTGATGAGGCATTAATGTGCTATACTACTTTGATAGAAAAGGATCCAAGCAATGGAAATCATCTCATGAATAAGGGAATCATATTATTCGAAAAGAAAAGACTGGATGAAGCAATAAGTGATTTAGATAAGGCATTGCAACTTAATCCTAAAATGACAGAGGCATGGGTTGTAAAAAGTCTAGCGTTGAGTGAAATGGGCAAATATGAAGAAGCGAGCCAATGTTGTGACAAAATACTTGAGATGGAACCTACTCACGCAACAGCATTGTACAACAAGGCCTGTTTTGAGTCATTGAGAGGAAACGTGGAGGTTGCGATTGATTTTCTAAGAAAAGCCATCGGAATCGACAAGAGGTTTATCGAGTCTGCCAAAGAAGAGAGGGATTTTGCCAATATTCGAAATGACGAAAGATTTGTCAAACTTATAGGAAAAGATTCTTAATTCCTCACAAGCACTATTCTTATGGTGTTGTAATTTAATATTCAGAACCGTGGTACGGTTCATATCTTCACGAGTGAGCTAATATCCATTCTTTCATATGACGGGCTTTAGGGCCTAAACCTCTTCCAGAAGCGTAGATAATGGTGCCTGTTGCAAAGTTTTCAAAGCCATTTATGAGTTTTCTGTAACCTTTCCCAACATTGACATAAACCTCTTCATATTGGTTGACAATTTTCTTAAGTCTTTGAAGATTCCGGCTTCTCAAATTATTCGCCGCTTCTTGGTTTAATGAAAGTGAACCATATTTGCCCATATGAGGCTGTTGATATTGGATTTTCTCTCTCGAAGAGATCAAACCGTACTTTTCAGAAAGTATAAGCACATCTGTATTGCGCAACTTACCCATTCGAATGTATTTGCGAAGTGTTCGGAAGTAGATTCCATCAAACCTGTCTATAGCAGGAATAGGCTCTTTCGGTTCTCTTTTCAGACGGGAAGAAGCTGAAACAATTATTAGCCTTTTCTTGACCAAATTGCTCACAAACATAGGATTTAAGCAGATACTCGGTAATTCTACCTTTCTGTTTTTATGTTTCTCTTAGGAATTTCTTGCTTTGCGCACTGAAACTTTCAGTAAGCTATGATTTGACCCTTTTGTAGTACTCATCGATTAGTTTTCCATAATAGTCAACAGGCTGGAAGGCATGTCGAAAGACTAAATCTTTGAAGAAGCCACATGAGCACTTGGCTAAAACTGTCTCATTATTCTTGTCTACATTTATGACTAGGCCTTTTTCTCCACAACAAGGACAGTTATATGGGCCAAGAGTGACTCCCTTAATCCGTGTTCCTTTGCTTTTATATAGCCATCGTGGGACTCTTCCTTCGTGACTTTTTCTAGGGCACAATTTTGCCACCATACATAAAAATTTTAAGCGAACATCATGTGGAATATCGATTCAGAATAAGGCTGTTTATCTCTCTCGGTGCGGTTTAAAACAGGTCTTCTGAAGACGTCAACAATTTTTAAACCACTTGCTTTTGCTATTGTGGGATACAAGTCCTTGCTGTCATTTGCAACTATTAAAATGTGTGCATCTTTCTTTAAGAATTTCTTAACGTTTAGCAATACGGCGGAAATTCCTGCAACATAGTCACTTTGAGCACTCTTGCCGGTCCCGTTAGACTGTTTGCCTATTTCCAATTCGTCTTTTCTTTCGATGCTAAAGAGCTCGTAGGCATACGCATGTTGCTCATGATAGTCAATTTGACCTACGTATGGGGGAGAAGTAAAGATTCCATCAATCTTCCTTTCCATAAGGAGTCTGGAGAAATTCTCATTTTTCTTCGCAATAAACTCAAGAATATTCACATTCCTTGAGTCGTCATTTATTACTTCACAGAAAACGTCTTTTCGCAGGTTGTCAAATTCCTTTAGGCGCTTAATCGTGTCTTCGGTGTATCTTTTAAGATGGCGAATTATCGTTGTTACTGGTCTACAGATCGTGAAGTGCTTTCTGCAGTAGTACGGTTCAGACTGGGGTTTGATCAATGTGGCCAAGTCAATATGCTTTGTAGCTCGGCATGACCTCACGGTTCTGGACAGAATTATCTTCATTACATCACGAATTCTAGGATCATCTTCATGGATGATCTGCTCTAAGTAATACTGCATCTCAGCTCTCTGTCGTTCCGTGAACCATCTGGAGAGAAAACGTGAATTTGTAAATGGTTCGGCGCTTGCAACATCAAGCTTTGTCTGTTTTTGTCGTGGGGTTATTTCGCCAAGCTCGTGGAGGACAATTTTCGCATATTTGTCTGCAAATTCATTCCCTAGGTTCTCAATGTTGTCAAGACTTACCCTAAATTGCAAAGGAACTGAATTGCGATTTGCAAAATCTGCTATTTTTTTTTCCAAAGAAATGATTTGCTCCTTATTTCGATGGAGCACCTCCTCAACTATCATCTGCCTATTTGCAACATTGCGCTTGGATAATTCGCCTATCTCCTCTTCTAGTTTGCCTTCAAATTCACGTATGTTGCCCAGCAGAAACTTGAATTCTGGGATTGGGTAATACTTCTGGTTGAAGGAGGCTAGAAGTTCATCAAGACCGTTCTCATTTTCATACCAAAATCTATCTTTACTAAACGCCTCAGTTATTCTGGCTACTCTTCGTAGAGCCATGTCTAACTTGTCCATTTCGTATTTTCGGACTTTGACCTCGCTTATCATACAATTAAATTTCGAAATATCTATACCGATTGAGTGCAGACCGAGTTCCAAACATTGAACCAACGTAGTGCCTGAGCCGACAAAGGGATCCAGAATAACGTCTCCTTCACGAAAGAAGACAGCCTTCTTGAAATCGTTGGTGTGACCATTCAAAAAGTATTCAACCAACTGTGGAATGAATTTTCCTTTATACGGATGAAGACGATGGACGTGTTTTGTTCTCTCTGCCTCTCTAAAATTATCAAAACTTAGGTTCCAATTCACGTCTTCGCCTAGAATTTCCTTCCAGCGCTTTTCTTTTCGACTCCTATCATAGTACTGCTTCAGCTCGTGGAGAGAAATCCTAGTGTCTCCATTTATTCCTTTTTTTAGATTTCCCTCCTGATCGTATGCATGAATCTTTGCATATTGAATCAAATAGGAAAGATTGTTGAAAGTAACTTGTCGACCCAGGTAATCACTTGCCCATTTGCATGCTTCCTTTAGAGTGAAGAATTCCTTCGCCACGATGCTCTCCACCTGATAGTAACTTGGTTACTTTGTTACTTTTGTCCTATTTAATTTTTGCTTCTCCCTTGCTTCATGTTCAGCAATTAACAAAGAAAGAGCGTCATCAAAACTTGCCCTTTCATTACTCTTGCATTCAAGTTCGTGAATAATCGCCAACAAGCGGCTGTAGTTTCCATCATTTATTTTGATAACTTTAGTCAAGGCTCTTCGGTGAATTTGTTTAGCAGGCCGAACCTAATTAAACTTGCTTGACTGACTGAATGCGCATTAATACATGAATATGGAAAAGCTATAAGGGTAAAGCTGTAGCAGAATCCTCTGGGGAAATTGAAAGTTGAAAGAAGCTCTCCGCAGGCTCACTCAATCGGTGACTCACATGAAGATTTTAGATGATTTCTTGGCAGCAAATGAACCTGAATATCAACGTATGGAAACGAAACTGAATGCAATGGGAGAAGACTACTTACGATTTTGTCGAGAGCTTTACTATGGCGGCGACAAAGCCCAGGGGAATCAGCCGCTGGGTTCACGCCAGATGATTTTGTCTGATATTTTCCAATACATGCTGACTGGTCGAATGATATATCAGGCTTCAAAGAGTCTCGACGTTAGGAAGAGATTCGTGAAGGTCTTGATGTATCTTGTCAATCAGTGGCTGGTAATGGATTGCTTTGGTCCAAAGGAGGCACTAGTTAAAAGGCGTCAACTTATTGATAAGTTGAAGACTGATATAGGGGCTGACTTTTATGAGGGGCAAGATTCTTACCATTTGAACAAAATCAACGAGACCTTCCAATATGAAAATGATCTGATCCCTAAGAAGCCGAATCCTAATCCTCCTTCAAGCACAATATTGAGTGGATATGACTCTCTGTTCCCAAAAATACGAGGAGGCCCCATTGAGGTTCTGATTTATCTTTATTTGATACAAAGGAATCTCGGGCTTGTGACCTCATTACTAACGCAACAAGTTCTTCTTGGCGGAAGCCGGGCTGTAGCTCCTCCTGATTTGTTTCTGCTTAGAAGAAAGGGAGAAATAATGGGGTTAGAGATTGGGAGGGGAAAAGAAAAACAGAGCGCAGATTTTGGGTTACTAACGGGCATTCCAACTTTCAGTGTCGATCTTGTCGATCGCCAACCGTTTCGGTGTGATGGTTGCGGAAGATGGATTATCTATTGCGACAGAATTATTGAGAAATACTCTGAAGAAGGTATTCCTAAAAACCATAATCATGTTGTACATTGTGTAGATTGCCCTCACTTCAATGATGCAAAGTGTCCTGACATCATCTGTTTAACCGAGAGAATGAACAGGTACGGAGTAAGTCGAAAAGCAAGATATCATTTAAGATGCCTTCCCCCAACGGAGCAAAACCAAGTTGTTGGAGACGAGACAATGAAAAAAGAGCAGCTAGTGGCGTATTTCCCACTGGTGGAAGGGCTGCAAGAATTTCCGGAAGAGTAGAAGCTTTGCCATTTAAATGTTGTGTCCTAATTACTCTCTGCCAACTCTTTCTTCAGACCCTCTATTTGGACGCGAAGCCGTTCTAATTCGCGGTCTTTGTCCTCTTTCAGTAGGCTTTCGAGATCCTCTATTCCTCTAATGTACGGATAATAGGTTACGATGTTGTGCTGTTTGACGTAAGCTGCCGCTTTTGGGTCGTTTAGAGCACAGCGCAAATGAAAATGGTAACTGGTAGGCTTATACTCAAATCTCATAACATGCTTCTTCGGCTCAACACCTTTGACTGACGAATAAGGGCACCCTCCATTCACAATTTGCCTTTTTTTTAAGATATCGCATTCTTCATTACATCGCACCGGTCTGGAAATGTTTGCTATCTCGAAATCCAAGTTGCCGAACCTTTTGATTATCATAGGGCAAAACAGAATCCACTTGCCGCAGATGGGGCACCTCTTCGGGTTGTCTGCATTTGCTTTTGTCGCTATAGTTATCCCAGTCAAGTTCGAGAATTTTGTTGACTGAGTCTCTTTGCCGCCCCCAACTTCTATTCCTATCGTCTTTTGTTTGATGCCAAAGGGTATGATTAGAAAGTCGGGCACTTTCAGAATATCATCGTAGTTGCCCGAAATCAAGTATTGAGTCAGAAGTAGAGGAAAGACGTAGCCCAGTTTTTGTCTCAGAAGATAAACGTAGACTAGCAACTCTCCCCACAACCCCAACTCCTTCGGCAGAAGAGAATCAAACCAATTTTCTAATCCTTTTAGTGCAGCATCTAAGTCCCCAGAGAACAATTTCAATACCTTTCTTCCGGGTCGGAAAGTCTCAAGGGGCAGTCCGATTGCACCTTTATACAGCCTTAAGGCTTTGTTTTCGTTACGGCGCTCGACGTCCTTAAAGAATTCTCGACCTATTCTTTTTTCTAACTTCTTTAGTACCCGCTTTCTGAGCTTTGCTTCCGTTGTCAAACCATCAAACAGCATCAATTGATTGACCATATTAAGCGTAATCTCGATGAACGTCTGCATAGATTCCTTGCTTCGAGTTGCATAGAAATATCCTCGACCAGCTACGACATAGGTAATAAGGTCAGAAAGAATCATCTGCCGTCCATATCCATTCTTTCCGCCTTTCTTGCCGCCAACATAAAGCTCGTCAGAAAACAGAGCTTCACTCTTCTTGTTCAATCGTCTAATCTCTTTTTTTGATTTCAGGTAAAGCTGCTTGTCTGGGTAGCTCTCCTTTGAGAAAATCTCATCAATTGCTTGCAGATGCTTAACTGATCTCATCAATGAGTCAAGCAGAATGTCCAAAAGACTCACCATTTCAAACGGATGCAGAGGCTTTATTTTACTTTTTTCATCGAGATAGAACGGCGACGAAACCGCGGCAAGCCATATAACGGCGCAAATTACATAGAAGCAGATGGAGTCCCTATGAAACCCGAAGTGGAAAAAGAACTCAAACTGCTGCTGACATCTAGTATTCAGGATAAAATCAGGAGGTACAACCCTGAAACAGAGTCTAAACCCTTTTTTGAAGCAATCTTCTCAAAGAGGACGGTGAATCTTGCTTCACTTATCCAATCGTTCTATACAACGTTCGGGACATCTATTTACGAACAAATAGCGGTTCTATTAGCTAGTAGAAACGCAGGTTACTTTGCTGAAAGGCAGCACGTCCTATTAGGTGAAATTGATCAAAACACCGAGACACTAATAAACAATCTTCATTTGGAAATCTTAAGATCCCCGGTCGCCATCAGCAAGGAAAAGCAGATAGACCAAATACGAGATAGCATTAAACAAGGGTCTCCAGACCGAGACCCTGAAAGCATTGTTGATGTATTCATCAGGATCCCTTCTGGGCAAGAGTTTTACTTTGATGTAACGAGCGTCAAACCAAATATCAAGGAATTTCGAACATTGAAGAAAAAACTGTTGCGATGGGTTGCTCTTCGATTGAGTGTGGACAGATCTGCGAATGTTAATACAGCTCTTGCTATTCCCTATAATCCATACCACCCTCAGCCATATGCTCGTTGGACTGCAGGTAATTTGTTTGATGCGGGAGAATTGCTTGTGGGAGCTGACTTTTGGAACTTTGTCGCAGGGGCAGACATCTATGAAGAGCTTCTGGATATTTTCAGAGAGGTCGGAAGAGAGTTACGCCCTGTTATTGATAGGGCAATAGGCAATGATACTCATCAAGCCACCTTCTAAGACTTAGGAAGAGTTTCGCACGTAAGAACAGTAGGTTTTAAGTTCTGTTGCCAATAGCATTATGACTGATGATTGCCGATGCTCCTAGTAGATGGCATTAAATACAGACCTTGGGCGCCAAGAGATGAAGAAAAAGAGTTTCATCCTTTGATAAGAGAACATTCAAAGGAAATTTTTGGCGAAGACTCTCTCTATTTTGACGTTAAACATGTTCTCAAAACCATGTCCGGGATCGGTTCTATCCCTGATGCTTATGTCATCAACCTTTCCAAACCTTCTGAATGGTACGTAGTAGAAAATGAGCTTGCATCACATCCAGTGTATGATCACATAGTCAAACAACTAACTAAGTTCATCAACGGCATAGCGAATCAAAAAGCAAGAAACCAAATCCTTGATATACTGTACGACGAAATCAATGAAGACAGCGTGTTGAAGGCAACTGTTCAGAAACTGATCGACTCAGCCGACATCTATCGCGCACTCTCAAAATTACTGTCAACAGATCCAAGAATAGTGATCATAATAGACGAGAAGACTTCTGACGTGGAAGAAGCTTGCCAAGTCCTAAAATACGAAACTGACATTGTTGAGTTCAAGACTTTTGTGAGAGAAGACGCAGAGAACGTCCGCGCACACCTATTTGAGCCGCTTCGCACCACTGAAAAACCCAGACCTACTGGAAAACGAGAGGCAAAACGTACAAAGGGCGGCGAGATTACGCCAAGGAGTGCCTATACTATTCCGATTCTTGAGACATTAATTGAGATGGGTGGAAGCGGAAGGATGTCCGAGGTCTTGAGTAGGGTCCATGAAAAGATGAAAGATATGCTAAAGCCGAAAGACTTCGACAAGCTACCGAGCGGAATTGCTGTCAGATGGAGTAATAGAGCTCAATGGGAAAGACAAAGACTAGTAGGCGAGGGGCATTTAAAAAGAGATTCGCCCAGAGGCCTTTGGGAAATAACGGACTCAGGCAGAAAGCTCTATGAAAATCTGAAAAATCGAACATAAGATAGCCATTGTCGTTTGTAATCAGGGACAGAATCACAACGTGGACGTGACAAACGATGGGAAAGTACGACTCCTTGACTTATCTCAGAAGAACGAAAGCAAGGATTGCTCATCAGTGCAACTGCTGTAGAAGCA
>Ga0315314_1004192_pt1 | contig 10907 bp, 10 predicted proteins | sample TDP9_MG_FD_203631 | JGI IMG/M metagenome (GOLD analysis project Ga0315314, IMG submission 203631) | Freshwater sediment microbial communities from Lake Towuti, South Sulawesi, Indonesia - TDP9 | ecosystem: Environmental > Aquatic > Freshwater > Lake > Sediment | place: Indonesia: South Sulawesi... | reverse complement strand
TCGAGACCCAACGATAATATGACCATTTCAACGTTTGTCTTGTACACTTCTTTGAGCAGTGTGTTTTCGCCGATGAGCCACAGATGGTGGGTTTTTCTGTCTTCCCATATTTCTGATGGCAATCCGCGGACGAAGTGAACACCTTCTTTTCGTGCACGCTTGTAGAGGTCTTCAAATCCCTTGCCGTAGGCGCGGATATCAACGTAGTAAACGTAGATTTCGGTTTCTGGCCAATGCTCCTTGATGAGTAAGGCGTCCTTTATTGTGTTCATGCAACAGACGTTGCTACAGTATAGGTGTCCCCTCTCAGAGCGTGAGCCAACGCATTGAACAAACGCCACGGACTTTGGAATCCGCATGTCAAACGGACGCAGCAGATGACCAGCGGTTGGTCCGCCTGCGTTGATTAAGCGTTCAAACTCCAATGAAGTGATAACATTTGGAAACTTGGTGTAGCCGTAGTTTACCAGTGAAGTCGGGTCGTAGACGTCTGCACCTGTAGCAACTACTATTGTACCAACATCAAGTTCGAGGACTTCTGGTTTCATGTCGAAGTCTATGGTTTTGCGTTCACACGCTTTGATGCATTTGTCGCACATGATTATGTTTTCTTTGTTCAGGCAGAGGTTGCGGTCAACGATGTATGTGGACGGCACGGCTTGAGCGAAGGGCGTGTAAATGGCGTGGCGTGTGGCTAAGCCTACGTCGAACTCGTTTGGCGCCGTGATTGGACAAGCAGTGGCGCAGTCGCCGCAGGCTGAACAGTCGTCTGTGACGTATCGTGGTTTTTTCAGAACTTTGACTTTGAAGTTGCCTATGTATCCCTTAACCTCTTGAACTTCACTGTTAGTTAACAGTTCTATGTTTGAGTGTCTTCCAACATCCGACATTTTGGGCGCGAGTATGCAAATGGAACAGTCCATTGTTGGAAAGGTCTTGTCCAACTGAGCCATTCTGCCACCTATGCTTGGCTCTCTTTCAACAAGATACACCTTATAACCTGTGTCAGCCAAATCCAGCGCAGCTTGAATGCCTGCTACACCGCCGCCGATTACCAAAGCCTTTCTGATGATTTGAACCTCGCTTTCAGTTTCGGGCTGTAAAAGAGCCGCTTTGGCAACTGCCATTCGAACAATGTCTTTCGCTTTCTCTGTAGCCGCTTCCTTCTCGTGTAAGTGAACCCAACTGCAGTGCTCGCGAATGTTTGCCATCTCAAAGAGGTACTTGTTCAATCCGGCTTCCTCACAGGCTTGACGGAATGTTGGTTCATGCAGGCGCGGTGAACACGAAGCAACAACCACGCGATTAAGTCTGTGCTCTTCAATATCTTTCTTGATTAGTTCTTGTCCCTGATCGGAACACATGTAACGGTTGTCCTTGGCTAGAACTACATGCGGCAATGTCGCGGCGAACTCAGCCACTTCTTGGCAGTTGATTGTTCCAGCGATGTTTAAGCCGCAGTGGCACACGTAAACGCCTGTGCGAACGTTTTCTTTAGATTCTAGAATGGGTTCCTTTGTTTGTAAGACTTGAGTCAAGTTTGCTCCCTCGTTTGAGCAACAGCCAATTTGGATGTGCCCTTCTCCAGAAAGTGTTCAATATGGGCGGCTGCTCTTTTGCCAGCAACTATGGCTTCAACGACGGTTGCGGGTCCAGACACGCAGTCGCCGCCAGCAAACACGCTTGGCAGGCTGGTTTCCATCGTGAACGGGTCAACAACAATAACGTTGCCCTCGCCAATTTCAATTTCTTTGGGCAAAAAGTCTGTGCTAGGTGACTCTCCGATGGCTAAAATAACCATATTAAACGGCAGGGTGAACTCTGAACCTTCAATCGGTTTAGGTGTTCTCCGTCCAGTTTCGTCTGGTTCATCCAAAGACATTTTGACACATTCCAGACTTGTGACTTTTCCATCTTTGCCCACGATTTGTTTGGGAGCAACTAGAAACTGTATTTTCACCCCGTCTTCCTCAGCCTCTTTGACCTCAAACGGGTTGGCAGGCATCTCATCCCTTGATCTTCGATACAAAATGTGGGCTTCTTTGGCGCCAAATCGAAGCGCTGTGCGTGCAGCGTCAATTGCGACATTGCCTCCACCAATTACTGCAACTCGCTCGCCAACACGAACTTTCTTGCCCACATTGATGTCTCGGAGAAATCCAAGGGCTTGAACAACGCCATCGAGGTTTTCGCCTTCGACGCCGAGTTTTCGACTTTTGTGAGCCCCCGTCGAAATAAAAACCGCCTTGTAATTGTCTTGTCGCAACCTGTCCAACGTGAGGTTTTTGCCCAGTTGAGTGTTAGCCACTATTTCGACGCCTAGCTTCCTTATCTGCTCAATTTCGGCGTCAAGCACGGCTTTAGGCAACCGATATTCTGGAATGCACTTTTTTAGCATGCCGCCTAGCGACGAAGAGGCTTCAAAAACTGTTACATCATAGCCTTTCTTGGCTAGTTCCACAGCTGCTGTGAGCCCTGCAGGTCCAGCTCCTATAACCGCTACTTTATCCTTGAATGCTTGCTCAGTTGTTTTAGTTCGTTTTCGACGACTTACAGAAGGAGTGTGTGAAGGCTTTAGGGCAGCGTCAACCCGTTCTGGGTGAAGGCAAACCCAGCAAAACGAAGCTGGAAAAGCGATTTCGCTGTGAATTGTCTCCATTGCCCGCTCAAAACCGTTCAGATTGCCCCTGTTTTTGGCAAGTTTCCTCATTGAAAGGAAAATTTCTGGTAGTTTCAGTTTTTGTGGACAGTGTTTGGCGCATTGGTAGCACCAGGCGCAGAGCCACAAAGCCTCACTTTTCAAGGCTTCGTCGGGTGTGAGAAACATTTTCTCGAGGAGAATGCGGGGGTTGTAATGGTTTGGAACCAGTTCAACCATGGGACAACTGGACGTGCAGATGCCGCATTCAAAACAATACTTCAGCTTTTCAGCGTCTAGCAAATGCTCCCGAAGTTCTTTTGAGAACGAGGTTGTCACGGGTTCCAAGTCTGCCCCTCTTAGAACATGAGGGGAGCCTAAGATATAAAAGTTTACAAATGTAAACCTCTACTCCACGCTGTAAACCACTACATTACTTTCACTTTCATTTCCGTTTGCGAAAGAGTTTGATGTCGCCCATATCGGTGACGTATTCAAAGCCAACTTCTAACAGTTCTTTGGCTTCGTCGATGGTTTTGGCATTATAGGTATAGGTTTTAGTTCTACTTCCGCTTCCTGAAAATTTTGGCTCCATTCATCTCGGTTACTGATTTTGACCTATTAATCCTTTCTTTTGAACAACGAGAATTTTGTTAAATGATGATCCAAAACAACCGAGTGTGTGAGTAGCACCTGACTTTGGTCAATGGTAGCCTGGGGCAGGATCAAATATCGATTTAGATTATCGAGGTTCCCTTTCCCGCCCGTCTTAACATGGTATTAGATCAACATTTTTCAAGAACTTCTTTTAGTTCAAGTCTTTGAGAAGGCGTAAGGTGCCTATCGTGAAACAGGGAATGTCCTCGACAAAAGTTTACACCTTGTAGGAGTTTCCATTCATCCCAAACAGGAGGTCTTGAACCTTTCTCTCTTGTTAGCCACATGAGATGTAACTCGAAGCATCTGTTCCTATTCTTTGTCTTGTGTCTGACCCTGAGCGACTTGACAGATTTGAAACCGAGACTTTCCATGTCGCTTTTCTTGAAGTATGGCGCTCCCCAATAGTTCTCTAAGGCTATTGTTGCGAAAACAGAAGCTCCTTTTTCGCTTTCCGTCATGACTTTCAACAACAGCTTTCCAAAGCTGTGTCCTTGAGCTTTTCGGTGCACCCATATGCAATTCATTACGATGACATTGTCACCAGTTATTGGAAGACCAGAACCCTCAGCAGGAGCATACTCAATCGTACCCACTTGATCTCCTTCAAACATCAGTATCTTCTTATGAAAGCCCTTCGGAATCGCGCGCCTCAGGTACTCACGGCGGTGGTCATAGAAAGTGCTTCCTCTCCTACGAAAATGGTTTCCATACGTATCTTTCTTAACATGAAACAGGCATCTGTAAAGATATCCCTCATATTCGGGGTTCTCAGCCGCATCGACGATTTCGACTGCAGAGTCCGCCCCCATGTCTTGACCCACCTTGAAACCAATAGAAACCTGCATAAATTAAACCTATCCGCATTTGTTGATAGCAACTCGCACTATGCGGAAAAAGAGGGGAGTTTGCGGGAGATATCTCCAGCGTTCATTGTTTTCAAATGTAAACCTCAGTTACCATTACTGCGGTCGTTGGCTTCTTGTTGCCGTTCATGATTCCGTGGAATGCAATAGTGCAGGCGCTTGCCTTTGCCATAGTCGCTTCTTTGGCAGGAGCTCTTTACCCAGCCTTCAAAGCATCCAAGATGAGCATTACAAAAGCTCTGCAACAAAGATGAAAAAGAGATTGGGAGAAACTAAAGTCATGCCTTTACGCCGAGGTTTTCGGTTTGACCCCGTAAACTTTTATGCTGGCAACTGAACCTGAAAGGTCTTTCAGTTCTTCAGTGGATATCTTCAGTTTCTTAATGATTTTGCTTGCTGTTGGGTCATCTGTCACAAGTTCCACAGGGAACGATGTCTCATTAATTACTTTGACCTCCTGAAACCCAGCTTGCTTTATGTATCCTAAGTATTCCTCCTTGTTCACTGCGCCAGCAACGCAGCCAACATAAGCTTCGACTGAGTTTCTGATGAAGTCTGGAAGCTCCTTCAGCAAAACTATGTCTGATATCATCATTCTGCCACCTGGCTTCAGCACTCTGAACGCCTCTTTGAAGACTCTTCTCTTGTCAGGCGAGAGATTAATGACACAGTTAGAGATGACCGCATCAACAGAATTATCCGTGGCAGGCAGGTTCTCGATTTCTCCAAGTCGGAACTCTACATTCTCATACTTGCCCTTCCGAGCATTTTTCCTAGCCTTGTCAATCATCTCAGGCGTCATGTCCACGCCGATAACCCTGCCGTCCTTACCAACTCTGTTTGCCGCCAGAAAACAGTCGAACCCCGCACCCGAACCGAGATCAAGCACGGTTTCTCCTTCCTTCAAAGAAGCCAATGCCACAGGATTACCACATCCTAGACCAAGGTTCGCACCTTCTGGGACTGAGCTCAACTCTTCTTCGCTGTAGCCTATTTTCCTGCTTATCTCGTCACTAGTGGGCGCTGAACAACCGCAAGGATCAGTCGTAGCAGCGCAGCAGGAAGTTTCCTTTTTGGCAATTTTTGCGTAGCCCTTCCGAACTATTTTCCTAACATTTTCTTCATCCATATCTTCACCTCCTATTCGACCAAAGTCTCAAGGTGTAGTCTCTGCACGGGCAGTTTTCTCTCGAGCGTATAGTCTGTAGATGCCGCCGACGACGAAAAGGGTGCCGAAGGCTACAAAGGCGAAAGGCCACGTGCTCACATCCTTTGCTATTATTCCAGCTTGCTTCAAAACCAGCAGACTGCCCCACAGGATTAGGATGGACCCAATCCCCAGACGGTTGATGACGCTCAGTGTATATCGTTCATCCTCAGACAGTTCATAGTGATAGTTTTCGCCTCTCATACTTTCATCTTCTATTTTGTCACTTCGTTAACTGCAACCACATTGATCTTCTTGCTCTACCCATTCTTTGACTTCTTCGTCAGTGGCTATGCAAACGCCTTCGTTCTCTGAGCTGTCTGCAATGTCTCTTCCGTTTCCGACTAGGGTTGAGGCGAATTTGTCCATCTTGCCCATTGCGCCTTTTCTAACGATTCTCCCTATTGCGATCGCTTCGAGGATTTCTTTTTCTTCTGCGCCTGTTCCTTGAGCTTGGCTGATGGCGGTTTTTAGGCAGGGCTGGCAATTTGCCGTAACTGCAGCTGCGACGGCTATGAGCATTTTTATTTTGTTTTCCATGCTAGACCTCTCCTTTTTTAACTACTAACTGAAAGTAGTAGAAAACTATTTAAGATTTTTCTGACAACTACTTACTAGAAGAAGGAGAAAACAATCGTGAACATCAAAGAAACAGTCGCCCGAGACCGAATGGTTTCGCGGCTTAAAGAACTGGAACTGCCAACTCATGAGGCGTTGACTTACGTCACGCTTTTGATGCATTCCAAAGTGACTGCGAGCGCGCTGTGTAAGGAAACAGGCATCCCAGACTCCAAAATTTATTATGCACTGGACGGGCTCTCTAAGAAAGGCATGCTCATCGTTCAGAAGGGTAATCCAAACATCTACCTACCTATGCCGCCGAAAGAAGCCATCGCCAATCTGAAACAACAGCTGACTGAAAGCCTCAATGAGAAGATTAAAGAAGCAGACGTTTTGGTGAACATGCTGACGCCAATATACGAGAGCACCGAAAAGTCGGAGGAACTAGAAGTAGCCTACATCATCAGAGGACAAAAGAACATCATCAACAGAATGAAAGCACTGATCGAAACAGCACGGAAAGAAATAACAATTTTCATTTCATACTCAGCAGTTCTTGAAGGACTCAAAGAGTCGTTGACAGATGCAAAAGAAGAACGCGGAGTCAAACTAAACATCGCAATGACCCAAGAAGTTTTCGAAAAAGAAGACTGTTCAAATCTTGGCGAAATACGCTTACTGTGTTGCTCGATCGATCAATCGCTCAGTTCCCTTGGAATGCTCATCTCCGACATGAAAACGCTCCTGACAGTATCAGACTGGGGTGAAGAAACTGCGATGTTGACACAAGACCAAAACCTAATCAGAGTTACTAGAGATTACTATGACAGCCCTACGTGCTGCACAAAAATCAGTGAAATCTCAGAAAAGATGCCCACGAGCTAAAGTTGGTTTGGCGCCTACTCCACTTGCTATGATTTGAGCAAATCCCAACTCGCGGAGCCTTCTTTTCACTTCTTTCAGGTTCTGCTTGAAAGTGTTGACAAAGACTGAAGGACCTGTGTCAATGGAATACCACACTCCTAGTCCATCACGCCGCATTTCTACCACCTCATGTATGATTTTGACCGTGTCTGGTTCCCAAAGGACCATGCGCGACTTGCCAGTCATAGTAATGGCGTGAAGGTTCAAGGAGTCTTCTTCGGCAAGCCTCCCAATAGTCAGAATGTCTCCGTTTTTTATGGCTTTTTTCATGGCGTTCAACATGCGGTCAACTTTTTTAAGTCTCGCTTGGAACAACGGAGAGCTGAGCACTTCAGCGTGAGCTTCGTCGGTCTTTATCTCAGACGGAATCGGCACGATAAGCATAGAAAAATCCTTATCTCGCCTCGTGGGCAACTGCTCGGCATAAGACCTTCCGCGTCTGTTGGCATGCCATATGGCGAAACCACCCGCTAGACTTCGGGTTGCAGAACCCGCCCCAAGTCTAACTGTTTCTGAGAGTAAAACATGGTCGAGATGCAGTTCTAAGGCTTGGCTTGCCGCTACTCCCAGAGCAGCGAAACCCGAGGCTGAGAAACCCAGACCTTTGCCTTCTTTTAGACTGTTTTCAGAAGCAACTCTGAAATATCCCTTGTACCCAGCTAGGTTTTTCAGTTTGTTTAGAACTGCTTCAACTCTCTCCCTATCTCTTCGGACTGGCTTACTTCCATTGATTATTATCGCATTTTCTTTAAGAGACTCTGCGGCTTCAACGGTTGTCGTGGTTTGTAAGGCTTCAACGCAGACCGATATGCTGTCATGGAAGGGAATCCTCTTCTTTGGGTCCTTCAACCCGTGATATTTTATCAAGCCCTGAATCGGATGCGCAGTAGCTGTGGCTTTCATGCAAGCACCAAGTTTATTTAGGCTATGTTTCATTCCTAAAGAGAAATTAATAAGCCAATCTGAGCCGAGTCTGGCTGGTTAAACAATGGAAGAGATATTGACGCTTGTAGATGAAAACGACAATGAAATCGGCAGAGAAACAAGAAAAAAGTGTCATCTCGGAAAGGGCAAAATGCACCGCGCCATAGCTGTTTTTCTATTCACAGACAAAAACCTAATGTTAATACAGCAGAGAAGCCAAAAAGAACAGCTGTGGCCAGGTTACTGGGACTGCACAGTGGCGACACACGTATATCCCAACGAAACCTACGAGGAAGCCGCGGAAAGAGCGCTAAGAGATGAATTGGACGTATCTGCAAGCGTAAAGAAGATTTTAGCGTTCACCTACTTTGCCCCTTTTGGAAGGCACGCCGAAAATGAATACTGCGCCTTACTGGTAGGAAGTTTCAACGGAACAGTTACTCCAAATATCAACAAAGTGTCAAACATCGCCTACATAAACATAGAAGAACTCAGTGCCGAGATGAACAAAAAACCGAAAGCCTACACCCCATGGCTCAAAATAGCATTAGAAAAATTTCTCAAACACCCGCTATCAGAAACATATAGAGCCTGAGTTCTCGATAAGAAAGGCTAACAGTCTGAAACTATGTGGCAACGTTCGTAACGCAGCGCCTAATCACATCTATTATGGATACAGAGTAACAAAGTTGTTTGGAATCTCTTTGCTATAATCAATAGGTATCAATATGAAGTCTCTGCTTGTCTTCAAAGGATGCTTAGATTTTTCAGCGTTGTAAAAGAACAGCAGAACATTCTTGATATTATCTTCAGATAAGATTCTCCTACAATGGTCTTGCAGCTTCTTTAAGATAAACTCAAGATTTGCTGCAAGCAAACTGCTTTTCGGAGCAATAGTCTTATCCTCAAATTTGAAATCACTTTGGTGTTCGTTTATGAAAGCTTGCCAATCATTGGAATACTTTTTGTTCCAATGCGTGAGATACCATGAAAAGATTTTATGTCGTAATATCTGTTCTTCTCTAAGAACGAATTCGTCGTTGTGGAATTCCGTAAGATTATCCCATTTGCTCTCTACAAGGTAGATGTTTTCTTTAGATGCAACAATTGCGTCAAATTCGCCAAAGACTGAACTATACTCTTTACTGTGTCTTCCGAAACTTGGGCGATAGAAAACAATACAATCTGAGAGAGTCGTTTCGTCCTCAAATTGATCCAAGATTCTAGATGCATGTTGTTTCAAAGCCCATAACGTAAAAGCATCTTCTCCATATCCGACTATTTTGCTCATTTTACCACTCCTTCCAGTTCGCCTGAAAACCTATGATTTTCTCGTCTTGTTCAAATTACTGCTAAAGCCTTCTTGTTCTTCTCTTTTATGAATCTCTGATTCTGAAAACCTAACAGTTTGTTCGGAACTATTTGGAGCCTACTAGTATCATATAGTAGACCTAGGGGGTAGGCTGTGAGAGAACAAAAATCTTCGAGCGCCCCAGCTGGTAATCTTATATAGAGGCTTTTTGTAGGTTATACGAAGGCGTGAGCTTTCATGGGTAAGCGAATTCGTGTTCAAAGACGCGGCGGTGGTGGACCCACATGGAGGGCTGCCACACACAAGAGGGTAGCGGCTGTTCAGTACCCAGCGTTGTCAAAGAAAGAAATGGAAAGCGCCGTTCAAGGTCGAATAGAAAATATAGTCCACGAGCCTGGAAGAGGCTCCCCTCTCGCGTTGGTTAAACTTGAAACTGGGCAAGATTATTACACTGTTGTGTCCGAAGGCGTGTTTCAAGGCCAAATCATTCAGATGGGCAGCAAGGCTTCGGTTGATGTGGGCAACATTCTAACCTTAGGCGATGTCCCGCCTGGCACATTGGTGTGCAACGTTGAGCTGCAGCCAGGAGATGGCGGCAAAGTCTGCCGTTCCAGCGGCGCCTACGCAACGGTTGTAGCACACACGCCTTTAGGAACCATGATAAAGTTTCCTAGCGGAAAAACCACCTACCTAAACGACCTGTGCAGAGCCATGATAGGCGTGGTCTCAGCGGCGGGACGAGTCGACAAACCCTTCCTTAAGGCTGGTCCGCGCTTCCATCTGATGCACGCAAAGGGGCACAAATACCAACGCACCAGGGGTGTTGCCATGGTCGCGGCGGTTCACCCATACGGAAGCAGCAAAAGAGGCGGCCGCAAAGTCACAACGGTCTCAAGACATGCGCCACCAGGCAAGAAGGTAGGTTTAATCGCGGCGCGTAGCACGGGACGAAAACGAAAAAGAAGAGAATAGACGCTGAGCATCGAGTCGCAAAGGTAGGCGTCAACTATTCAGCGGAGCAGGAAGCTCTGGTTTTTTAAGGCGTCTGCGCCAACGACGTGCAATCAAGAGGGAACTGGCTAGAAGCATAGTTGTTGCTATGCCCAAAGCAACTATTAGCAACGGGTCAAGCGTTCCAGCCACATCGTTCTGTGCTACTTCAACGGTCATTTTGTCTTCTATGGGCGCGGTGTAATCTTGACTTTACAGAGAAAAAAAGGAGGTGAGTGCTATTCCACGTGCACTCGGTAGAGGTCGATGTCTTCGCGCATCTCGGGAGTGACTTCAAGGAAATCTCTGACTGCCCGCTTTACGTCCTTTGACTGCGTGATGTAGCGTCCAGCAATAACTATGTCTGCTCCCTTTTCTAGTGCCTCTCGAGCGGTTTCTGGGATTATTCCACCCGCAACCGCAATCAATAATCGTTGGTGAACAAAGGTTTGCCGCAATTCTTTAATCAGTTCCATGCGGTGGTGTACTCCTGCCTTTTCCACATCGATGGCGCGATGCAAGATTACGATGTCGGGCAACTGCTTCAGTGAGCGCAGTTTCTGAACTGGGTCTGCAACCTCCATCATGTCAACCACAGCGTAGATTCCAAGCCGCTTGGCTTCGTAGATGAAGCCGTCAAGTATCTCGTGTGCTGCAAGCCCAGATGCGACCACTGCGTCTGCGGTTTCTTCGAAGGCTAGGTCAACCTCAACCTTTCCAACATCCAATGTTTTCAAGTCGGCTACGATGAACATGTCTTTGGCGCTGTCTCTCAATTCGCGAACTGCTTTCACGCCGTATTTCTTCAATAGGGGTGTGCCCACTTCC
>Ga0315314_1004191_pt1 | contig 10909 bp, 10 predicted proteins | sample TDP9_MG_FD_203631 | JGI IMG/M metagenome (GOLD analysis project Ga0315314, IMG submission 203631) | Freshwater sediment microbial communities from Lake Towuti, South Sulawesi, Indonesia - TDP9 | ecosystem: Environmental > Aquatic > Freshwater > Lake > Sediment | place: Indonesia: South Sulawesi... | reverse complement strand
CGTCGGCGTCTCAAGCCGAGCCATTCTCCAGACGGCGTATTGTGTCGGGCTTACTTTGTGTTTGGTTTTTAGGTGTTTGTTTGACGTTTTGAGGATTTTGTGGGCTACTTTTGGCTTTCGTTTAATGGTGTGTGCATGGTGTTCATTGTGAGCTGGAGAAAAGCTCACTCCACCCTTCACCCAAGACGAGTGTTGTCGTGGGTTGCATGTCGTTTGGGATGGAGTTATTGTGGCGTCATGTTTGTTCGCCGCAAAATATCTCAAGGCATGTTTTGGTGATATAAATGTTGCGTACATTTAAGTCACTTTACGGCTGGTTGCTAATGTTGATGGTGATGTTGGGTGTTGATGTTTTTGTGTCTAAAGCGGGTGGAAGGAGGATTAGTACGAGTCTAGAAATTTTTTTTGTGTTGAAAGTTCTACTTTTCAGTTTGCGTTTCTGGCGTTGTTCGGGTTTCTGAATGGTGTTTCGGGCTCTGTTTACTTTCACTTTGTGGTGCGTTTCAACATAGTTTGTGGTGCGCTTCGATGTTGGTATGCGTGACGTTTGAGTATGTTGGTCGGTTTGGGGGAAATGAAATTTTGGAAGAATGAGGGAGCAACCGCTTAGGGTCTTCTTCTAGCTCGGCTCTAGCCCTAGCTCCCCTCTGGTTTTCTGCATCCAATTGCCAATATGATCCAAATGGACGGGTTTGGTGGATGTGGGCTGCGGCTGTCTTTTCATGGGTCGTTAACTTTCGCTTGGAAATCGTAATAATACCGAGGTGGCTTTGCTCAGAAGTAGTAGTCTGCGCCGCGTGTACGTTGACTACTACTTCTTTGCGTGTAGTATGTAGCGTGGTGGGAATATGCCTCCTTGCTTGTTAAACGTGGTTTTTATTTGGTTGATTCTTTCCGAGAATGCTGTTCTCAGTTGTGCGTCTTGTATTTTTTGGGTGAGTTCTGTTGCTCTCTTGGCGAAGTGGTTGATTCGTTGTCGTGTTATTTTTTCTCCTTTGAAGATGGTCCATCGGCAGTGTTTGAATCCTGTGAGTTTCATGGTGAATTCGAGGTCTTCTGGTTGGATTTCGTTGGCGTGGGGTCTTCCAATTAAGTGGGATATGGCTTTGACAAGTTGCCATCTGGCTACTGCTACTTCCTCTTCCTTTGTTGAAGCAGTGGGAAGGGGGCATTCATCGCTTAAGACGACTTGACCGTGTGGTTTCATCACTCGGTGGAATTCTGCTATTGAACTAGTCAGGCGACATGGTGTTGAGTTGATGTCGGCAAGCGTGCGTGTGGAGATTATCAGGTCTATCGTCGCAGTTCTTATTTCTGGCATGTTGGATAGGTCTGCTTTGACGAAGGTTACGTACTTAATCAATCCTTGTGTTTGCAGAAGTCCTCGTGCGTCTTCAAATGCTTCTGGGTCGATGTCGACGCTGATTACTTTGCTCTTGTATTTGTGTTGGTGGATTCTTTTGGCGATTTCGGATGTGGTGAGTCCGAAGCCCGTTCCAGCATCTAATACTGCTTTTCCATCTAGCTTGGTGTCTTGCCAAAAGTATGCTTCAAACGGCAGTGATGTTTCTTCACGAACCAATGTTAGTCACTCATTCTGAAGGATGCAATTTTCCAGTTTTTAACGTTGAAGCCTGCTTTTTCGTGCAGTTTTATTGAGGCTGTGTTGTCTGGGTTAATTGTGGCGTAGATTGAATCAATTCGGTGTTGTTTTGCGTGGTCTTTGAGCCTCTTTAACAGTGCTGTTGCTGTTCCTTGTCGTCTGTGTTCTTTCTTTGTGACGATGTATTCGATCCACAAGACCTTGTCTAATCCGCGCATGTATGGGATTGTCTGAGATGCTACGTAGCCTATGACTTCGTTATCCTTCTCAGCAACGAAGCTGCTTTCAGTTTTGAGGTAGAAGTTGAAGCGAGCTGATGTCACTTTTCGTTTTTCTTGCTTTTCTCGTTCAAATTGCTTGGGGTCGCTCTGCCTTAGGGATTCGAGATACTCTCCATAAGCCTCATCGAATAGTCTCTTGTGCGATTTACGATCTTCTTCAGCCAGAGGTCTCACAACCAACTTCATCTACACTTCATCCTTCGCGAGCTTTCATGGACTCTAAAATACATTTATAGGTTGTTTGGCGATATGTAACCTACTCCAATTGGGGGTTCAAAGCCTCATGTTTGACCAACGAAAACAAGCAAGAATCAGAAAACAGAGGCAGAAATGGGAAAAAACCACAGTTCCCAACTGGATTAAACGCCACCCAGAACGACGAAAAGACTTCGAAACAGTATCCGGCATCCCGGTGAAACGATTGTACACGCCTGAAGACATCGAAAATATGGACTATTCTGAGGACTTGGGTTTTCCAGGTGAGGCGCCGTTTACTCGGGGTGTGCATGCCACAATGTACCGTGGTCGCTTCTGGACCATGCGGATGTTCGCTGGTTTCGGCACGGCAGAGCAGACCAATGAACGGTTCAAATATCTTTTGAAGGAGGGTGAAACAGGGCTCAGTGTGGCTCTTGATTACCCGACTATCATGGGCTACGATTCTGACCATGCTATGTCGCTGGGTGAAGTGGGACAGTGCGGAGTCGCTGTGTCGCATCTGAAAGACATGGAAATCTTGTTCGACGGCATTCCGCTAGATAAAGTGAGCACGAGCATGACTATTAACGGTCCCGCGCCCATGCTCCTAGGCATGTACATTTGCGTTGGTGACAAGCAAGGTGTCCCACGAGAGAAACTTGCGGGCACTACGCAGAATGACAATTTGAAGGAGTTTTTTGCACAAAAATTATGCATCTTTCCGCCTGCGCCATCGTTGAAGCTGTCAACAGACGTTATTGAATACTGCGCTCGCCACGTTCCAAAATGGAATCCAGTGAGCATAAGTGGCTACCACATTCGAGAGGCAGGATCCAATGCCGTGCAGGAGTTGGCTTTCACCCTAGCCGATGGCATAGCATACGTTGAGTCAACGCTGGAAAGAGGTTTGAAAGTAGACGAATTCGCAGGTCGCTTATCGTTCTTCTTTGCGTGTCACAACAACTTCTTCGAAGAAGTCGCCAAGTTCAGAGCTGCGCGTCGTATATGGGCAAGAGTCGTGCGCGACCGATTCAAAGCCAAGAATCCTCGCTCTATGTGGATGCGCATGCACGTGCAGACGTCTGGTTGCACGTTGACGCCTCAACAGCCCATTAACAATGCAATCAGAACGGCTTATCAAGCTTTAGCAGCTGTTTTGGGCGGCACGCAGTCTCTGCATACTAACTCGTTCGATGAGGCGCTATGCTTGCCAACTGAGGAAGCGGTTACTGTTGCTTTGCGCACGCAGCAGCTGATTGCCCACGAGACAGGGGTGACTGACACGATAGACCCGTTAGGAGGCTCCTACTACGTCGAGGCATTGACAAATGAGATGGAGGAACGCGCATTAAGCTACATTGACAGAATCGATTCGATGGGCGGAGTAATAGCGGGTATTGAGAAGGGTTTCTTTCAGAAGGAAATCGCGGACAGCGCCTATAAGTATCAGAAAGAGGTTGAGCGACATGAACGCACGGTTGTGGGCATCAACGACTACACCGTGGAAAAAGACTGGATACCAATGGACTTGCTGCGCATTCCGCCGCATGTAGAAAAGGAGCAGTTGGCTAGGCTGGAAAGAGTAAAACAGGGGCGCAACCGACAAAAAGTTAAACAATCATTAGACAAACTGTTCAACGACGCTGACAAGAACAAGAATCTGATGCCAACCATGATTGAAGCTCTTAAAGCCTACGTGACCATAGGAGAGATAACCGAAGTGTTGCGCTCAGTTTACGGAGAATATCGTGAGTTGATTGTTGTTTAGGGAGGAACCTGAAAAATGAGTGCAAAAGAAAAGAAAATCCGTGTCTTAATCGCCAAGCCTGGGTTAGACAGTCACGACAGGGGCGCGAAAATCGTTGCCAGAGCCTTAAGAGACGCTGGAATGGAAGTCATCTACACCGGACTGCGACAGACACCTGACCAAATCGCAGAAACAGCGTTGCAAGAAGACGTGGACGTAATCGGCTTGAGCATCCTGAGCGGCGCCCACACAACACTGTTTCCCAGAATTATGCAAACGCTCAAAAAGAAAGGCATGACCGACGTCTTGGTCTTTGCAGGCGGCATAATACCAGAAGAAGATATACCAGCGTTGAAGAAAGCAGGCATAAGAGAAGTGTTCGGACCAGGAACGTCAACATCAACTCTGGTCGAATACGTGAAGAACAACGTGTTGAAATAGCCGCAAACAAGTTCGGTGCAGGTTTTCTTGACTCAGCCGACCGATGTTCAAAGACTTGTGCAAAGCGTGTTCCGCGGCGAGAAACGCGCCATAGCCAAAACCATCAGTATAATCGAAAACAACGAACCAGAAACACAAAGAATCATCTCGTCCATTTACCCAAAAACGGGCAAGGCTCACATAATAGGCATAACGGGACCCCCTGGTGCCGGCAAAAGCACGCTAGTCGAGAAACTAGCAAAAGAACTGCGGAACAGAAAGAAAACCGTTGGCATAATCGCAGTTGACCCGACGAGCCCGTTCACAGGCGGCGCCTTTTTAGGCGACAGAGTCCGAATGCAAGACTTGAGCACTGACGAAGGCGTCTACATTCGAAGCATGGCAACTCGAAATCATCCCGGCGGATTGGCAAGAGCAACCAAAGATGCAGTTCACATACTGGACGCAGCAGGCAAAGACATAATCATAGTTGAAACAGTAGGCGCCGGGCAATCCGAGGTTGAAGTCGTCAAAGTGGCACAAACAATAGTCGTAGTCTTGGCGCCAGGCTTAGGCGACGACATACAAGCCATTAAAGCTGGGCAGATGGAGATAGGCGACATCTACGTAGTGAACAAGGGAGACAGGGAAAACGCTGACAAAGCCATAAGCGACATCAAATCCGCCTTAGAGCTGAGCACCGAAGAGAGAGGCTGGAAACCACTGGTTCTCAAAACATCCGCGTTGACAGGCGAAGGAATCGGAGAATTCGTCGAGAGCATCGAGAAACATCGAGCCTACATGAAAAAAGGCGCCCTAGACCTGCAACGCAAAGCCAACGCCGAAATAGAACTGATCGAAGCCCTGAAACAGAAGATCACGCAGACTGTTGTTCAAGACCTTCGTGAAAGAGGCGAGTGGGTAAGGACAACTGAAAGAATATTGGCTCGCGAAATAGACCCGTACTCCGCCGCAGATACTCTGCTGAAACAGAAGACAAAACGTTCATGAAAACCTGGAAGACTCGAACATGCCACAACACAAGCTGAAGAAAGGCTTGGTTCAAGTTTACACGGGAAATGGCAAAGGCAAAACCTCCGCTGCTTTTGGCGCCGCCCTGCGTGCAGTTGGCAGAGGCTTGAAAGTCTACATTATTCAGTTCATCAAAGGCGGCTTCGACTACGGTGAACTATACAGCGTCAAAAATCTTCCCAACTTAAAACTGACTGCCTTTGGACGAGGCAGATTCATAACCGAAACGCAGCCGCCAAAAAAAGATGTCCAATTAGCCCGTGAGGCGTTCGAGCTAGTGCAGAAGGTTGTAGACAGCGGCGAATACGACATGGTAGTACTCGACGAAATCAACGTAGTCCTACATCTCAAAATGATACCCACAGATGAAGTCATCGACCTGATTGAAAACAAGCCCGAACATGTAGAGCTGATTCTGACCGGTCGCAACGCACCCGCAGAACTGGTTGAAGCCGCAGACCTTGTAACCGAGATGAAGGAGATCAAACATCCCTACACCAGTGGAGGTTCGCCAAGAAAGGGAATCGAATACTGATTCTCTTGCCTACTTGACCTCTTTTACGACTGAAGTTCCTTCGATGTTCTGAACCGTTATTATGTTAACATCTTTCTGCGCAAACGTGACTTGGCTGGGAGTGATGACCACGTACTGAGAGTCTGCGCCAGCGATCGAGGAGACAATCATCTGAGCGATTACTTCCCTATTCTTCGGGTCCATATGAATGTCGTATTCATCCACGGCTCTGAACGGAGAACGTACATGCTGCTGAAGGGCTAATAGAAACATCATAGTTGCCGCGCTTCTCTCTCCACCACTTTGAGTATAAGCATCCAAGGGCACAGGCTTAGCGCCCCTGAAACCCACATAGATCTGCAACCCAGCTGCCTCAATGTCTTTCTCGTTCACCAAGCGAACTTCGCCCTGAGCCTGCGCGTTAGCCAGAATAGCTTGATACTGAACGTTAACATGATCGAGCAGGGTTTGCATGACCGTGTGCCACGCTTCCATGCGAGTTCTGACCTCGGCTAGAGCCTTTTCCCTGTTTTCAGCGACCAGTTGAGCTTTGTCTTTAAGCTCCAAGTACAGTTTCGAATAGGATTCGTACATGCGCTCGATGTCTTCAGAAACGTCTGCCAACGCTGCAATATATCCGTCGGTGAGGCGGATTTCGTCATATATCTCCTCGATGCTCTTGATCACCGCGATTTTTGATCCCGCTTCCTCAGCGCGTTTTGTTTCGTCTTCTAATTCGCTTCTTACACCCTGTAGCTGTTGTTCTAGCCTGTCGACTACTTTCTCCGAGGTCTCTTTTTGATGTTTGAGCAGTGCTGATTGAATCTTGTCGTCGAGAAGCAGTTGGCTGGTTTTTGCCATGTCGCCGTCTAGTTTGTTCATGCTGGATTCTACGTCGGTGATCTGGTTTTCCAGTACTTCGAGCTGCTGGCTTGAGGCTTCGATCTGCTGCTTAAGGCTTTCATTCTTAACTTCGACTTGGCGAATCCAAGCTTCTTCGGTCTGCTCGTATGCTTTCCGCATGTCGGCAAACTGAGTCCGCAGATCAGTGGGGTTTACATCCTGCAGAATGTGGCTTTGCAATTGATCCAGTTTATCCAAATAATCCTTAGCGGCGTCCCTGTGCGTATCCGACCAAGCCTGGGTCTCCTTAAGCGTTTGGTTTGACAGCATCAGCTTGGACTCATGCTTCGCCTTTTCGCGTTCCAGCCCAAGCCGCTCCTCAAGAAGCCTAGTCCACCTCAACTTGGCTTGATTGAGCGTCGACTGAGAACTATCCAGCTTGGCTTCCACTTTTCCGATCTCGCCTGCAAGTTTTTCGATTTCCATCTGTTCCTTCTGAATCTCACTTTGAACGTCGCTGACATCCTTTTCCTTCTTAGCCACCTGCGCCCAAGCCAGTTCGCGTTCGAGAAAGCGTCGTTTCATGACCAACTGCTTCTTCTGCTGAAAGCGGTCATACTGCTCACGCCAGTAAGCCAACGTCTGCTCAGCCGACTCCAAGAGCTTGCCCACAGATTCCTCTTCACTCAACACGCGACTCAGTTTACGCTGAGCTTCAAGCACATTACGACGGTATGACTCAAAGCCCACCGCAGCCTCCACCATCCGCAGCTTTTCCTGAGGTTGCAGAGCAATGAACTGTTCAGTCATAGCCTGATGCATAAGTATGAGCATATTATCCGGGTCAAGACCCAGCTTCGAGAGAAGTCGGTCAACATCCTGTTTAGTCGCCGCTCTGTTGTCCAATTCAAACCAGTACTTGCCATCCCTGCGCAGAACTCTTGTGAGGAAAATCTGGTCCTTATCGATTCTCGGGATTGGACGGCGTTCACCCTTGAGGCTGTTGTCAAGGATAAGTGTGACTCGGGCTTGGTCTTTGCCCCAGCGTATCAGGTCGCTCAGTTTCCTAGAGCGCTCGGTGTAGGATTGTCCCAGCGCCACAGACATGCCTAGTAAAATTGACGACTTTCCCGCTCCGTTAGGTCCACACACCAAGTTTACGCCCTGATGAAAGGGTATGCGAGCGTATTCATACGACATGAAGTTTTCGAGTATGACCTCTTGGACCAGCATGGGCGCAGACCTTTTTCAACAGCGTATAAAGGGATAATTGGGGTTAATAAGGAGTTTTTGTGCGTTTTCGTAGCCAAAAAAGGCTCAGTGAACAAGGGCTTTTTGCAGAAACTCGTCTACGGGACTGCGGTTCAAGTTTAGCCCCAGTTTCTCCTGCGGAACGCCCATGGCTAACCCAAGTAACTGCGTATAATAGACGACAGGCATGTTCAGCTTGGCGCCCGTGGTGGCAGCTGCGCTCTTCTGCCTCATATCAAACATGTTTTGACACGACGGGCACGAATCAACCAAAGCGTCAGCGCCAAGTTCCTGCACTGCTTTAAGTTTCAGTCCAGTAAAGGTGAAGGCAGCGTCAGGATGCGCCAACATCAGCATCGCGCCGCAACAGTCCAGCTTCTCAGGGTACGGAACGCTCTTGGCACCTAACCATTCAATGAGCTTGTCCAGTTTCTGCGGGTTTTCAGGGTCGTCAACTGTGCCGACGCTGCTCGGTCGGAGTATGTGGCAGCCATAATGCACAGCAAACTTCAAGCCGTTGAGCGGATGCTTTACAGTTTTCCTTATCGCGTCTTCTCCGATCACATCGTGCAGGAAATCAATTGTGTGCCAGATCTTCACTTTCCCCGAGTAGATTAAATCCTCTTCCTTTAGCAGAGAATCAACCTGCGCTTTCAGTTTTTCACTGTGGCTCAGGAAATGCGTAGCTTCAAACATTGAAAGATGGCAACCGTTACATACGGCCAGCAGGTCTGTGAAACCCATTTTCTCAGCGATGGCTATGTTGCGGGCGGCAAGATAAACTGCGGCAACCATGTTGATACTTTGAACGCCAGTTCCACAACACGACGCGTTGTCCAAGTCCACAAGTTCAACGCCTAGGCGTGGCATGATCTCTCTTACAGACAGTTCGTAGGCGTACTGCGTTGTCGGGATGACGCAGCCCCAATAAACAGCCATCTTCAACGCTGCGGTTTCACTCTCCACTTTTCGTTTCCAGAGCTTTCATGAACGTTGCCTTAAACCGTTCATCCGACTCGCGGAACTTGGGCAAACCCAGCTTCTCCCGGTCTAGTTTCTCCAGTTTACGAGTTATAGTGGGCTGAGGCCGCGACACGTGTCCACACTCAAGAATCATACTCAAAGATTGGAGAAAACTCTCGGGCACTTTGGCCTCTTTGTCAACGGCTAAGTTCCTTAAAGCCAATATCAAATCGACCGGAGCCACTGCTTGCGGGCAGCGTTCTTTACATTTCATGCACGTGGCACATGTCCACAGGATGCCCGAGTTTATCAGTTTGTCTATGAACCCAGCCTTCGCCAACGCCACGATTTCATGCGGTTTCAACTCAAGCATCTTCATGGATGGGCAGCCGCTGGTGCACTTGATGCATTGATAACAGTTGTAGGGCTTGTGCTCTCCAATCTTGCCCAGGACACGAAGTCTTAATCCAGCATCGGGCTTCTTAGAAGTCATCTGGTCTGTGATGGTCATAGAACAATGAATGAACCAGCGTAACCTTATAGACATTTTGTTCTCCCATGAAATGACCCGTAGCATCACAATACTTTTCTTTACGGCACCGTAACCTAATGTTTCAAAGCATTCAATCAACGCTGGAATCAATAATGCCGAATCAGCACCAAGCACTAGTCATCGGCGCAGGCATCGCCGGGCTACAAGCCAGCCTCGACCTAGCCAGCCATGGCTTTCAAGTCTACCTCGTTGAAAAGGATGCTAGCCTTGGAGGAACCATGAACAGGCTTAGCAAGCTGTTTCCCACGTTGCAGGACGCCGACAAGACGCTTCAACCTATGATTGAAAAAGTCACTTCTAATTCAAACATCAAGATCTTTACTCAAGCCGAAATCCAGGAATTTCAAGGCTCAATCGGCGACTTCAAAGCCAAAATTAAACATATCGCGAGCCCCGGCATGCAACCGCAGGACGAAGGAATCCATGTTGATGTCATTGTAATTGCGACGGGTTTTCGCCAGTACGACGCAGGCAAACTTGGCCAATACCATTATGGGCAGTACAAAAATGTTGTCACAGGCTCGGAATGCGAGGAAATGTGCAAGCCAAACGGTCCTACGCAGGGCAAAATCCTTCGCCTCGACAACGGACAGAAGCCCAAAAGCGTCGCATTCATACTGTGCGCAGGTTCAAGAGACGAAAAACATCTGCGTTACTGCTGCAATTTAGGCTGCTTGAACGCCATCAAACATGCGCATCTTCTAAAGGAGCAGCTTGGCAAGGAAGTCGACGCCTATGTATGCTACATCGATGTAAGAGCAGTCACCAAAGTAGGCGAACAGTTCTACAACAAAGTGCGAGCTGAAGAAGTGGAATTCATTCACGGACAGCCTTCTGAAGTTCGACAAGCGTCTGATGGCACGCTCACCTTAGACGTGTACGACCAAGCAACAAGCAAGCTGCTGTCAATAACCGCCGATCTAGTCGTCTTGGAAATGGGGTTGCAACCTAATGTTGAAATCGCAGAAAAGCTTGGACTAAAACTCACTGAAGACGGCTTCATAGCTGAGAAGGATTCGCAGCTTTCTGTGAGCGAGACCGGCAGGGAAGGTATTTTCCTAGCTGGCGCCGTGCAACAGCCCATGCACTCTTATCAAGCAGCTGTTCATGCTTCAGCCGCGGCGCTAAAAGCCATTTTAACAATGGGATCTCGTTAAGACATTAATTCAAGTTTACATTGGAGACTGACGGAAATTCTGGAATCGTTGCTGCTGTAATATAACTCGAAAGGCGTTCCAAAGACAGGTTAGCAAATCAAAGAAAAGCAAGTGTGATGTGACTGCTTTTATGGAAAGATGCGTACAGAACGCTTCAAAGTGTTTAAGGCTTCATCCTTTAAGGCAGCGTATTTGGCGCTCATTCTCTTCGCGTCTTCTTTCGGCATGCCCTGCTTGATTAGTTCTTTTTCGAAGGCTCGCTTGGCCTTTCGCACGTTCCAACCTAACGTCAAATAAATCAGGAACAGGCTGGACAGCAGTCGAACGACACTGACAGCGCCGCTAAT
>Ga0315314_1004190_pt1 | contig 10914 bp, 8 predicted proteins | sample TDP9_MG_FD_203631 | JGI IMG/M metagenome (GOLD analysis project Ga0315314, IMG submission 203631) | Freshwater sediment microbial communities from Lake Towuti, South Sulawesi, Indonesia - TDP9 | ecosystem: Environmental > Aquatic > Freshwater > Lake > Sediment | place: Indonesia: South Sulawesi... | reverse complement strand
GAAGGGATCCCCCATGCCGTCATCTCGGACAACGCCGCGGGCCACTACCTCAAGCACGATGTGGACCTCGTCCTCGTCGGGGCGGACCGCATCACGGCCTCCGGCGACTTCGCCAACAAGATTGGGACGTACGAGAAGGCCGTCGTCGCGCATGCGAACAAGGTCCCCTTCTACGTCGCGGCCCCGTTGAGCACGTTCGATTTCTCATTGCGCGACGGGCGCGCGATCCCTATCGAGGAGCGGGCCGGCGAGGAGGTCCTTCAGGTCGGAAGGGAACGGCTGGCGCCGCGTGGCTCTCCCGCCCGGAATCCCGCCTTTGATGTGACGCCGCGTCGGTACGTGACTGGCTTCATCACCGACCGAGGGATCCTGCGTCCCGCCGAGCTCCGGCGGCTCCGCTCCCAGAAGCGCGTCTGCTAGGGTGCCCCGGAGCCTGGGGCCACCCGTCCTCCCGGGGCTGCGCGCGCCCGGCGTGCCGGCCACCACCGGAAGACCACATAGCCGAGCCGGTAGAGGAGCGCCTCGAGGACCCAGGCTGCGCCGAGGAGGAGCAGGAGGGCCACTCCGAGCTCTGAGGCCCCCGTGGCCAGCTGGGGGGCGACAACGTCTAGGAGCTCTCTGCCGAGCGGGAGGAGGAGCCACAGGATCCCGAGCAGCGCTGCAAAGGCGACGAACGGGACCAAGGATGCCCCACTGAGGACGAGTCCGAGAGGCGCTGAGGGGGCCTCGGCGCCTTCGGGCTCCATCGGGGCCTCTGGCCCGGACGGCCCTTCGTCGACGAGGGTCTTCCAGGCTGGGCTGGACCGGAAGTCGTGCTGGACCAGCAGGAGCTGGAAGAGCAGGAGCAGCGCGCCTTCGAGCAGGCCCAGCGCGACCACCCAGGGGGAAGGGCTCCAGGCGACGCCGGAGAGCCCGACGCTCAGCAGCGCATTGCCCAGAAGCCACGACAGGACCACGCCGGCGCCTGAGACAAAGCTCAGCCGCCGCAGCGTGCGGGCACCTGCAACGAGGAACGTGGCGAAGGAGAAGAGGATCATCAGCTGGAAGACCCACCGATCAGAGCCCCGCACGAGCGGCAGTGTGACTCCGAACAGCAGCCGCACGAGGAAGATCATCAGCAGGAGCGCAAAGGCGGTGTTGAGGAGCGCGCGTCCGGTGCCTCGGTCCAGGCGCAATCCCGGCATTGTCGTCACCTCCGGGGCTCAGGACGCGGCATGCCTCGGCGGTCCACGAGCGAGGCGAGCGCTCCCACTGCCGAATCCGAGGGTCCCAGGCGGAGGAGCGGGATGCCGCACTGGCCCAGCAGGTCCTCCCAGGGGCGCTGCGCCTCCTCCAGGAGGAGCCGCAGCTCCCCCTCCGCAATCGGCGCCGCCGCGACGAGGTCCGCATCAGCTGCCTGGTGGGCGGCGAGGTCGGCGATCCCCAGCGTCCCTTCGTCGAAGCGCGGCGACGAGGGGCTCAGGACGGCGACCTCATGGTGGGCGGAGCGGAGCAGGTTGAAGTGGCCACGCAGAAGGGGGTCGGCCTGCAGGCCTTCCCCATCAGTGATGAGGAGAAACCAGCTCTTGCCAGGCGTGCGGAGCAGCGCCGCCCGGAGGGCCTCGCCGAGCCCCGCCCCTTTCCCCTGGACGTCGGACGGGAGCGCCGTCCCCTCCTCCACGCCGACGAGCGGGACGTGGCCGGCCTCGCGGCTCCAGAAGGCCTGGAGGAGCTCACGAGCGACGGCGGGCTGACGCCGCAATCCGCGACGCTGTGGCCTCGGCAGGCCGAGTGAGCGGGCGACAAAGGCCAGCAGCCGCGACTCTCCCAGCCGTCCCACGCGGCCCAGACGGAAGCGTTCGGGATGGGTGAGTGCGAGGTAGGCTGCGGTCCGCCCGAGCAGCCGACGATAGGGCGCCGAAGCCCGGAGGGCTTCGCGCGCGAGCTCCTCGGCGCGCATGAGGGCGCGGAGGATCGCCGGGAGCTGGCCGGGTCCCAGACGGATCGGCACGATGTCCCGCAGCCGATCGCTGAACAGGTAGAGGCCAACGGGGCTCTGGCCCCGGAGCGCGAGCTGGGCGAGCGCAGCGACCTGAGCCACGCTGTGCGCGATCTTGCTCCTCCTCAGGCCGCTCGCCATCGAGCTTGAGACATCGAGCACGAGGATGATCGGGAGGCGGATCTCGCTCTGGGTCTCGCGCGTCCGCAGGCTCCCAGTGCGCGCACTCGTCTTCCATTCAACGAGCTTGAAGGGGTCGCCCGGGAGGTAGTCGCGGGTTCCGACGAAGTCGTAGCCGATTGCCTGCGCCCGCCCTCGCTGTTGACCGATGAGCTCGGAGGTCCGACGGACCTCGATCGCGGAGACCGCTCCGGCCGCCATCGGCGATGGGTAGACCTCAAGTTCGCTGCGGACAGGGACGAGGGTCTCGCTGAAGTGGAGTCCCACGGGGTCGGAGAACCAGAGGTCGATGCCGGGAAAGACCGCTCGGCCCGGGACCTGGGGAACCGCCCGGTAGGCCACGGTCTGGCGGCCCAGCGCGCCGAGGAGCATCGCCTGGGTCGGCCGAGCATCTGCAGTGAACCGGTCGGGAGGGAGATCCAGAATGACCGCCCGGGGAATCGACAGCGGGGTGGGGTTTTCCACGGCGACTTCGACGCTGACCGGGCGCCCTTGGAGGAGCACCTCGCCCGTCCCGACCACGCGGCGCGACCCCCGAAGGGCGAAGTGGACCACCGCCTCCTGGAGCCGGGTCGAGAGGCTCAGGGCCAGGACGGTCAGGATGATCAGCGTGCTGGCGGCGATGAGCTCGGCGCTCTCAAACAGGAGCCCTACCGCGACGACCACGAGACCGAAGTAGAGCACCCACCCGCCGTTGAGACTGCGCATCCGGTTCTTCTCCCCCGCAGACCCTCGCCGCCGCCAGGCCCCCGAGTCGCCTCAGGCCTGGACCGGAACCCTGCGGAGCGCTTGGTCGATGATCTTCACACTCGTACCGTCCGCAAGAGCGGCTTCGGGCTTGAGGAGGATGCGGTGGTTCAGGCAGGGGGCCGCGAGGGCCTTCACATCGTCTGGGAGCACATAGGCCCGGCCATGAATGAGGGCGCGCGCACGACTCGCCTCCAGGATGGCTAGGGAGGCCCGCGGGCTCCCACCCAGCAGGACGTCGGGATGCTCCCGCGTGAACGTGATGAGCCGGACGATGTAGGTCGCGACCTCGGGGGCGATGTGGACGCCCGTGATCATCCCCTGGATCCGGACGACCTCTTCTGGCGTGGAGATCTGGCCGACGAGCTGAGCAGGATCGCTCCGGCTCCCCAAGAGGATCTCGCGCTCCTCTTCGTGCGTCGGGTAGGCCACCTGGAGCTTCATCTGAAACCGGTCGATCTGCGCCTCCGGGAGCGGGAAGACCCCTTCGAACTCAATCGGGTTCTGGGTGCCGATCACCATGAAGGGCTCCGGGAGCCTGAGCGACTGGCCTTCGAGCGTGATCTGGCGCTCCTGCATGGCCTCCAGGAGCGCAGATTGCGTCTTCGGCGGCGTCCGGTTGATCTCGTCGACCAAGACGATGTTCGCCATGATGGGGCCGCGGTGGAGCTCGAAGTCGTTCGTCTTCATGTTGTAGACGTAGGTCCCGATGATGTCGGAGGGGAGGAGATCGGGCGTGAACTGGATCCGCTTGAACTGGCAGCCCAGGCTGTTCGCGAAGCTCTTGGCGATCGTCGTCTTCGCGACCCCCGGCACCCCTTCGAGGAGCAGGTGGCCACGGCTGAGCAAGCCGGTGAGGATCTGGTCGATGAGCTCCTCCTTGCCGACGACCGCCTTTCTCACCTCAGCCCTGATGCGCCCGCAGAGCTCCCTGACGGCGACGAGCGCCTCCGCTGGAGGCTCAGGGCCAACGCTAGCGGCGTTCGCGTTCATGCCGACCCCCTTCCAGCCCGATCTCGCGCAGGATCCAGGTCCTCCATGCGCCCAGCTCTACAAGGAGCTGCGCGCTGGGAGGGGTCGAACCCTCCGCGGCCTTATCAAGAGCGCGGCCCACCGTGAGAAGGCGTGCCTGTAGATCGGGGACCTCAGGCCGCGGAAAGCGCTTGAGATGGGCGGCGACGATCGCCTCGGCCTCGGCGGAGGGGCCCACGCCGACGCTCCGAGTCCATCGCGCCTTCAGCCGCCTCGTCAAACTGCGGACGAGTTCGCCGAAGTCCCCCTCCTCAAGGCAGGCTTGCAGGCGCCGGCCCAAGGGAGAGGAGGGTGGGATCGTCCGGAAGACCGCTGGAGCGCGCGCGGCGATCGGCTGTCCCCGCAGCATGACTCCGATCGCCAACAGGCAGACGAGTAGGACGAGGTAGATAGCGCCGAACTGATAGGGGAGCAGCGCCGCCCCCCTGACCGCGGAGCGCAGGTCGGCAGGATAGCCGACCACTTCCAGCCCGCTCCCCTCCACCAGCCAGCCCAACAGGTTGGCGTAGAGCTGGGCGTTGCCAGGGAACCGGACGGCCGCGTTGATGAAGATGCTCGGGTCGGCCACGAAGACGATCCGCCCTGCGCCGACCTCCTCGGCCCGCAGGAAGCTGTAGGCGCTGGAAGGTTCCGCGGGGCTCTGACGGTTGTTACCGTCCAGGTCGAGGTAGCTGCGCTTGGAGAAGAACGCGAGGTCGGAGGGGCGCTTGCCGAGGAGGCTGGTGGGATGGTTGGTGACGACAGCATCGACGCCGAGAGTGATGGGGTGGAGGACGAAGGTCTCCACGACGGGGGCCCAGCCAAGGTCGACGAGGTTCGAACTATTGTCCAGGAGCGGCTCGCCAGAGAACGTCGACCCGAAGGCCGAGGCGAGCTTCGCGCCGCTGCCAAAGTCGTCCGCCAGCAGCACGCGACCGCCCTTCTCTACAAACCGGTAGAGGTCGCGGCTGGAGAAGCTGCGGGTCGGCCCCAACAAGACGAGCACAGCCTCGTCGCTGTCAAGCAGGCTGCGGTAGGTCTTGTCGGTGCTCGTCCTCAGACCGAGCTGGGCGTTGAGCGAGGGGAGGGTCGAGATCCCATTCCATCCGCCGTTGCTCACGAGGTAGTCGTTGGTGCTCGTTGTGGCGGCTGCCGCGAGCGGACTCGCGACGAGGAGTCCCGCGCCCAGGAGGAGCAGGACTGCGAGCGCCGAGGGGAGGACGACGGAAGCTCCTGAGGCACCGCAGCCGTGCCATCGCACCCTAGCCAGCGAGCACACCTCCCGGGAGCTTCGTCAGCGTCTCCAACAGCTGATGCGCGTCGCTCACCTGCGAAGCTGCGAGGGGCCAGGGCGCGTAGAAGGCCCGTTCGAACAGCTCCGTGAGCGTTCCGAGGGGGGCCGCGCGGGGATCCGCCTTCGCGACGAGCCGTTGCCAGCGTTCCGACGGCGTCGCTGCGGGATCGAACGGCACGCCGGCCCTGGCGAGGTGGAGGAGCGCCTGGCTGTAGATCCGGGCGACCTCCCCGTTCGTCCCTGGCCGCGCGTAGTCGGGAATGGGAACCGATGGCAGGCGCGCCATCTGCCGTTCGCTCCGCCACGCGGACCACAGCGAGTGGCCGTAGGTGACGGTCAGCACGCTGGCGATCGCGAGGGCGACCATCCCGCCCACAAACCACGGCGAGGTCCAGAACTGCGGCGCGATGAGGAGGCGGAGGGGCTCGGAGGCCCCAGAGAGGTAGTTCGATTGCGACTCGTGGAGGGCGACAACCTCGACGGCGCCCCGCACCGTCTCAGGCGGGGACCAGTGGTAGCTGAAGCGCCCCTCCTCATCCGTCCCGATCTGGGCGAGCGGCTCTTCGGTCGCCTCGACGATGAGGACGAGCGAGACCGGGAAGAAGGCCAGCCCGCGCCCCTCGGAGCTGAGCGTGCCCACAAGGTCAGTGCCTCCGCCCGGCACGATGCGACGTGACGAGGCCTGAAGGGTGAGTTCAACCGGCGCCACGATCCGCAGGGTGGTGGCCCGCTCCACTCTTCCGAGGAGCGCGCTGTCGGGCCAGAAGCGGAAGCGGAGGAGATGGTCGTCCACCGTGAGCTCCTCGGTGGAGAAGTTGAGGGCGAGCGCACTGTCCCCGGGCTGGAGGGTTGCGTTCGCGAGCACAGTCTCATCCACGACGGCGTCGAGTGCCCCCGTCGCCACGGCACTGCGGAGGGGCTCGACGGCGAGGCGGAACGCAGCAGCGTCGCCATGGAGCACCTGAGGCGGGAACGAGACGAAGCTCAGGCGTATGGGAACAAACAGGAAGAGCTCGAAGACAGCCTCGCTGGGAAGATAGCGGGTCTCAAGCGAGGGGTCAGCGAACCGAGCGGTGAAGAGCACCCTGCCCGGCTCTCCGATGCTGCTCAGCGGGATGAGGATCTTGAACCGTCCAGCGGTGTCCGTTCGACCCGAGGCGAGCTCCGGGCCCAGGCCGCCGATCAGACGTACCTCGACCTCGCCGTTCACCACGGGCGTCTGCAGAGCTGTGAGCTGGCCCGTGAGCAGATAGGGATCCGCCAGACTCGTCCGATTCGGGCCGGGGTCGAGCTCGAGGTGTGTCGGAGCGACCAGGTCGTAGCTCGCGACCCCCACCGCGCCGTTGAGTTGTATTGAGGGTGCGACCTCCGCCTGGAGAAGATGGGCGCCTAGCTCGGCCAATGGGGGGACCGGCAGGCCGATCACGGCCTGGCCGAGAAGATCCGTCGTGAAGGCTCCCAGGGACAGGTTCGTCCGGCGGTCCCGGAGTGAAAAGGGGAAGTTCGAGGCAGGCTGGCCGTCGACAGTGAGATTCACGGCCACCTCCACGCTCGGATCCTGGACCGACACGACAGGAGCGAGGGGCGTGAGGGCGATGACTGGGAGAGCCCGGGAAATATTCAGCGAGACGTCCGCTAAACTGGGCCCAAGAAGAAGCCTCGTCGCATCGCCGCCGTAGGCGGCAGCGACCTCGAGGCTCGTCCCGTTCTCAGAGAGGAACCCTGAGAGGTCCAGCAGGAAGCCTCCGGCCGAGTCCGTCGCCGCCATGGAGTGAACAACGCGATTCACTAGCACGTCGACGGTCACCCCCGCGACAGGTCGGAGCTCCTCATCGAGGAGGAGGCCATGGAGGAGTGGGGGCATGGCAGGATAGCCGAAGGTGAGCGTGAGATAGGTGGGCTTGAGGACCCGCAGGACCGGATCGCTCCACGACGCGGCGAACACGAGCGTCCCCTCGCTGTGCGCGACGAGGTCGAACGCGCCTCGGAGATTCGCCGCGCCAACCGAGGCGGAAACCACGAAGGTCCCATTCGGGGCCGTCCTTCCGCTCCCGATCGCGACGCCGGCGAGCTGCTTTGAGGTGTTCAGCGAGATGCCGATGTCGCTTCCCGCAACCGGCCAGCCTCCGCGTGACCGCACAGTCCCCAGCACCGCGAAGCCCTCCTCAGGCAGGACTGCCTGGGGCAGGGCTGTGACGACCGTCACGGTGGGGATTCTCCGAGGAAGCGCTGCGGGGGGCTCGGGAAGAGGGCCAGGGGCGGTGCCCTCGGGGTCTGCGGGGGTGGGGTCGAGCCGAACCCATCCAGGCCCCTCAAGCCACGCCTCCACCCAGGCATGCGCATGGCGGCTGCCGACCACGAACAGCCCTTCCTCCGGCAGGAGGATCCCGGGAAGGTACCCGACCGCTAGCCGCGTCGGCACCCCAGCGGCACGGCCAAGCACCGCAAGCGCGCTGGCGAAGTAGGGGCCATACCCCCGCCGCTCCTCGAAGAGAAACCAATCGACCAGGTCCACCGAGGGCGGCGGAGGAGAGATGGCGAGGCTAAAGCTCACGTTGCCTTCAAGGAAGATCTTGAGGGCCTGCAATCGCGCGTAGGTGCTGGTCAGTCCTGTCGTGAGGTTGTCGGCGAGCGAGCGAACCCGCTCCGGGAGGCTGTCGGGCAGGGCGAGGTAGCGCTCTGCACCGACAGAGGGGATCCCTGCGGCCAAGAGCTCGGCCGGCGAAGGCTCCAGGACCGAGGAGATCAGGGTGTAGTGGCTGCCTGGAACAAGCGCCTGGAGGGCGACCAGCCCATCGCTGCTGTCCTTACCGAGCGACCAGTTCGTATTGACAGGCTCAGTCCAGTTCAGCCAGGCCCGGAAGGGGCGCCAGGCCCCGGCGAGGGCGTAGTGCGTGCCCGTCTCGACGCCGACCCGCTGGACCAGGAGAGTCCCCGACGGGCCTGTCGGATCAGTCGGGGCTCCCTGGTCGATCGCCGTGAGCTGGGGATCGCGCAGCCATCGCGTGCCCTCATAGGTCTCAAAGGCGGTCAGCCGCCAATACGAAGGACGAGAGGCGTTGATCGTGAGGTAGACCTCGTTGCCGAGCATCACCGAACCGTGGAAGGTGAGCTCGGTCGGAGGCGAGGGCCCGATGACGCCTGTCGCATTTGCGAGAGTCTCCGTGACGGTTCCAGACCCGTCCGGACCAGGCACCGTGGGCAGGAGCTCATGGATCACCGGAGGAGCCACCGGCTCCTGTGGTGAGAGCACCGCCACCCACAGGATGCCAGCAGAGGAGATCAGAAGCGCGGCGAGCGCAAGGACGACCGCCGGTCGGAAGCGCCTGGACATCTCCCCCGAGCATCGATGGCCAGCAACGCTATTTGATGCTTTCCCGCATGAGGGGAGGGCGTCGAAAAGCCCAAGCCTTTTTCCAGGCCCCGACCATCCGTGGCGCGATGCTCCTGGTCACGCGATGGTTTGGGACGTTCCTCTGCGAGGGGGAGGAGATCCGCGCCAGCCGTCTGTTCCCCAAGGAGCCCGCGGCCATCGCCCAGCGGCTCGCAGCGATCCAGCGCGGCGAAGTGCTCGCGGAGGAGCGCGAGCTGGGCCCTCGTGCGAGAGAGGTGCTCGAACCTCGCCTGAGAGCCTACGGGCGGCTCAGCCGAACTGCGGTCGGATTCCTTACCCCTGAAGCCCATGGCTATTCCCCAGAGCTCTTCCGGGAGGCGACCCTTGAGCTCGCCAAGGCGGCGACCCGTCGGCAGGTGGGCTCCGACCTCCACATCACGCAGGCGGTGCGCTCGCTCGATGACCTGGGCGCCGCGACCAACCTGCTCTCAGAACGGCTCCGGGAATGGTATGGTCTGCACTTTCCCGAGCTTGAGAACATCAGGGCTGGCCGAGCCTACGCCGACCTCATCGCTGAGCGGGGTTCGCGCGATGCTGTCATCGCCGCACTGGGCGCCCAGTACGACTCCCTCGGCTCCACCATCCAGGAGCGCGACCTCAACGCCGTCGTCACCCTGGCGCGTTCTCTCTCAGAGGTCTACCGCGCTAGAGAGGCGCTGGACCGATACCTCGAACGTGCGATGGAGACGACAGCGCCGAACATCGCAGCCCTCGCCGGGCCGGTGATCGGCGCGCGCCTGCTCTCCCTCGCTGGAGGCCTGAAACGCCTCGCGCGGCTTCCCGCGAGCACCATCCAACTGCTCGGAGCGGAACGGGCGATGTTCCGCCACCTCAAGGACGGGTCGCCAGCCCCGAAGCACGGGATCCTCTACCAGCATCCGCTCATCCATCAGGCGCCCCCCTGGCAGCGGGGGGCGATTGCGCGGGCGTTCGGGGCGAAGATCGCGTTGGCAGCACGGGCGGATTACTACGGCGGCGCGAAGCTCTCCCCCGGCCTCACCGAGGCCTTCCAACAGCGCATCGCCGAGATCCGCAAAGCCCACGCCGCTCCGAAGCCGCGCCCGGCCCGCGGGGCCCGCCCATCGCAGCGTTTCCGCGGCAAAGCGCGGCGATACCGTTCTCGGGGCCGTCGATGACGCTCGCGCTTCGGAAGTACAGGCGGGAGGACCTCGACTTCGTCTTGGAGGCGACGGTCTCGACCTACCGCGAGAACGTCCCCGCGGAGCGTCTGCGCGGCCAAGACCGCGCGAAGGCGGAAGCCGCATTCCGCGAGGCCTTCCGCGACCTCCTGCGCCGAGGCTCGAGCGAGCTCTTCATCGCGGAAGAGGACGGCCTCCGCGTCGGCTACGTCTTCGTGGGGGAGAGCCAAGACCTCTTCACCACCACGAACCACCTACTCATCTACGACCTCTACGTCGTGCCGGAGCGGCGGAATCGAGGGATTGGACGCTACCTGCTCGCCAAGGCGGAGCAGTACGCGGCCCTGCGGCACTTCGACCGGATCTCCCTCCACGTCTTCGTGACAAACCCCGCTGCGCTGCACCTCTACGGGTCGATGGGCTATCGGGCCGAGGCCCACATCATGTACAAGTACCTCGAGAAATTGCCGACATCGCCCTGAGCCAGCAAGGGAACTCCGACACGATACCTATTTGAAGGGCCGCAGGGTTGCTTCCGGCTCGGGAGCGCGGGCCGATGGCGGTGGAACAGGTCGAGGTCCGGACCCTGAAAGAGGGCCGGTACATCAACATCGAGAACGAGCCCTGCAAGATCCTCAGCATCTCGACTTCAAAGCCGGGGAAGCACGGAGAGGCCAAGGCGCGGATCGAAGCAATCGGGATCTTCGACGAGGGCAAGCGCAGCGTCGTCTACCCCGTCAAGCATCGGGTCCAAGTCCCCCTGATCGACAAACGGACCGCCCAGATCCTCTCGCTCATCGGCTCGGAGGTGCAGCTCATGGATCTGGAGACCTACGAGACCTTCCAGCTCCCCATCCCCCCGGAATTCCAGGGCCAGCTCTCGCCCGGCTCAGAGCTCCAGTACCTCATCGCGATGGGCCGCCGGCGGATCACACGGGCGTAGGGCGATGACGGCTCGCCCGTTCCGCTTCGCCGACGCGGAGGCCTCCTTCGAGGAGGCGCGCTTCGTCATCTTCGGCGTGCCCTACGACCGGACCACGACGTTCCGACCGGGTGCGCGCCTGGCCCCCAACGCGATCCGGGAGGCCTCTTGGAACTTCGAACCTTGGCTGTTCGAGCATCAGTTCGACCTCCGCGACACGGCCGTGCACGATGCGGGGAACCTCGAGGT
>Ga0315314_1004188_pt1 | contig 10917 bp, 12 predicted proteins | sample TDP9_MG_FD_203631 | JGI IMG/M metagenome (GOLD analysis project Ga0315314, IMG submission 203631) | Freshwater sediment microbial communities from Lake Towuti, South Sulawesi, Indonesia - TDP9 | ecosystem: Environmental > Aquatic > Freshwater > Lake > Sediment | place: Indonesia: South Sulawesi... | reverse complement strand
GCATCTACTGGTGCCCATGCCTTCGTGATGGTGGAATTGCTATAGTCCAAGTTAGGGGGCGACCCCAAGGCCGCCCCCTTGCCCAAGGAAAGGGATATGGCTGAGCCCTGGAAAGATAAGGCTTGGCTGGAAGAAAAGTACTGGCGAGAAAACCTCAGCCTGAAGCAGATTGCTGACATCGTCGGAGCCGACCATAGCACCGTGCGCTACCAAATGCAAAAACTTGGTATTCCCCGCCGTACTCTTAGCCAAAGCAAGCAAGGCAGGAAACTTTGTCTATCCCTGGAGCAAAGGCAAGCACTATCAGAAAGACAGAGCAATCGGAAGCGCGAAAAAAGTTCCGCATGGAAAGGTGGCCATACGGTAATTGAAGGTCGGCCTTATATCTATGCCCCTGACCACCCGATGGCAAAAGCAGACGGCTACATACAAGAAAGTCGCCTGGTAATGTCAGAGGCATTGGGCCGAACACTATCACCCGATGAAGTAGTCCACCACATAGATGGCGATCCCTTCAATAATCATTTTAGGAACCTAAGACTCACATCTAGAAGCCAACATGCTAGGAGACATCTAGTGAGACCAGGGACAGAGAAAAGACGGCGCGAATTGAAATGGTGTGAGATTGATGGCTGTCCTGAGCCTGCCACTAAGGACTCATCAAGATGTGTTTTCCACATGAGCGATTGGCAACTTGAGGATAGGCTGGCGAAACTCCTTGATGAGAAGGTCAGCGGCATCGAGCGGGCCATCAAAACCCTCGTTGAACTTGAGGAACAAAAGGCCATCAATATCCAGTTTCGAGAGCATGAGCAAAGGGGTTCGCTAGAGGACATAAGAAGGCGCGAAGACCAACTCATGCAAGGGGCACAACAGCAGCACGAGGCAAAGCGGCAGAGGTTCGAGCAAGCCCTAAAAGAAGCCCCCAAAGTGCGAATCATGCCCTTCATCACAGAGATAATCCAAATCAATGGGGTTAAGAGGCATCTGGTGGCTGGCCTTCTGACGGAGGTGGAAAAACCTTTCGCCGACGAATTTTTCTTCAGAGAGACGCAAAGGCGGGAGGCATTGATATTGGAGGGGAAACTGGCGATTGATCCTGACAAACCCTTAGAATCCCAGGACAAGGAACTAGGAATTGTCCAGGAGATTCTGAGAGCCAAAAGGATATAGGAGGTATGGATGACTAGAAAGAACAGGCCCCCAGAAATGAGACCTGGGGCAGAGGTTGAACCAGGGGAAACCATCTCCATCCCCCCACCCAATCCCAAAGAAGAAGCTTTCATCGACAAATTCGAGCAGTTGGCAGCCAGGGTTACGGCGGTTGAGGCCAAGGTCGAGTCCCCTGTTGTGAAGCCAGCCCCGCCAGAGATAGTACCTTTGGAGAGAGACGAATTCCCCCCAGAGTGGGGCGAGGTGCACGGCTGGAAGACCATCGTACCGAAGAAGACGGGCAAAGACATCATCATCAATGGCTTCGTTGTCCCGCTGGTGAAGGGGGAAATCTGTGAACTGCCTGGCAATGTGATTCCCGTTGCGATCGATGGCGGTTATCTCTAATCGATGGCTCGGATAATTATCTGTGCTGATTGCGGGGGGGAAAGACGTCACTATGCCAAGGGCTTATGTCCCCCATGCTATCAGAGTCGCTACAGAGGACGGCATCGAGAAGAGAAGGCGATTTATAATCGGCGCTACCGTGAGGAACATCGAGAAGACCTCCAGGCCTATGAGCGCCAACGGTATCAGAACGATGCTACCAGGGCGAAGGCAAATCGGCGCTGGGCACTAGAGCATCCAGAGAAAATGAGAGAATACAACTGCCGTTATCTACAAAAGAATCCCAAAAAGGGAATAACCGATCAGGCCCGCCGTAAGGCTCAGAAGCGAAGTCTTCCCGATACCCTAACCACGGCGCAATCTGATCATCTTCTAACCATCGGGCAATCAATGTATCCAGGTGAAGAACTTGACCTAGACCATATTGTCCCACTTTCGAAGGGCGGCGGAACTACATTGGCAAATATGCACGCTATACCTGCAAGACTGAATGAGTCGAAAGCGGATAAATTACCAGAAGAGGTCTACAAACAGGAGGTTTTATGGCCACATTAGCAACTCTCATCTCTTCGATGGAAGAAGAGAACGAGGAGGTTATTGTTTCGGGCACCACGACCTCTGCGGGTGGCGTTGAGTATATCATTGATACCGCCCGTACCGAGGCCGATGATTATTGGAAGGGTTGCCACCTGTACATCGTGTCCTCGACGGAAAGCGCCATCGTAGGCAAAGAACGGGACATCACCGCCAATTCTGTTTCGGAAACAAGGGTTTACATAGCGCCTAACCTCCCAGCGGTCGTCCCGACGGGGACGGCATACCAGATTCGGCGCAAGAGGAGCAGAACGGACTACAAGAACGCCGTTAATTTCGGCATCTTGGGCGCCCAGGGATGGCGAAACGAAATGGCGGTGGACAACACCAATATTGTCCAAGAAGACAAACTCGAATATGCCTTCCCAACTGAACTCCTCTACCTGAGCGAGATATGGATTGAGCAATATACTATTCTCTACAAAAGAACGGCTACAGGAGGGGCGGCGGGCTATCTGGCGGATAGTGGGGCCAATTTCGGTAGCGATGTAGATGGGGAAAAGGTAGCCATCTATGGGGGAACTGGGAAGGGGCAATCGAGAAGCATAAGTAGCCACACAGCCACTCAACTCAATGTCAGCCCGAACTGGGCGACGGCTCCTGATAGCACCTCCAAATATGTAGTAAAGCAGACTAGCAAACAGCAATTACCGTTAACCCCCATAGTTCGCTATCGTGCGGATATGGGTGGCCAACTCATCCGACTGGCTGCCGAGCCCGCAGACCAGGGCCAGACTATGCTTATTATGTACCAAAAAGCTCCCGCCAAACTGAGTTTAGATAGTGATACAACCACCATCCCGGAGAGATTCATCGTGATAAAAGGTATGGTCAGGCTTCTTGCTGCGCAAGCGGGGCAAGAACCGGATGCAGGGGCAAAATTCCTGATACAGATGTACCAAACCGAATCAGAAATTTTCAAAGCCCAAAACCCCCCTTACCGGTTGCCGATGAAAGTGACGACATACCCTGGGGAAAGTGCGGACACATCCAATTTGCCCTATGGGAATCCACTGGAGGAGTAGAGGAACGAGTTAGGCGGGGCCAAGTCTAGTTTAGTCCAGGAGGTAAATCATGGAAGAGTTAAGTCTTGGGGAGCGAATAGCGCAAGCCGTAGGGGGTGAATTAAGGAAAATTGAGGGTCGGATGAAGACGTTCATTGAAGCCATTACTGAAAATTCCGACCAATGCGAGGCCCGCAAGAGCATAGTGGAAATAGCGATCTGGCAAACCACACAATATCTTTTTGATTATATTCGCCAAGAGGCGGATAAGAAATAGGCGGATTTGGCCCCGCCTTACCAAAGGAGGTGAACGAAATGGCAAGAAGACGAGATGAACCACCGCCAGGCAAGGGAAGAAGGCCCAGGCGACCGAGGCGTTTAACTGAAACCCTTGGGACAGCACCCTTGCCCCCACGAGGTTTCGCGGGCGCTCAATTGCCGAGGGATGTCTTGTATCGCCGAGAGATTCAGGCCCAAGGACTACCACCTGGATATGCTCAGGCAGGTGCGACTTTAGGCGCACCAACCCCGACACCTGAACGGCGACTAGAAGAGATACGGAGACGCATGGGCGCAGCCGCCAGGCAGGCCATCCCCACAAGGCAGGAGTTCTTTGAGCCTGTTACGAGGGCACAAGAGGCCATCCCCACAAGGCAGGAGTTCTTTGAGCCTGTTACGAGGGCACAAGAGGCCATTCCCACCAGGGCTGATTTGGAATGGCTGCGTAGACTGATGGATATCATGGGGCTTGGCCCTATCAAACGGACTTTAACGGGCGAAGAGCCATTCCCTTGGAGGAGGTAAAAGATGGCACAAGTTGTAGTTTGTCAATGGTGTGGTACGCACTATGATGTGGTTGTGAAAGAACCCATTCACATTTGCCCTGTGTGTGGCCGCTCAACGGGCGCCCTAGAGACAATGGTGTTGAAAAGGAGATATATCACAGGGCCACTCTTCCCCTACTCTATAGGGTCTCTTGCTCTTGGCACGGCGGGGAGAGTTTACCTTATCCCCATAGATATTCCTTGGCCCGTCACCATAGACCGCATCATATACCAGGTCGGAACTACAAGCGCGGGGAACGTGAGAGTGGGTATCTATAGGGAAGGCCCAACTGCGGACAGTCCGACGGGAGGCGTACTGGTAGTGGAAAGTGCATCGGTGGCCCAGTCAACAGCGAACTACCTTCAATTGGCAACCGTGGCTGATACCGTTCTCACGCCAGGTCAATATTTTGTGGGAATACAAGGGGACGATGTCACTGGGACTTTGCAGAAGAGCAGTACTGGGGTAGGGGCTGCTGCATTTACCTACGATCGGGCGGGTGGCTATGGTGCTTTTACCAACCCTTGCCCCACAGCCACTGCGGGGGCCAATGTTCCCTACTTTGCGCTTCGGGTCAAAGAAGATTTGCCAGGTGGCGACGAGATACTAATTGTATAGGAGGTAAATCATGGGTTGGCCAGAGCAAGATCCATTTTGCGATGCAGTAATTCTCAATAGTGGGAAGGTCAGGGTTGGCAACGAAGACAAGGCGGTGAAATGGGCGGAGATTAACGCCACCACTATTGGGGATACGCCAGTGGTGGCGGCCGTGACGGGCAAGAAGATTCGGGTCTTGGTCATAGACTTCGCTTGTTCAGGCGCAGTAGGTATCTCCTGGAAGTCTGGGAGCACCGTGATAAGAAACGCCCAAGCCTTCGCCGCCAATGGCGGCATAGCCCACAGTGCCTATCCTGGATGGTTTGCGGAAACTAGTGCTAGCCAGGCACTGGCCATCAACTTGGATGCCGCCGTGAACGTACGGGGTAGTGTTTCCTACGTAGAGGTGTAGGAATGGCGATACCAAATAAAGCGACGGGATATGGCAATAACAGCACGGCCCGCAACGTCTTCAGGATTTCCTTTTCTCAGAACTGTTCGCAGGCAGCGAAGTACGAGATGTACGATAGAACTGCTGCCTGGCCCAGCACGGGTTCTCTGACCACGACCACCAAGAAGATATTTGTGGGGACTACAGGCAATGGCAACATCCCCATGATGAGTCATGTGGATGCGACATCTTCTGCGCCATCTTCAAACTGGAAACCCGCCTCTCCGACAGCAGGATCTGCTAACCCCAACCGTATGAAGGGCCAGACCAACTACGTAACCTCCCAGGCCACGCCCACAACTTCAGTTCCGCTTCTTTTCAACCAGGTGTTGGAAGTGCCCTCGGATTTAACCCCTGGCGATAGTTCTGAGATGTACCATGATCTCTTGGTCAGGTATTACTACACTGGTTCAGCCCCCACTCTCACCTGGGCGTTCAACGAGGGGACGGAGGGAGTACCCACTTGGACGACGATGACGCCGAACACTCACGGAATCAGACATTGCAAGTCTGGGGCTGGGGCTGGGAATTACTATGCCACGATACCCGAAAGCGGGACCCAGGACTCACAAGAAGGGTGGGTGACTGCCTAATGGATTGGGGTGAAAAGGTTTGGCTTACAAAAGAGATGCTACGCCGCCCTTTCTTCTGGTGGGGGCCAGCGCCGACCAGTGCCATCATAGGGGGACATAGTCGGGGCGGAGCACAACAGCCACCCCTACAACAGCGCTGGGAGTATTTCGTCAAAGCGACAAACCGAAGGCGGCAAGAACGGCGTGAAGAGCATTGGGTAACTTGCTACCACTGTGGCGAAAATTATTTCAGGGAGATACCCAGATGCCCCCAAGACCCCTCGTCTTTCCTCTGCGATGAATGCGATACGGAATATAACGAGTTGATTCGGAGAGGAGCAGCAGAAAGATGGCCAAGGGTGGTTTCGTAATCCATTACCAAGACGGGAGCGTTTTTACCGAGGGGATAGACGGATACTGGGATGACGCCCCTGATAAGGGAATAATCGAACTCCAATACGTTCTTGGGGATAAAGTAGAAGTCGTCAAGGACTGCGATTTCTACTTTTTTTCAAACGAAGCCATACACGGGCCGAGCCTAAGTGGAAAACCTGGCATCTGGATGGCCGGAATCATCGGCGGAGTCAAGGATGGGGGGGCCATTTATAAACGAGTCGTTGAGGATGGGACGGTAGAAACGACATTCCTCCCGGCTGAAGAATTACGCTTCACGGCAAAGACTTATAGGAGAGCACAAAATGCAACTGCTATTTAGGGGCCATGAGACCCTTGAAAAAGAAAAGAGCTGGTGTGTGCAACATATGAATAAGGTTGCCCAAAGTGTTCCGCCTTGGGTCGCCTTCAACGATATTCTTGAGGCATCCAAGAAGATGCCTGAGTTGCATCCCCTTCGTATTCCTGTTGTCCTACCGAACATTGGTTGGGTTGGCGATGTGATTCCAGGTTACGGCTTTGCTCCACTTATTCAAGGCGGGGCCATTACTACCTACGATGGGATTATCAATGCCCGTGCTGGGGGAAACGCGGACGATTATGGAGGGGTTAAACTATCCCAGGGTGCAGTAGCCAATCAATGGTCATCCTTCTTCCGTTCGGGGGGCCAACCAGGGGCAGGGAGTTACACTAATATCCCTGGTGGGGCAGTCCACAACAGAGCCTCTGCAGGGGCGTGGCCCCTAAAAAACCCCTCAGGGGCCGATAAGAAATACCTTTTGACGTTGGGGGTAAATCATGGAACTGGGACGAATATTGTCCTCCTGATTGACCTCTTGGTTGCGGCGGGAAATATCAATGCCAACGCTACGGGGAACCAAACGGTCAATAGCACAGCACTGACACGTTATTCTGGGACGGCCGCCGCCGGGAACATGATAATCCTGGAGGTTACTACTGGTCTTGGTGTCACTGCTTCTAACTTCAATGTTAATTCATATACAAACGAGGCTGGGACTACTGGGCGTGCAACTGGCAACAACGCCATGACTACCTCCTGTATAACCTATAGGCTTCAGCCTACGACTGGTAGCTACTTGATTCCTTTGCAGGCCGATGACCTCGGCGTCCGCTCTGTAGAAACGGTTGTTTTCAGCGCAGCGATGGGGGCTGGAGTGGTGGCCATATTGATTTTCCGTCCTCTTATGTTCATCCCCACCATTGCTACAACGACTTATGTTGAACGAGACAGCACGCTTCAGGTGGACGGATTGACCGAGTTGGTTCTGGGTTCCGATAGCGAGGTCGGATGTTTGACCTTTTTGATTCTGACTGGTAGCAATGCGACAGGGGTACAGACTTATTTTATCAGAACTTGCAGTGGATAACTAAATGGGATTACAACACGGCGCAGAGATGGGTTTTTTGGCCCCGCATGGCCAAGAGATGCTTCATGCGGGTCAGGCAGATCGATGGCGACCATTCTCATCATCTTATAGTCGGTTTAGAAGAGACTGGACAAGCCAGACAGACAAGAAAATCCCTTGGTCTGTGAAGGCATTCGAGGGAGGAGCCGAAGCCACCGCCCGCCTTGCGGCCCTGGCCGATCTTGAAGCCATCAAATCGCTTCGCCTTGCTGCCCTCGCTGACTTGGAGGCTTCAAGCAAAGCCAGGTTAGCAGGGTGTAGCGACCTGGAAGGCTTAGCCAAGGCCAGGCTGGCTGGGACTACCGAACTAGAGAAGGCATTAAGCGCACGCATAGCGGCCCTTTCTGATCTTGAGAAAATCAGCGCTTTGCGATTGGCAGGGCAGGCAGAATTGGAAGCAGAAATCACCGCCAGGGTTGCGGGCGCTACCGACCTTGAAAAATTAACCACTGTTCGGCTTGCAGGGCTGGGAGACCTGGAAGCGATAACGAGCGCAAGGCTGGCAGGACTCGGCGAATTGGAGAAGGTTAACTCATTACGGTTTGCGGCCCTGGCTGATTTAGAGGCGGAGAACCAAACAAGATTAGCAAGTAGGGCTGACTTAGAAGCCTTTGCTAGTGCGAGATTTGCGGGTAGGGCCGATTTCGCCCTAGCGCAGCACAAGCCAATGCTCGATTTGGTTCCGGACTATCTTTAGGAGATAACGTGGCCGAACCGATAGGGGCAGGCGTAACTCACGACATAGTAATAGAAATTGGCGGGGAGCAGTACGGCTTCATGCTTGACAGGCGGAACCCTTATGGCCTTCAGGATTCCAACCCCGCTATCCCCAATATACCAAATACCCCACTTAGCCTGGCCGACTACAACATCTGGACGATAGATGCCCAGGATTCGTGGCTGCACGGTTTCGGCTTTGGCTTCAACCGAGACGATATGGGGTATGACGAATCGAGCGGTGTGGAAACAAGGATGTCCGGCTATCTCCAATTGCTGCCTCGCATCTTCGATTGGAAGGTATGGGCTAACGCAGGGTTTACTATCAACGACATCGAGGAATGGGCAGGGGGATTGCTGGGTTATCACCTCGTGGCCTTGGCTCGTGGAAACCTTGAAGGATTGACATACTACTACGAAAACCCCAACCCCCAATGGGGGGACAAGCCCGACCCGGACGAGGATAGCACAAACGAGACGGTCAACGCTCTTCTGGCCCTCAAGGACTATCTCCTCATCGCCCTCAACGGGACTAACGAAAGAATGGTCAAATGGAATGGAGGTACAGGTTGGACTGGGGCTGGGAACCCCAACAATCCACCAAAGAATTATGGCTTTCTCGAAAGGGGCGGGGGGTATCTTTGGGGGGCTGAGAAGGGAACGAATCTTCTTCATCACGCCGGGGCTGAAGACGGCTCGGATTTCGAGGGCGGAGAAACTGACCCGAATGTCATTAAGGTTGGCGTGGCAGCGCCTCCAATTATCGGACTTTGTTGGTGGAGGGACAACCTCCGAGTAGCCAAGCCAGACAAACTCTATTTCGTGGATCGGGAGAACCTAGTCGCCCGCACGGAAATCCCCGACTTCGCAGAATCGAGTACGCCTGCCATGTGGACTGGGGTCGAGCCACACTTCGAGAGTATGTGCCCTGGCCCTGGCGGGCTTTGGTTCACCATCCAGAACCGCATCTATCGCTGGAGTGGCTCAACTCTCACAGATGTAACACCCCCCAACTGGGGGCTATGGCCTCCCTATGTCCGATGGCATCGCTTCCACAATCTTCAAAGGTTCAATGAGTATATGTACGCAGTGGGCGAAGTGGAAGATAACGCCGACGAATATCTCCTTTGCTATGCCAATGGCTCGTGGCATCTCCTATATCATCTCTCCTTTGGGCAAACGGATCTCTGGCAGGTATCGAAAGTAGCCATATCTCGGAAGTATGGTCGATTCGTAATGGCCGTTAAAGACACGACAGCGCCTCCCTGGTGGGCCTCAGCATATCAAAGGCGCAAGAAGGTAACGGTAAGTGGCGCAGCCGATACTCTGACGACAGCCCAAATCAATCTTTCGGGAGCCGGGGCGCTAGACATCTATCAGGATTCCCAGCCCGACGCAGGTGATGTGAGGATTTGCTTCTGGGACGGACAGGATTGGGAAGAACTCAACCGAAATGTTGTAACCTTCACTAGCAGCGCCATCGACATACGGTTTAAGGTTAAGCATCAAATCGCACAAGGCTATACCGATGACAGATATTACATCTACTACAAGAACTCGTCAGCCACCAACCCCCCGAAAGATTTAGCCCTAGTCTATATCACCCAAGACAATTTCGACACCGAACAATCTTGGGTTGCTCCATCCCAATGGAGCGTTAGCCAGCAATTTAATTTCATCCGGGTTTCGCCCTATGTATTTCAAGGTGGTTCTGGAAAATCTGTAACGTTCAATTCCTGGCCCACTTACGGTTGTAGCATGAGGCAGACACATAACGCCTGTAGCGGTGGCCTAATAAGATATACCTTTTATGGCCGAATGGAAGTGTTTAGCGGAACCAAGATACTAGAGTTTAGGATTTGGGATGAGCGAGGTAATATCGGCCCGATGCTCCGCTTCTGGCGTACATCTGCGGGTGTTTACCAGATTCTGGCAACCGATCAAAACACCTGGAAGGTGATAATGACTATTTCGGCAACGACCTGGTACAAGGTGGAAATAACCGCTGACCTAGATGCCAAGACCTACGACGTGAAAATAGACGATGTGCTCAAGGCCGACAATTACGGGTTCTGGGCAGGGAGTAATGTTAGTGACTTACGAACATTTTATGTATCCATGCCGGCCGGGGGACCCGATGGCAGCGCCCTAATCGCCAAGGCACACTTCGATACCTATTGTGTAGAACGCCCAACCTATGCCTCATGTAGCGTGGGGACAGAACAAACAGTAAGCGCGGAGGGCAAGATAAAGAACTTCCGATTGAGGGATACGGTGGAACCCTACGACGACTACGACACGGGGATTTATAGATATGTTTACTCAGTACGCTACGACTTCAGAAGCCAGGTCATCTCCAAGTCCTTCTGGGAGTTCATCGCCAGGGTCAATAATGTCAATGCCGGGGGAAGAGATGTGCAAATAGCCTATCGCATAGATGACATAGGCGACTGGATAAATATAAGCACGCTGACCACAGATGGCTTGCAGGAATTTCTTTTCTCTATGCCTCCGCCAAAAGGCAAGTGGATTCAGTTCAGGATAGGACTGAAAACGGATAGCGCAACAGAGAGCCCGTATGTAGACACTTTTGGGGTGAGGGTCATTGCCCGGCCCAAGACCACCTGGGCACAACGGTACAACCTTTTGATTGGAGACGGGATAAGGAGAAGGGATGGCAAATTCGATGACCGAAGCCCCAGCGATAGCCTTCAGGTCTTAACGGGTGCGAGAGACTCAGAAGAGCCCGTTACGATCTACGACTTCTGGCGAGGCAA
>Ga0315314_1004187_pt1 | contig 10919 bp, 16 predicted proteins | sample TDP9_MG_FD_203631 | JGI IMG/M metagenome (GOLD analysis project Ga0315314, IMG submission 203631) | Freshwater sediment microbial communities from Lake Towuti, South Sulawesi, Indonesia - TDP9 | ecosystem: Environmental > Aquatic > Freshwater > Lake > Sediment | place: Indonesia: South Sulawesi... | reverse complement strand
CGCCGTTGCATCCGAGGTTTTCCTCAGGGACGCCGGGATAGCGTCACCCCACAAGTCGAAACCACCTACCTCGGCGTTGACGCCGAGTGCAACCAGCCCGTCACAAAGCCCGGCCTCTATCGGGTGGGGGTAGGCCTGGGCATTTGTCCAGGTAACTTGTTGGAGGATCTCAAATAGCCCATACTTCCTTACCAGCTCGGCCAGGAGATCGGTGACACCTACCCGGAAGGGGATGATAGTGTCGTTATTGATATTGAGCTCGACCTTGTCGATATCGGCGGTCATACCATGGCTGGCATACCAGCACTGGAGGTATAGGTTGGCATACAGGGGGCCGAGTGGGAGCTTCATGTCCTCCTTCTTTGACGCACCACTGGTAAACCGGTAGGCCTCCGAGGTCTTGATATAGCCCTTGGGCACGAACGCCGGCTCCCTCAGGATATGGGGGATCAGGCAGTAGTAGGGGGCTGCCGTCATAGCTATGCCGTTGGCCCAGCCGTTAGCACTGGTAAGGCTAAAGTCATAGTCGATCCGGAGCTCGGGGTCGTTGACCTGGGCGAGATCGAGCATATAGTCCGGGTCGTGGTAGAATCGGCCGAAGTTGATATAGAAGAACTCCTCGGCACTGGCCGCGTTCATGTTTTTCATGTCGTGGCTATAGTGAGGGGTTTTCTTATACAGCATATCGGCGAGGAGCTGGGTCCCCTCCAGGCTCTTGACTACCTTTGAGCCGTTGACTATGACCTCGATCTTCTTAAGCCGGTCATGCAGCCAGACATCGGGCTTGGCGGCATTATTGCCGTTGGTCCCCCAGACACGGAGCTCAAGCCCCGACAGGAGCCCCGTCTTGGGTAGATCCACCGTCTCGAGCCCGGTGGTGGAGCTCTCGAACTGCTTAGTGTCTTTGAGATATCTTTGTTGCCAATACATCGTTACTTTACCTCCCTAACCAGTTATTTTTGGCCTCAGGCAGTCACGCCGCCGAGCTTCTTAATCTCGGCTGCGAGCTCGGTCGGGCTGATCTCACCGCGTCTGGCCTTCCCGACCAGGATCATACCCCTCCTGGCAGCCTTCATCTTGTTTTCCCGTTGGGCCTCGGTATCGGTGGGGAAGGTATCGATAGTCTTAGCCAGGAGCTCGTATAGGGGCTGGAGCACCTTAAATCGGCGTAGGACCTTGCCCTTCTTTCTCTCGATACCGGTCCTCAGGGCGTCGGCCCCAGCATCCTTAACCCCCTGGAGCAAGTCATCATCGGTTACCTTCGAGAGGGCTTTAGCACGCCGACCTTCGGAGATGACGGTTTTCATCTTGTCGACATATTTGCCCTCGGCCTTGATACCCTCCTGGATGGGGTTCTTCCTGGGTGCCTGGGCCTGAGCGAACCACTCCTCGGAAGCACCACTGGCACGGGAGACCAGCTTGTCGGCGATCTTCTCGGGTGCTATCACTCTCGGGCCGAGAGTGAGGGGGTTACCACGCGGTTTACTGGCTGCCTCGACCTCGGCAGCCAGGGCCTGATTAGCTTTAGCGATAGCCTCGTCAATTACCGGGTCTCCAGTAGGACCGGGGGTTGGGTTGGTGGACCTCTTTTTCTTGGTAGTCATACACTCCCTCCATTGGTTACTCCCGAGGTCCAGGGCCTCATCCCCCGAGGTTCCTAAAAAAGATACCCCGAGGCCTGAACCTCGGGGCACTACTATGATATACTAATCGGGGGAGGTTTGTCAACATGGAGCCGTATCAACCCCGGAGACATAGACAGGGCGAGACCCGGTATGTCCAGGAGATCTTAACCCGGTTTTACCCCGGGGCTATAACCATCTCCCCGGTAAGACTGGGCACTCTACCCGAGCCCCTGGCCGGTGAGGAGTGGACACCGGAGGAGAGGGCTATGCTTACGACCAGGCAGCGTTGGGCCGACGCCGTAGCCATCGAGGACCGGACGATCCACCTGATCGAGGGCAAACTACTACCCGGGCGATATCCTGAGGGTCTATCAAAGCTCGAGGTCTATCGGACCCTGGTCCCTAATACTCCGAGCCTGGTTGCTTATGCCGGATACCGGTTAGAGTGCGAACTCTGGACTCCTATTGAGGATCCGGTTATAAAACGGCTAGCAGCCGAAAAAGGGATCAGAAATGCCATATTTGAGCCGGCATGGTTCAAGGATTTTCTAACTTCGTGGTTCCCACGGTCCAGGAGATCTCCGAGATACACTTAGCCCATTACTACCCCCCCACCCCAGCTTGACATTTTGCAGTTCGACGCCGATCGACGCCGATTTTTTTCAAGCCTGGGTGGGGGGGATAACCGACGACGGACTACCTAGGCCCGGGTAAGGGGGTCACCATGAGCTCGAAGGTGGCCTTGGGGGCGATTCCGTGCTTCTTGATCCGGAATACCTTTGCCCGGAAGTCGGGGAGCTTGAGGTGCTCCAGGAGCATGACCCGGAGCCGGTTCGAGGTGATATCAATATACGGCAGCCGTCCCTCCCAAAGGGACTTGGTAAGGTGGAGCCGGAGCCCCTGGACCAGTTTAGTTGCCTCCCCATAACCCGGGTGGATCTCTACATCACCGAGCTCGATCTTGACGACCTGAAACTCGACCTCCTCACCGTCACCGATATCGAAGATCTCATAAGGTCCTGGCAGCTTTGCCATCATCCTACCTCAATGGACCACATAAGAACGCTTCCCGGTATCCTCCCTCTCGATAGAGAAGATAACCCGGCACGGAAGCATATCCTGGGAGACACGCTCAAAGTGGTCAATTATATAGCTCGAGGAGGTGGTGAACCACTGAAACTCACCATCCCTCTGTATTTGAATAGCCAGGTAGTCCAGGCGGTCGGAAAACTGTGACGGGCAATAGGTAAATTTGGTGACCACTACCTCCGTGTCGAGGATGGAGGTAATGGAGATATGCTTCCCCTCACAGGGGGGGCTAATCATCACATCAACCAGCCTGGGGGGCTTCTTTTTTACCACCACTATGCTCACCTCCTGGCTCCATTATAGCACATCTGTTCTTAGCTTTGCCAAGTTTAACCAGGAGGACAGCCCCCAGGAGGACCGGCTGCCCGGTCTGGACCCGCCAGTTGATATCATCGAGCACGAGGGTCTGGAGCAAGCCTATCTCATCGGAGGTTAGCTGGACACGCTGTTTTGTCTTAGCCTGGTTGCTCACCGCTTCCCCCTCAGGTCGACTATCGACTCCCCCCGGTAGAGGATAGCTCCACTGGAGGTAACACCGTTATCCCTTTTTACCCAGCAATTAGGGACCCCACAATCAGGACAATCACCGATAATTACAACCCCCTCCTCAACCATGCCGAGCTGTCGTTGGTGAAGGTGGAATACACCCTGGCAGCTCCAGCACTTGACCGTTATTGACGGGTCTCCCTGGTTACAGAGCTCACATTCACTCATTGACTAACCCCCTCGGTCCGGTAGTCGGGGAGATACCAGGAGCCGACCTGGTGACACTCCGGACACTCGGTCTCTTTTACCCGGGCAACCTCTATGGTGAGCTGATGACGACAGGAATGGCAGATCGCCCTCTCGAGCGGTGACCTGGGGGCTATCTTCCCCAGGACATCAACCTCCTCGTGCTTCTGCCTCACCTGGGGGAAGGCGAGCTGACCGTATTTCTCGGTCATTCGGGTGGTGGCGTGACCCAGCTCCTCTTTGAGGGATAACAGGTCACCGCCGAACATCATGTGCTGGACCGAGGCCGAGTGACGGAGTATGTGGGGGCCTAACTTCTTACCCTCCAGCCCTGACCGCTCCATGAGCCGGCGTAGCATGACCCGGAGATACTCCCTCCTCATCGGCCGGCTGTTTACCCGGAATAAGGGACCCTCGGCAGCTAGTTGGACTAACAGCTCGTATGTCCCCGGGTTTATCGGGACATTACGCTCTCCAGTCTTGCCGGTAACGGTGATATAGTCAGGGTGGACATGCTCCCTGGTCAGGTAACACAGCTCCTCAGCCCTGATCTTGCTGTCTATAAGAAGGGTCAGTATCACCTTTTGCTGGAAGTCCTCAGCAAAGTCGAATAGCCGGCGTAGCTCCTCTATATCGAGGACACGCCTTACCTTCCTGGGGACCTTGACATCGGGCCAGTCGAATAGGTCCTTGGGGATCTTCCTTCTCCTCTCCAGGAAGTGATAGAGGGCTTTGAGCACCCTGCGGACCGTCCACCTGGTCTCAGGCACCCCCTTGACCGAGCCCAGGAACTCCTCTATCGGCTCCACCGTCAGGGGTAGCATGGGATATCGCATAATGAAGGGCTTAAAATGGTAGCCATACTCCTGGAGGGTCCGCTCACTACACCCCTTGACCTTCCGGCTGGTCAGAAACATCTTGACTGCCTCCATGGTGGAGATAGATGTGGAGGTCGATACGGAGGGCCCCCCGGAACTAATTTTGTCTGTTAGCATGGTGGAGCCCTCCCCTATTTGCTCCGTGTCTGGAGTGGGAAGTAATTTCCGCTTCGGTGGTCGGCCCACCTTGCCCTTGGGCGGCACCGGTGACTTGAGCCCCTCGAACTCCTCCAGGTAGGAGTAGAACGCCTGGAGGACTGAAAACCAGTTTCCACGCTTCGACGGCGTCTCGCCCCTCTTTTTAAGGAATTGCTCGATGGTCCAGGGTGTCTCGGGTATAATGGGGTGCTCGTCGGCAAAGTGCCGGAGGTAACCGTGATACTTCCTCCTGGTCTCCAGGGCTAACCCCCTCTCCTCACACTTCAATAGAAACCTGGTCAGTGCCTCTTTAGTCTCCATCGTCACCACCTCCTGTCAGTTTTTATGAACCCAGAACCATAATTGCCACTCCTCCCAGCCCCAGTCCCAACCGCACCAGTCCACCCCCTCCTCACCGATGAGACAGATTAGACCCAGTAGTGTTGCTTCCATTGTCACCACCCCCTTAACCTTATTGTCTCAGAAATTACTTTCCAAATGCAACCTGGCTGGCGGTGATTTACAGAAAACTACCTTCCACCACAAGGAAATAACTTCTCAAGAGATAGGGGTGGACAGCGATTTTTAGGGGGTATCAGATACGGACGGATTAACTGTCACGGTGGAGAGCAGGGGTTCAAATCCCCTCGGGGTCGCAAGCTAATTCGAGAACTAATTTTTTACCGAGGACAAAGAAAATTAGTTCTCACCATAGGCACGATAAAGCCCACCGGGGGGTATTATGCCTCTCAACTTCTCAGCTCGGGGATTTCCCCATAGCCACCGGTTGAATATCTCCCCGGCGGGCTCACCAAAGTGCTATACGATTAAAAATCGCTTTTACCCCCCTAGATTTTGACTACACGCTGTCAGGGACTATATAGGCCGTTTAAGACGCCGGACCTCGATGTTTTCGAGCATGGCCTCGGCCAGCTCCCGGGGGACCTCCAGCCCCAGCATTTGGGCCAGTGCCGTGGGCCGGTCAATGAGCTCTTTGTAATACTGGTCCTTGACGGTGTCGAGCTCGACCTTGCCGGTATCCGTCTCATAGCGTAGCGGCGGCGGTGCCGGCACCCTGGTCGGCAGTTTCATGGCCTTTTCCTCCTCCAGGACGGCGTCGGCCATGGAGCTAGGCATTTCGTAGTCGACCAGGGAGGAGACCAGCTCCCGGTCGCCGATAACCCCGGCTCTCCACAGACGCTGGGCGGTCGTTACCCTCAATTTACCCTCGGCGGTCTCATAGTAAGCCGGAGGGAGCTTGGGGACCGGGATCTTGCCGATCTTTTTGACGGTGTCCAGGAAAAGGTAACTATCGACCCTCTCCGGGACGATCGGCAGCTCCCGGAGTGAGGACCGATACTCGTCCTCGGTTATCTGGTCCTTACGAAACGCCTCGCGGTATCCGGAGAGGAGGTCGGACCGGTAATCGATCTCATAGGCTAACCAGGCGGCAAAGACGATCCTGTCGAGTCCCGGCTCCTTATAGCCCAGCATGGCCAGGATATCTCTTAAGGTTGCCTCGTCGAAGTGGCCCTCCTTAAAGCCGGTTATGGCATAGGACGAAAACATGGCCTTGGCCTCACCCGTTGCCATGCTCTCATACATTACCAGCAAGGCGTCGATAATCTCCTGGGAATAGTTCCGGGATCTCAGGTCCCGTTCAAAGACCCCCTTGTCAAAATAACCGCTGTCGGCTATCGCCCGGAGGCCAAAGTAACCGATACCGGTGTAGGCCAGCTCATCATAGAGGTTATGCCACTGGTCACCGATACCGTGATAGCCCAGGACCTTAGTGAACACCTCCCGGTCTATAAGTTGGTGGCCCCTCATTTCCATGATATCACGCTGGGTCGGCAGCACCGGCCGGAGCCACCGATTGACATAGTAGGTAAGTGGGGTTCGGATCGCCGTGCCGATAAAGGCTCCCATAATCGCCCCGGAGATAGTCCGGAAATTGACCACATCACCGATCATAGCTGCCACCATGCCGAGGCCCATATTCTTGAGGGGGTGCATGGCCTCCCCCCCGATAGCCATCATCGACAGGCCCATGGCCGAGAGCCCCATGATCCCCATGACACCGAAGGCCGAGGGGACAGCTTGCTCCGGGGTGATCGGGGAATGGTGCTCGACCCAGCCCTTGATTGCGTCCCAGAAGGCGTGGATTGCATCCATGAACAGGTCGGCTAACCACATGAAAGCCCCCTTGATCCGGTGGAGGACCTCCCGGTTAAAAAAGCTGATCATCTTTTCCCAGGCCGACCAAAACACCCCCCAGGCGGCGTCCAGGGCACCCCTTATGGCGTCCTTTATCGCCTGGATCCACCCGGCAAAGAAGTCCCGGAGGGGATCGGTAATATTTTCAGTAATAAAGTGCTGGACCTCGTCGAACTTGCCGGTGCTCCACTCATAGCCGGCCTGGAGCTGCCGGGCCATGGCGTCCTGGGTCTCCTCGAACTTGAGGGATAACCAGGGGGTCATTTTATCCCAGATCCCGAGGATCTGACCGGTCCAGTAGGCCATCCTGGGCTCCCACTTTTCCCAGAACTCGGCCCACTTGGTCGAGACCCAGCTCCGGAGCTCGGTAAACTTGACCCCGATCCACTCGGTGGCTGCCTGGATCTTGTCCCAGAACCACCGGGCGGTATCAAAGAAGTGCTCCATGACCAGGGAGACCCGGGTCGAGACGGCGTCCCAGTAGCTCCTCGCGGTGGCAAAGAAGCTCTCGATAGCGTTATCGACCCACCCCTTGAGCCGGGTCCAATACCAGGTTGCCTTTTCGAACCAGTAGGAGACAGCAGCGATCATGTGGGCCTTCATGGTCTCCCATATCGGGGAGGCATAGCGTAAGACGAAGTCAACGGCTTGCCTGGCCCGTTCGTAGGTCCAGGTCTGAACCTGGTTGTAGAAATTCTCAAACCAGGCCTGGACGGCCGACAACGGCCATGGCCAGGTGAAGTCCACGAACGCCTTGATCTCCTCGTAGGTGAGCCCCTCGAGGGGGTTCGAACCCTCGACCATCTCGGTCATAGCTCATACTCCTCGGCTACCCTTTCCTTGGCCATCTCCTCGATCTTAGCCTTTATCGCCGCCTTCTCGACCTCCGGAGACCACTTTTCCTTGTCGATCCAGATAGTATACGGAGGCCGGTCGTCGGCCATGAAGGTTATGGCTAGGGTGGTCACCGTCACCCCCGGCCTGGGGGTATGGGTGACCTCAGATCGTCTTAAGACAGTAATATGGTGCTTTATCTCCTCTTTGGCCATCACATTTTACCTCCCTTCACAAATCTGGCTGCCATCTCGGCCTTGGCCTTGCGGCAAAGCTCACATAGCTGGCAGTTGCAGCCGTCCACCGGGCCGGTGAATAACATCATGGCGATGAGCTCGGAGAATGGGTTATCCCCGATACCAGGGGGGAGCTGCTTAGAAGCGGCCGTGGTCCTCTTTCGGCTAGTCGGTTCTGTTACCATTTACTTCACCTCCTTACCTTGTCTCCTGGCCTGATATTGCCCTCCGAAGATCCAGCCGGCAGCTACCCCCAGGATAGCCTTGACCTGGGTGTCAATGCCGGTGGCTATCAGGGCGATACAGCCTACTACTATAATTGTAGCTACTACCTGGTCCGGTGTCCACTTCATTGTCTGAACCTCCAACCCGGGGGGATTCCCCCCCTATTTTTTACTCCCAAAACCTCCGACCTTTGTTATATGCTAGGCGGTTACCTCCAGTAAGGGAAGATAACCCTCTCCCTTCTGAGCTGAGTGGAAGATTATGCGGTGGTCGGCGCCGATGATAGGGGGGACATTGTTTACGTCATAGTCGGCTCTAAGGCAGAAGTTAGTGCCACCTATCTGGCTTGAGTTATAGTCAATGAAGTAGAAGTCACGGGTGGCATCTGCCGTCCAGCTCGAACCGGCGTTGCTGGAAAGAGCGCTATAGCCGTTTGGATACTGTGAGCCGGTGGCGCCTATCCACTGGACACAGTTCGAAGAGTTACCGCCGACAATAAAGCAAACGACGCAATACTCGGTATTTTGTAGAAGCTGGCAACCAGCACCGAGGTCTATTAGATACCAAGCTCCCCAGGTGGCAGTTGATAGGGTATTCCCGTTTATCGTGCCCTGGGCTAGTATTGGGCCGGCGGGACAATGGTTTGTGTCAGCTTGGTAGATTCTGACGTATAGAGTGCCGGGGGAGTCGACTCGCTTTAGCCGAAGCCGAACCGAGGTTAGGAGCATGTCGGTTTGAGGCGTGCGGGATTGGCTAGACCAGTAGGGATGATATATGCCACGATAGAGGTTTCTTCCCCAGTCGTAGGACTCGTATTGTCTTAATTCGTTGGGGGACTGGTTTAGCCAGGCTATGCCGGCGGCGTTAAGGTTAGTCCAGTTGTATTGGTTGAGAACGATGTCGGCTAAGTTGAATTGTCCTAAGATGGTGGTTTCATTCGTCTGAGTTGTCCAGTCGTCCTCGTCTATCGGCTCACGGCATAAGCCTTTGGTGATGTCGATAGTTCCGCTAGTGCCGGCTTTTTCGGTTACATATAAGCCGAGTCTGGCACTGGTGATGGTGCCGATTCCTTGGGTATGGAAATTAAGCCAAGAGCGGTGTAGATAGTACATGGCTAATAGGTAGGTATTGGCAACGAGCTTGCTCTCGGGGCGCTGGTACCGGCTGTCAACAACGAGATTAGCGCCGTTTCTGGCAGTTGACCAGATGCCATGACAACTTTGGATGGTGCGGTTGTGCCAAGTGGGGAGATAGTTGACTACTCCTGGGACGGGCACCGGGCCAAAGCCCTTGAACCAGTCAAAGCCCATTTAGCCGACCTCCTTACCGGTAATAGCTCCGTCAACCGTGACCGAGGTGCCGTCGGTAGACTTGGCCTCCAGCTTGACCACGGCCCCGGCAGCCAGCCTAACATCGGGCCACTGGAGATTTAACGGGGCTAACACCTCCCCGTCGGTGAACTGAACCTCGCCGGCGATGGTAAGCTTAAACATGGTCTTGTCGTATTTAGAGCTCTCCATCGCCACTAGCTTTAGCACTCCCACCTTGCCGGTGCTAACCGTCCAGGAGACTACCTCCTGGTAAGAGGTGGAGGTAGTGATCAACCGATCTAGCTTGGTAACCGCCTTCTCCACCTTGGGCTCGGCCTCGGTGATTACCACCTGGACCTGTCTTACCCAATCCGGAGATCCATGTGTCATTCCACCACCCCCAGGGCTAGCTTTAGATACTCGTAAAGCATGGGCCCCATGCCGGCAAAGGGGGCCAGGACCTCAGGAGGCAGTATCTCTATATAGATCGTTATGGTGTGAGGGTAGGTGTCGTCGTCGTTCCAACAAATAGCGGTCAGGTTGTAAGGAGGCTCGGTGAAGTCGTAGTATGGGTAATTAGGTATGACATACCCGTCCGAGGCGTAGGAGCTATCGATATTAGCCGGCCAGACCTGGTGCCGGCGGTGTAGGATCCGGCAGTGGGCCAGGGCAGCACAGCCAACGGGAAACTGGACCCCGACCCAGAAGATAACCCCGTGGGTGAGGTTTAGCTCCACCTCCACCGGTGAGCTCTCCGGGGTGTTAGCCGGCACCGGGATATCAAAGCTATAGGCCACACCTACCTCACTCCTCCGGCCACTTCTTTGGGGCATAGCCTACGGTGTAACTCTTGAGGGTGTCCACCGCCCGGATATATACTCCGGTCTCACAGTTTATCGGTGGATCAAAGACGACATGAATAGCCTGGCCGGTATCAACACGCCATGCCTTCCTTCCCCCAATGTCAAAACCGTCGTAGATCTCGATCCCGGCCTGGGTGGCGAGAGTGCCCGGGGACACCGTGATCCAGTAGACTTTGCACGGCTGCCTTTGTATTAGTGCACTGGCACTGCCGACAAAGGTAGCGATCAGCCTGTCACGCATATCTCCCCCTTACCGGATTAAAGGGCGGCACCGGTGCCGTCCTTTAGTCTCAGGCTTCGTATTTAGTTACCACTTCGTCGGCCAAGAGCTTGACCACTGAGCTGGCAGCCGAGGCGGTCTCCTCCACGGTGAGCCACAGGTCCCCCAAGACTGAGCTGGCAATCCAGGTCCTCTCATCCTCGAGGTCGAAGATCGGGATAGCCGCCACGCTAAACGGGAGGGTGCCCTTGTAACGGGTCCAGACATTAGCTGCCACGGCGGCTGCCGTTGCATCCGAGGTTTTCCTCAGGGACGCCGGGATAGCGTCACCCCACAGGTCGAAACCACCTACCTCGGCGTTGACGCCGAGTGCAACCAGCCCGTCACAAAGCCCGGCCTCTATCGGGTGGGGATACGCCTGGGCGTTTGTCCAGGTAACTTGTTGGAGGATCTCAAATAGCCCATACTTCCTTACCAGCTCGGCCAGGAGATCGGTGACACCTACCCGGAAGGGGATGATAGTGTCGTTATTGATATTGAGCTCGACCTTGT
>Ga0315314_1004186_pt1 | contig 10920 bp, 7 predicted proteins | sample TDP9_MG_FD_203631 | JGI IMG/M metagenome (GOLD analysis project Ga0315314, IMG submission 203631) | Freshwater sediment microbial communities from Lake Towuti, South Sulawesi, Indonesia - TDP9 | ecosystem: Environmental > Aquatic > Freshwater > Lake > Sediment | place: Indonesia: South Sulawesi... | reverse complement strand
ATAACCTATTGCTCAGGGCTGCTGTAACCCCCTTACGCAAAAGATTCTTCTCCTTGGCCAACATGAAGCCTAGACTTGTACCAGTCGTGGGCGCTGGGTTTCTGCGATCTTGCTTTGGAATTTCTGATAAAGATCCCAATCGGGCGAGTTGTGTCGAAAGGAATATATAAGCGACCGTTCCGATATTTGAGCACTTCGTCTGAGGCCTTTAAGTTGAGCGAAGCCCGAACAGTCTTCATGCCCATGTGCACGTCATGCAACAGGATAATCTCGCCGGGAAAAGAGGCAACGAAGTTTCCATGCCCAAACTGTGGGGAGATCACATTATGGCGATGCTCGAAGTGCCGAGAGTTCAGACGACCCTACAGATGCCCCAAATGCGGCTTTCAGGGACCTTAGGCGCATTTAGGGGACCTCTCACCTAAGCTTTCTATATATCTCTACTCTATCGCGCTCTGTGAGGTACTTGAATCCTGTCTTCAGCAACTCCTCATCCTCTTCGTTACTGGCAACAATCCTAGGGTATTTCTTCATGATTTGGAGGAGAGAGAAATATGACTATCCTCCAACCCAAAAAAAAGGTTTCACGGGATTGCACCGCTCATCAGGGAGGCTCTTGAACTATCAGGGAGGGACGACTTCAAAGGTCACGTGGCATGAGAATTCTCTGTTTAAGCCGCCGTCAAAGACGCATATGTCCATCTCATATACTCTAGGCGGAACACCTCCACCAACATTTACGTCCAATCCGCCTGTCCATGGTGGTTGAATACCGCCCGGCATCCCTATTCCTATACCAGCAAAGTCTCCAGAAGTGGGCCGCCAGTAAAGTGGCATTCCACCGCCCGTATAGTCTGTCCAAGGTATTACGGCGAGGTTACAATGCCTACTCTCTCCTTGCGGTATCTGTCCCAGATTAAAGGGATCAACCATTACTGTGAAACCTGATTCCGTTACGGTCACAGATATGTCGTTAGAGCGATACTCTTTTCCAGTTGTCCAGCAGGTAACAACTACGTTCGCCGTGTATGTTCCGGTTGGAACCCATGGCTCAACGTTAATACCTAGTTTCATTTTTGATGTGTCAATCCATCCGTTTATTCCTCCCATCTCTCTGCACTCGAATCTGTAGCCGACAGGACCAGTTATCCCAGGTTCTTCCGGGGTCACAGTGACCGTTGCCGCTTCTCCGACCCTACAGCCTTGAGGAACAGATATCTCACTAGGGTCTACAGTCACGGCATACCTTGGCTCAACGAAAGTCCATTCAAGCCTAAGCTCTGGACCACTATAGTAGTATCCTGGTATAGGTGAGCCTGGGACAATCGGGACAGCCAAGAGAACCTCTCCCTTGAGCGTTGCCGTAAGAGTTCCAAACTCTCCATCTTCAGGTGGCCATAGATTCACATCAGCTATCAGTTCTCTACATACTATTCGTGCAACCCTTATGTCGAGACCTAGAATGGGAACACCAATCGAAACATCGACACCCCTTGCCTCTAGATGCCAATTCTCATAGAAGACGTAGTCAGTAGCTTTAGCCGAAACACTTTCCAAGTTTATGCTCAAAGACATTGTTGGAGCTCCAGGCTGAGACATAATGCCTGGGTTGTAATAGTGAAAGCCCGAAGATGATACTTCAGGAAACGTTTTTATGAATGTTTGCCTAGCCCCGTTATAGCCTGATGCAAGCCTGAGACTCCAAGTCTGAGGGGGTACTCTTTTTGCAGCTGTAGGTGAGAGTCCGACAGCAAGCATGCTCACTGCCAAGACAAGCATTACCATAGTTGCCATGATCGTTATCTTCTTACTCCTTCCCTTTGGCATTGATATCAAACTTGTGCACCTCTCTTCTACCCGCTCCGATTGCGGTTTGGGTACTTGTTGTCATTGCGCCCCTCTCTCGGCGCTCCTATCATAACATACCCCCTATGACCCTTTATTTTTTCGGGAACTATCTTCTATAAGACTACGCATAGATTTCCATAAGACTGCGCTGGGAGAGCGTTATCTCCCTCACAGAATGATAGACAGCAAATGAACCTAAGGCAAAACTGTAACCCAAGACCAAGCGCGACTTGATGTTGACAAGCACTGGATGAACTTGCTGAAACCAGAAGGGAGCGCGCGCATTCATTCTCATTCAACCTCGTGGGTTCTTTGCTGTTTCATTCTCCTTCTTCGCCATCACAAGGTAAGGCTGCTGCATGAAGCTCCACAAGCTCTCCGGACCCAGGTTCGGCACTGAGGGCAGCTTCAACGCCTCGAGACGTTTGGCATGTTCTTGCCGAAGCTCCCCAACCTACAGCTGAAACTCACCGATCGCCTGCTCAGCTTGCTCCAAAGCCATTTTGGCATCTTGCCACTTAGAAACAATTCCCTCACTCACGTCGGACCCTCCTTTCTTGGCTTGAAGACGCGGTAATTAGAACCTTAGAATTGACGAAAACAGAAAAAGAGGGGGGATTTGCGGGAGGTAATCCTCGCCACTGAAGAGGCCCAGTTAGAACGGATCTTCTGAGACTACGCTTTTCGCGGTCTTCTTGACGAATCCCTCTACTTCTTCAAGCGATGTGGACCCACTCATCGGTCCCAGCTTCGTCACTTTTATTGCTCCAGCGGCGCCAGCGAACTCCATCGTCCTCCTCAATGGCCAGTCTCTAAGCAGACCGTACACGAAGGCCGCGTCGTAAACGTCTCCAGCTCCGGTCGGGTCGACCTCTGAAACCCTGAAGGCAGGCTCGAAGACTGTTCCCTCATTTGTAACCGCTAGGGCGCCTTTGGCTCCCATCTTGATCACGGCCATCTCTGGTCCCATCTTCAAGAGCTCCTTTCCCGACTCGGTTGGATTGTTGATTCCAGTCAACGCCTTATCCTCGTCCCTGCTTGGGAACACTACTCGGCCGACTTGGAGCAGGGGTTTGCATATCTTGCGGATGGTTTCGATGTCCAGAAGCTCGGGTCTGAGGTTCGGGTCGAATGTCACGGTGACACCTGAATCCCTTGCTTTCTCCGCAGCCTTATAGCACGCCTTCCTACTGCTTTCGCTGAGAGCCAAGGCAGAACCCATAACGTGCACAAACTTGGAGCTGCAGATGTACTCTTCTTCTATGTCCTCAGGGGAGAGCTGACCAGCCGCCGCGTGTCGGAGGTGGAATATGAACTTCCTCGAGCCGGAAGAGTAGTACATGTTGAAGGCTGTGCCCGTCGTGTATCCCTTTGCGACGCGGATGTGGCTTATGTCCACTCCATCCTTCTTGAGTCGGTCAAGGAGAAGCTCACCAAACTCGTCCTCCCCCACTACGCCGACAAAGCCGGTTTTGGCTCCAAGGCTTGCAGCTGCGTCTATGAAAATAGCCGGTGCTCCGCTCGGGTAAGGTCCGAGATAGACTCCTAGAACATTGTGGGGCACGTCCAAATCTTTACGCATGATCTCAACCAAGAGTTCCCCTAAGCTGGTTATCTCTGGACACAACTAGAGACACTCCTACAATCCGTATCTCAGAGGCGTTCCGCCTAATTAGCCTTGCGAGCAACGCTCAGAATCAAGTTCCCCCTCAGCGACCTCGGCTCTTGTGCCAACGGTCAATCGTCACGAGAAGGAAATCAGATATGGCGAACAGGTGGATTCGCCTATCAGATGCATGCCAACGTAAGTGAAAACTTAAGAGTACGAAGAACCAGATACCAGTGCCAAAAGCGAGTTCTTCGGTGGGGAATTCAGATTGAAACCCATTCCTTTCCGCGATGTCCATCTAGACTTTCACACCAGCGGCCTCATTCCAGATGTTGGCGCTGATTTTGACCCTGAAGAGTTTGGGCGCACTTTTGCGGAGGCGCATGTCAACTCCGTATGCGTCTTCGCTCGGTGCCACCATGGATACTGCTACTACCCAACCAAGATAGGCACCACCCATCCGGGGTTGACGCGACCCGACCTCCTAGGCGACATGATCAAGGCCTTAAGGGCTTTCAACATCAGCCCGGGCGTCTACACAACGGTCGTCTGGGACGAACTGACTAGCCAGCTGCACCCTGAATGGCGACAGGTAACGATCGACAAGACCTTCATAGGAGGCGAACGTGCGGGGTGGAAGTGGCTGTGCATGAACACGCCCTACGCGGACTGGGTGGAGGACCATGTGCGGGAAGTACTGTCGGACTACAGTTTCGATCGGCTTTTCGTCGACATCGTCATGCAATGGCAAGACGGATGTGCTTGCGACTATTGCCTTGCCGACATGGAGAAGAGCGGTCTTGACCCTAAGACCCCAGCTGATCGCCGCCTCGAAGCAATGCGGGTCCGAAGCCGCTTCATCGAAAGGATTGCCCGAGTCGTCAGAGAGTACGATCCCGAGTTACCCGTCTACTTCAACCGTCCATGGCCGCTTTCAGCTCATCCCGAAGCAACCTTGAGACGTGACCTATCGCAATACGGCTACATGATTATCGAGTCTCTTCCCTCAGGCTTCTGGGGGTATAACCACTTCCCACTGCTCGCCCACTACTTCATGCATAAAGGGATTCCTGTGGAGTCTCATACCGGTCGGTTTCACACGTCCTGGGGCGACTTTGGAGGGCTCAAGAACCAAGCAGCCTTAGAGTACGAATGTCTACGGATAGCAGCGTGCGGCATCAGATGCGGGATTGGAGACCAGTTGCATCCCCGCGGACGGCTCGAACCGGCCACCTACAGGCTCATAGGTTCAGTTTACAGACAGATCGAGAGCCTTGAACCTTGGCTTGCTGACGCGGAGCCAGTTGCTGAGATCGGGATTGTCATCGCTGCGGGAACTGGTCCAGAAGGTGTCCTCGAAACGGACCAGACCTCAGAAGAGGGCGCAATGCGTATGCTCATGGAGCTTGGACACCAGTTTCTCATCGTCGATGAATTGGACGACCTCTCAAGGTTCCGCCTTCTCATCCTCCCAGACCATGTCTATCTCTCCAACGGTCTTGTGGACAAACTGAGCAGATTTCTGGATCAAGGAGGAAAGATTGTGGCAAGTTACGCTTCTGGCCGTACGCTTAAGAGTAATGTCTGTCCTCTTCCTGGATGGCCTGCCCGTTGGGCTGGAGAGAGCCGGTACTCAGTCAACTATCTGCGACCCGTTCCGCAGAAGCTTGGCCCAGACATAGAAGAGTATGATTATGTCCTCTACGACCCGGCAGCCTCTGTAGAGGCACTGTCCGGTGCCAATGTTCTAGCTTCGGTTGTTGAGCCCTACTTCGAACGAACCGCTGCACACTTCTGCTCTCACCGTCAGACACCGCCCGCGAGGGACTCTGGACGCCCATCGGTCCTTGAAACCGAGAGCATAGCCTATTTCGCTGCTCCCGTCTTCCGCGCCTACCGACGCTTCGGCAATCTTATTTACAGGCTTCTCGTCAGGAATGCGATCAACCGTCTAATACCGAAACCATTGCTTAGGCATAACCTACCGTCGACGGCGGAAGTCACAGTTCAGCGTCAAGGCAACAATTACATCATCCACCTGCTTCACTATGTTCCCCAACGCCGCGCCGACATAGACATCATCGAAGATGCGCTCCCGCTCATGGATGTGCAGCTCGGACTCCACGCCTACGCTACAGAGGCTTACCTTGTTCCAGAAAGGGAAGAACTCGCCGTGCGCTATCAAGACGGTTATACGTACGTGACCATTCCAGTTGTGAAAGGGCACGCGCACATAATGCTAGAAGCCGAGCCCAATCTTAGCCCCTCCACAGCGATTTCCGGGCTGTAGAACGATGGTCGGCCGCTAACCCGCCTCTTAGGCTCAACAGTTATGCAACTAGGAAGGAGCATGCGTCACCAAAATGTAGAGCTTTCGAGCTCTCAGGACGATCGGAACCTCCAGCTCAGTCTTAAATAACGCGGACCTTAAGATAAGATGCAGATGGCGCCATGGTAACCGAGGAAGACATCATAATCTTGATGGCCAAGAGCCTGCCAGAATGCCCTCTCTGCGGCTCCGATTCAGGATATAATGTCACTAGCGTCATCAAGGGCAGCATCCAATGCAAAGAATGCCGCGCTGAATGGTCTTCACTCGATTTCGTGACATCTTCTAGGCTTGAGAGACTGAAGATAAGGGAGTTCCCCCGTGACGTTCACTCATACACCGTGGGGAAACATTTACTGAAACAATATCAGGAGTATCCAATCAGCTTCTGGAAGTCATTAAGACCATCTGAGAAAGAACTGCATGAAGCCGGTCCACTGGCACTGAAGCTTCTTCGACCTTCGATAATAGAGATACTGATCCTTTCCGTGATAGTGCTCATCGGAGGCTATTTCAGGCTTACGAACTTGACCGAGATTTCTTCTTGGCATGACTACGACGAGGGAGTTCACAGCCAGGCCGCAATCCTTTACATACAGGGCTATACGCCTTACAAAGATTTCTTCTTTACACATCCGCCGCTGATTCTCTACGTTCTAAATGTGCTCTACAGGTTCAGTGGTCCAAACTTGGGAGCGGGAAGGATGTTTTCCGCGGTTCTAAGTACGTTGACAGTGATTATTATATACTTCATCGGAAGAACATCCGGAAGCCCAATAACCGGGTACATAGCCTCCGCCTTCGTCGCGTTCGACGGTTACACAATCTACAACTCAAGGAAACTGATGCTTGAACCTGCAATGACCTTCTTCACATGTCTGTCATACCTCGCCTTTCTTTACTCGATTATGCAGAAGGAACAACGAATGAAGGACTGGTTAACATTACTCTCAGGCGTTATCATGGGACTATCAATCTCTGCAAAGTTGGCAGCAGTTTTCAACTGGGTGCCCCTTTTCATCTTCCACGTCCTCAGAAGAGATAAGAGAGCTCTAAGCCTTTTCCTGCTCTCAAGCATAGCCTCCGTGATCATTCTGCTAATCCCCTTCTTGGCCCCCGCTCCGGGGGAAGTTCTGAAACAGATTCTCGTGTTCCAAGTGCTGCGGCCCGCGGACGGGACCCCGAGAGATGAAAGGCTGGGTTGGATGACCAGTCACGAGCCCGACATGATCATAGTTAACCTCGGCATACTTTCGCTTGTGATCATGGCTTCCACATACCTTTTGCAGAGATACCTCCACATTCGTCGGGGAACACACGATTCAACCTCTGAAGCTCATGTTGCCTTGCCAATCCTCTGGGCTCTCTCAGTCCTGTTCATGTTCCTAAACACCAAATCGTTCTACGGGCACTACATAGAACAGATAATCCCTCCCTTCGCTCTGCTCATAGGAAATCTGGCAACCGAAGTGCCGAAGGTCGTCTCCAGCCCAAAAGGAACTCGGAGAACCTTAGGGATAGCCTTGAAGGTGATAATGACGCTTGGCTTAACCGCAGCCGTAGCTTTCCAGTTAACGATCATGAATTCGCAGAGGGTCCCTACATGGGAAAACGGTTGGCCTAGATGGATTGCCAATGAACTGACCAATTTCACGGGTCGTCAGGATAAGATACTGACCTTCGAACCCCTCTTCACATTCATGGCCGAGAGAACGCCCGCTGGTTTGATGTGCGACAGCTACGGGACCATGCTCTATACAGGCCTAGGCTTGCACAAAGAAGACCTTTCCTCGGCTATTGTCCGGGCACTTACAGAGAGGGAGTACTACACGTGGCCGATGCACGATCCTCAAGCTCAAGAGTATGTAGTGAAGCTGGTTGACCAAAGCGACTACATCATCCTCGGCGACTACAGGTCAGATTGGCAGCTCAGAAAGGAGACGATTGACCAGATCTCAGCCCGGACCTTAATCGTGAAGGATCTAGGAGGCATACGAGTGCTAGTCCGATCGGACTCCACTGCATTAACCGAAGCACTTCGCTCCCAATCGACCGATCAACAGACACGGTAGATAGCAGGACTACCAGACCTACATCCTCATTGTTCTCCGTTCATGGCGAACACCTAGATGGAGCCGCTAGCGGATTCGAGCCTGAACTCCACTCGGCTAAGCATGCACCTTTTCCCAGCCATGGGAAGACAACAAGCAAGGCCCGCCAGAAACCTGAGCATAGTGCTGCTTCGGCTTTAGTCTTAGATTGAGAACTGGGCAACTATGCAAGCGATGATCAACGCTACGGCCAGGATTATGACCATTTCGGGCTTTATTCGCATTCCGGGCGTATCTTCCTCGAAAAACCTTAGCAAACCGGCACCTGCAGCTGGCATTGGAGCACCTGATTGCCGTCTCTTCTTTCTGCTGCTCATAGCCTTCAATCCAGAGTCTATTCTGATCCAGAAAGACGTGCAAGGACTAATTAAGTTTACGCTTGCTGAAGGCGGCTAGTTCCCCGAGACACGGAATCCGAGGTGTTTAATGCACCAGAGATTCTGGATCGAAAGTTTAAATTAACCCTACATGGAAATATAGAGTATGCAGACCAAGTTCATCTTTATTACTGGGGGCGTCATCTCCGGCCTAGGTAAAGGGATCGTTACCTCTTCCATCGGCAAGATGCTTCAGTTCAGGGGATTCGGAGTCAGCGCCTGCAAGATTGACCCTTACATCAATTTTGACGCGGGGACGCTGAGGCCGACGGAACATGGCGAGGTTTGGGTTACAGAGGATGGTGGCGAAATCGATCAGGACTTGGGACACTACGAGAGGTTCCTCGACGTAAGCATAGCAAGAAGCCACAACATCACCACCGGGCAAGTCTACCATGAAGTCATAACAAAGGAGAGGGAAGGAAAATATCTAGGCCAGACTGTTCAGCCGATACCTCATGTTACCGATGAGATAAAGAAGAGGATAAAGGAAGTAGCTAAGGACTCTAACGCAGATTTTCTTCTAGTAGAGATTGGCGGAACAGTAGGCGACTACGAAAACATCCTTTTTCTTGAAGCGGCACGACAGATGAAACTTGAGAAAGAAAAGGTTCTATACGTTCACGTAGCCTACCTGCCCATACCGAAGAGCCTAGGCGAGATGAAAACAAAGGCGGTTCAGCACTCAGTGCGTGAACTCAGAAACTTTGGCATCCAGCCCGACTTCATAGTAGGCAGGTCAGACACATACCTAGATGATGTTAGAAAGAAGAAGATCGCCCTATTCTGCGGCGTAAGCGAGGACGATGTAATATCCGATCCTGAAATCGAAAACATCTACAAGGTGCCCCTCATCTTCGAGCAGGAGAAGTTCGGAGACAAAATCCTAAGCAAATTCGGGATGAAAGGCAGGAGACCGCGCCACGAGGAATGGGGCGCACTCGTCAAGAAGGTTGAGACTCTAACGGAAAGTGTGAAGATAGGCATAGTTGGAAAATACTTCGACATAGGCAGGTTCCAGCTTCCAGACTCCTATGTTTCGGTGATAGAAGCCATAAAACACGCAGCTTGGCACAACGGCAGAAAGCCTTCCCTCGACTGGATTGATTCCAAACTCTTCGAAGAGAAAACCGAAAACCTCTCAATTCTGGAAAAGGTTGACGGCGTAATCGTACCCGGAGGATTCGGCGCAACCGGAGTTGAAGGCAAGATCATGGCAGTCGAATATGCCAGAGAGAAAGATATTCCGTTTCTCGGCCTTTGCCTCGGACTCCAGCTTGCCGTCGTCGAATTTGCCAGAAATGTCTGCGGGTTAGAAAGCGCCAACAGCACAGAAATCGATCCAAATACGCCACACCCCGTTATCGATCTCTTGCCGGAACAGAAGGAGATTCTCAAGAAGTCCAAGTATGGAGCTACCATGCGTCTGGGGGCTCAACGGGTCAAAATCAAACCCGGCACTTTAGCCCACAGGCTGTATGGGCGGGAAGAGGCCACCGAGAGGTTCAGGCATCGATATGAGATAAATCCGGGATATGTTGAGAGGCTTGAGAAGAATGGCTTTGTCTTTTCGGGTATGACCGTCGACAACAGGATAATGCAGATAGGCGAACTTGCGGACCATCCCTTCTTCATAGGGAGCCAATTTCACCCCGAGTTTACATCCAGACCTTTGAGGCCAAACCCGTTGTTCGATGGATTCGTCCGAGCCTGCGTAACGAGCGGCAGCACAACCAGATCAAAATAGTGACGACGCGTTACAGGATTAGCCCGGCAGATCCTTCCAGAGAACGCCGCAATGGAAGCGAAAGACTTTTCTCCAAATCCCGGTATAGGTAAGGGCAAATCTAGACCTAAGGGTGGAATAGTCCGTGAAAATCGGAGTTCTCACAGGAGGAGGAGACGCACCGGGACTTAACTCCGCAATAAGAGCCATAGCCAAAAAATGTGAAAAATACGGCTTTGAAGTCGTGGGGATCAGGTTCGGCTGGGCTGGCCTCTTGGAACGTGACACAGTGAAAGTGACCTATGAAGACGTCAGGGGCACTATTCACAGGGGCGGAACCGTTCTCAAAACCTCTCGAACGAACCCAATGAAGATGCCCGACGGGGTGAAGAAGGCAGCCCAGAACTTCAAGGAACTAGGTCTCGACGCGCTCATAGCCATCGGCGGAGATGATACCCTAAGCGTAGCCGCTGCGCTTAGCGAAAGCGGCATTAATGTGGTTGGGGTGCCAAAGACGATCGACTACGATGTTCCCGGAACCGAGTTCACCATTGGCTTTGACACAGCCGTGAACATGGCCATGCGGTTGATAGAAAACATCAGAGACACGGCGGAGTCGCACGACCGCGTCTTCGTAGTCGAAATTATGGGCAGACATGCCGGATGGATTGCCCTCTACTCCGGGTTGGCAGCTGGCGCAGATCTGATCCTGATTCCAGAAGAACCCTTCAGCCTGAAGGATGTAGCAAGCCTCGTCAAGAAGAGAGTCGAGCAGAAAAAAAGCCAGTCCATGGTGATCGTGGTCGCGGAGGGCGCCTTGATCAGGGATTACGAAGGTCCGGTGACCAAGGATACAAGCGTCGACGCCTTTGGACACGTACGTCTAGGCGGCATAGGAGACTTCTTGGCAAAGGAGATCA
>Ga0315314_1004185_pt1 | contig 10924 bp, 14 predicted proteins | sample TDP9_MG_FD_203631 | JGI IMG/M metagenome (GOLD analysis project Ga0315314, IMG submission 203631) | Freshwater sediment microbial communities from Lake Towuti, South Sulawesi, Indonesia - TDP9 | ecosystem: Environmental > Aquatic > Freshwater > Lake > Sediment | place: Indonesia: South Sulawesi... | reverse complement strand
TAATTACAAGCGAAGACGGAATCAAAGTTTATCATACTGGCGACAGTTTGCCCCATCCAGACATGAAGCAGGTTGGAGAACGAAACCCACCAGACCTAGTGTTCTGCACCGTGGGAGCTCCATCGCCTGGGACCTCGCCTCAAACAGGGTTAGAAATCGTCAAGATGGTCAAACCTAAAATGGCTATTCCATATCATGCGCCACCTGCCGAACGCAAGAAATTCGCTGAATTGGTTGCAAAGGAAACGCCTAATGTAAATTGCTTGATTATTGAGCGTGACAAGCCGTATAAGTATCCGTGAAAGGAGCATCTGAGCGGTGTCTTTTGAGAAGGAGAAGGCTGAGTTAAGTCGTATATTGAACAAGATTGGTGCAATCAAATTCGGTGCCTTTAAGTTGACGAGTGGACGAGCCAGCCCCTATTACATTGACTTGCGTATTGTTCCCAGTTTTCCCGACGCTTTTCAAAGAGTATGCGCCCTCTACACTAGGCTGATAGAGAAAGAGTTGGGTGCTGAAAACTTCGACAGAATTGCAGGCATACCAACCGCTGGCATTGCCTTCGGTTCAATCATTGCATATGACTTGAAGAAACCTTTCCTCTACATACGCCAAAAAGTGAAGCTGCATGGACGACAGCGCCGAATTGAAGGCATCCTCATGCCAGGCGACCGAGTGCTGCTTATAGATGACCTAATAACAACTGGGCTGTCGCTGAGGAAGGCGGCTAGGGCATTAAGGGCTGAGGGCGGCTTGGTCAACGACGCCCTAGTCTTGCTTGACCGAGAAGAAGGTGGAAAAGAGAGACTCGTAAAAGACAATCTAAAACTCCATTATTTATTGACAGCCAGCGAGGCAGCAACCAAACTCTACGAACTGGGCGCCATAGAAGAAGAACAACTAAAAACCATACTAAAACAAACCAAAAAGAAATAACAGCCTTCAAAACAAGAGGGTTCAAGTCCTACCGCCGCACAACCTATGGAAAAACCCTGAAACCTTCATGAGATTCCATTGCATAAAGTTTTAGCAAGACCTTCATTTGGCTTCGATGGGCTTAAGTTGCATTTCGTAGAGTCTTCGATATAGCCCCTCCCTTCTCATAAGCTCCTCATGGGTTCCAATGTCTACTACTCTGCCATTGTCAATCACAGTAATCTTATCGGCGCTTCTAACGGTTGATAAGCGATGAGCGATTATCAGCGTGGTTCGTCGTTCCAGCAACTTTTTCGTGGCGTTCTGAATTAACAGTTCTGTGTAGGCATCTATGCTGGAGGTAGCCTCATCCAGAATCAGAATCCTAGGATCAGCCAATAAAGCCCGCGCAAACGAAATAAGTTGTCGCTGCCCCATTGAAAGCCGGATGCCTCTCTCACCCACATTTGTGTCGTAGCCCTGTGCAAAATTCATGATGAAGTCATGAGCGCCAACCGCCTTCGCCGACTCCACAATCTCCTCCTCAGTTGCGCCAGGTTTACCATAAGCTATGTTCTCTCGAATCGAGCCAGTAAAAAAGAAGGGGTCCTGCAGCACGATGCCCATCTGACTTCTCAGCGACTTTAAAGAAACTTGGCAGATGTCACATCCATCAACGGTAATTTGCCCCAACTGAGGGTCATAGAAACGGGCAACCAGATTTGCAATTGAAGTTTTGCCCGCCCCTGTCGGACCCACCAGCGCAACTCGCTCGTTCTCTTTGATTTCTAGGTTTACGTTGGTTAAAACAAAGTTGCCCGGCTCGTATCCGAAAGACACATTGTTGAACCTGATTTGCCCCTTGATTCTTGGCAGTTCAACCGCGTCCATAGCCTCTTTAACTTCAGGTTGTGCATCAAGGATTTCGGTTATTCTTTCTGTGGCTGCCAAAGCTGATTGCACATTATTGTACAACATGCTTATCTCTCGGATTGGGATGAAAAACCGAGTGACATAAGCCATGAAAGCCACTAGGATACCTAGCGTCAGAGAACCATTAATCACTGAAGTGCCTCCGAACCAGAGAACAAGAACGGTTCCAATCGTTCCAAGTATGTCCACCATGGGGAAGAAGAGCGCAGAAACCCTTGCAGCTTGAATATTCGCCTGAAGGTTTTCCGTGTTCACTCGGTCAAACTGCTGGGCATTCGCCATTTCTCTGGAGAAGGATTGCACGACTCGCATTCCAGATATGCTTTCAGCAAGGTTGGCAGTGACACCTGAAATCTTTTTTCGTGTCAGCCTGTAGGCTTCTCTCACCCTCTCTCCTAAGAGAATAGTCCCAATCAAGAGTATGGGAATTACTGCGAGGGTCACGAGGGCAAGCCAAGTGTTGAGTATGAACATCACAGCCACTATTCCAACTAAGATGAACATGTCGCCAAGGGCTGCTTCCACGCCTGAAGTCAAGAACTCGTTCAATGTTTCCACATCGTTTGTAACTCGAGACATAATCCGTCCAACATGTCGCTTGTCGTAGAAGCTCATAGACAGCCTCTGAAGATTAGAAAACATGTCCTTCCTGAGATCGAAGATCATTCTTTGCCCTAGATAGAACCTTAGATACGTTTGAGCACAGCTGACCGCCCAGATTAAAAAGTAGACAATGATGTAAGCCGCTGAAATCCAGTAGAGTCCCACAATATCTCCGTTTCTAATGTACTGGTCTATAGCGACGGGTCCCAAAAGATAAGGACCTACTAAGCCGAGGCAGGCAGACATGAGCAGAAAAGTGATGATCAGTGAGAAATAGAGTTTGTATCGTGCCATGTACCCTATCAGTCTTCTTATCAGAATGCGGTCTGGGATAGTCCGTTTCGTCTCTTCTTCGTCTATGAGAAAAGCATGCTGAAAGCCCATCTCTACTCGACACCTCCAACAACTCTAGGGCGTCTTGACCGGTCCAAACCTTTAGAAGCCCCGACTTGAATCTCAGGTTTGACTTGTGCCGCAAGCTGAGTTTCGTAAATGCGTCGATACAATCCGTTCTTTTTCATCAACTCTTCATGGGTTCCTATCTCTGCTATCCCCCCAGAGTCAAGAACCACGATTTTGTGAGCGTTTTTTATGGTTGAAAGCCGCTGCGTAATCACGAAGGTTGTGCGGTCCTTTAGAAGTGCTTGAAGCGCCTTCTGAATCTGATATTCGGTTTCCATGTCGACGCTTGAGGTTGAATCATCTAGGATCAGGATTTTAGGGTCTTTCAAGAGCGCTCTTGCTATTGCAACTCGCTGCTTCTGCCCTCCTGAAAGTGTTGAGCCTCTTTCACCAATCACAGTGTTGTAGCTTTCGGGAAACGATTCAATGAATTCGTGGGCTTCTGCCAATTTCGCAGCGTTTATGATTTGGTCCATGGTAGCGTTGGGTCTGCTATAGGCTATGTTCTCTTTGATCGTAGCTGAGAACAGGAAAGTTTCTTGGTGAACAATGCCCACATGCTTTCTCAGAGACTCCAGTTTCACATCCCTTACGTCAAAGCCGTCTATGGTCAGTTTTCCCTGGGTGACATCGTAAAACCTCGGAATTAAACTGATAACTGAGCTTTTTCCTGAGCCTGTGGCACCCAGAAGCGCTATGGTTTCTCCAGGTTTGGCTTCAAACGTCACAGTTTTTAACACTGGTTCATGACCATAACTGAATGATACGTTTTCGAACTTAACGTGACCTTGAACTGATGGTAGTTCTACAGCGTTAGGTCTGTCCTTCACTTCTGGAACTGCATCCATAATCTCGAAGATTCTGTTTGCTCCAGCGAGGGCTCTTTGCATGAATGATGTGATGAAGCCCAGGAATCGCATGGGCTGGAGCAGCAGTAGAAGGTACGTGTTGAAGAGCACGAGTGTTCCGATTGATATTTCTCCTGAAATGACTTGTTGACCACCGTAGAGTATGATAAAGACGGTGCTTAATCCTGCCATGGTTTCAATGAGTGGTATGTGTTGAGCTCGAAGCCTAGCTGCATGGATGTTGGTGTTGAAGTAGTCTTTGCTTTTCTCCAGAAATTTGCGTTCTTCGAGTTCTTCCTTTGCGAATGCCCTGACAACCTTGACGCCTGCCATGTTTTCTTGAAGAACTGTGTTTATTAGCGCTAGGCGTTCTTGGCCTTCAGTGAATACTGGTCTTATTCTTCTTGCAAACCTGTATGTAATTAGGAATATGATAGGAGCAGGTGAGAGGGCGAGCAGAGTTAGTCTCCAGCTCATGGTGGAGGTAACTGCGAACACACCGATGAACGTAGCCAAAATGCTTATGAACTGAGGAAAGCCCCATGCGAGAAATCCTCTCAGTAAGTCAACGTCGGCTGTGACTCTGGACATAAGCTGTCCAGTGGGCATTTTATCGTAGAACGTGAACGATTGGCGCTGTAGCGCCTCGTAGATCTGGTTTCGGACGTCGTAAACGATTTTTTGGGCTGCGTATTCAGTTGTGTACCTTTGCGCAAAGGCAAAGATGCCTCTCAACGCAGCAATGCCCAGTATGGCAAGTGACAAGAGTAGAAGTAGTTGGTATTCCATTCGGACAATTACGTAGTCGATTATTATCCTGATAAGTAAAGGAACTACGATGTTTAGGGCTATGACTCCTAAAAGGCATAGGATGACCCAAAGTTCCAGACTCCAATACCTTCGCAGGTAACTGAGCACCCTGACTATGCCACTCAATACACCGCTCTCCTTCATCTCTTTTGAGAAGCCATTGCGGCTCAGTATACTATACGCTTAGTTTTCGGAGAGTAGGGTAAAACAATAAACCACGATATAATGCTTACTCAATCAGACTGAGCAGCTAGCAACGCTTAAGCAAAATGATTCCTTTTGAAAGATGAAGACATGGGGCCGTGGGCCTGAGCCATGCTAAATAGGGGTCAAAACGAGGCAAAACATATAGGACAAAGGGGAAGGACTTAAGATCCTCTCACGAAGGCTTATTGGGTTCGAGTCCTATCTCCTGGCATTCTTAATGAACCCAACAGTATACGCCTCTACAGAAAAGCCGATAATTCAACAAACGACAACGCAACAATTCATTTTTTCGATGCTAATAGAGGGGGTAGGTCTACTGTGCGCACACACTGAAAACGTCAAGTCACTTACCTCAATTCAACATACGCAAAAAGCATATATGTTAGGGTTCAGCAGTTTGTTTGCACAGTTGGAGAAAAACCATCCTATGCCAAAATGGGGATACACAATAACCGAACTAGACCCAGAAACCACAGTCAAATCCAGCGGTCGAGAGCTCAGCATATCCCATAAAGCAGCAAGAGAAGTGTGCAAAACAATAAAAGGAATGACCCTTGACCAAGCCAAAGAGCACCTAAACAAAGTCATACAAAAAAAGCAGCCAATCCCCTTTCGCCGATACAAAAAGAAAGCTGGGCATAGACACGGGTTAGAAAAAACCTACGCTGGAAGATATCCCGTGAAAGCGGCGCAAAAAATCTTAAAAGTTTTGCAGGGCGCCGAAGCCAACGCTGAAAATAAAGGTCTTGATATAGAAAGATTGAAAATCATACATGCAGTTGCTTATCCTGGCATTAAGATTAAGAGGTTCACGATTCGCGCCTTCGGGCGTTCGTCACCCAAGTTTCAAACCCTCACCCATGTTGAACTAGTTTTGGAGCAAACCGAGGAGACACCAACCTAAATTGTCAGTCATCAAACATTTTGTAACCGAAGCCGTCAAAAAAACCGAAATCGACGAATTTTTACGAAACGAATTTGAAAGAGCAGGATACGGCGGCGTAGACATTACCAAAACGCCATTGGGCACACACATAGTCGTTTACGCCATGCGCCCAGGCTTAATAATAGGAAGAGGCGGCGAAACCATCAAAGAACTCGCAACCCTTCTTGAACAAAAATTCCAGTTACCAAACCCACAGATTTCTGTAGCTGAGATCGAGGTTCCCGAACTCAACGCCTACGTCATAGCCTCCCGTACAACATCCGCTCTCAAACGAGGAGTCCACTTCCGCAGAGCCGGCTTCTGGGCACTCCAACAAGTCATGGAAGCCGGAGCCCTAGGCGCAGAAATAATCATCAGCGGAAAGCTGCGAACCGAAAGAGCACGCTACGAAAAGTTCAGAGCAGGATACATTCCAAAAAGTGGAGATCCCGCTCTCAAATACCTGCACAAGGCTGAGTTGCCTGTTCAGTTGAAACCTGGCATATTTGGAGTCAAAGTGAGAATAATGCCGCCAGACGCCAAGTTTCCCGATCAAGTGCAGATAAGCGAAGAAATCCCGCCTGAAACCAAAGAGAAAATGGAGGCTGTTGGAGAACCAGAAGCGAAAGCTGAAGAAAAAATTGCAGAGACCGAGGAAGCTACAGTCGAAACTGAGGCAGAAACGGCTGAAGAGAAAGCAGAGGAGGCAAAGGAATAGCGTGCCTATTTTGAGGGTCAAAGAAATCCGCGACCTGTCAGCTGAAGACCGAAGGAAAAAGCTGCTGGAGTTGCAGACTGAACTAGTACGACTTAAAACCATGATCAAAGCTGGCGGTGCCATTGAAAATCCAGCTCGGGTGCGTGAGCTTCGCAAGACAGTTGCTCGCATCCTTACCATTGAAAGCGAACCGGCGCCTGTGAAGAAGGAGGCTAAGAAAGAGGCTATGAAGGAAGAAAAGAAGAAAGAGGAAGTTAAGAAGAAGGAAGGGAAGAAAAAAGCATGAAGGTCACGCCAGCCTTTGTTCAACACGAGTTTATTGGATTAAACGCTAAGGTTGTGAAGAGCACAAATCCAAGTTATGTAGGCATAAGGGGTGGGATTATCGATGAAACCCGAAACACTCTGGTAATCAGACACAAAAACCAGGATAAGGTAGTCGTTAAAAATGTGGCTGTTTTTCATTTTACCATGGCTGATGGCACTATGGTTGAGGTTGATGGTAACATTATTCTTGGGCGTTCTGAAGACCGTGTGAAGAAACATCTTAGGAGGCGGTGGTGACGGCAGCATTAACTTTGAAGAAACCCAAAAAATCTTGCGATGACAAGAACTGTCCTTTTCACGGTAGTCTCCGCATAAGAGGACGCGTTTTGGATGGAGTGGTCATCAGCGCCAAAATGGACAAAACAGTTGTTGTGCGCCGTGACTATCAGCTTTACGTTCCGAAGTTTAAGCGTTACGAGCGTAGGCATAGTCACATCAGTGCGCATAATCCGCCATGCTTAAACGTGCAAGAGAGTGAAAAGGTTCGGATAGCCGAATGCCGCCCATTGAGCAAAACCGTGTCTTTTGTTGTTGTAGAGAAACTGGAGGGAGAACGAGGTGGCGGCGAAAGCTAAGGGGCGAGCGCTAGTAGCCAAAGGCATGCTTGGGTTACGACCGAAAATATCTAGGGGCATATTGGCCGGGGCTGTGGTGAAGTGCGCCGACAATACAGGAGCCAGAGAGCTCAGGATTATTCAAGTTGCGGGTTATAAGGGAAGGCTCAGACGTGTTCCTTCTGCTGCAGTTGGCGACATGGTCATTATCTCTGTTCGTAGGGGTTCTCCTGACATGAGGAAAAAGATTTTTCAGGCTGTTTTGGTTCGACAAAGAAAGCCGTTTCATCGTGCAGACGGCTTATGGGTGCAGTTTGAAGACAACGCTGCAGTTGTCATGACGCCTGAAGGCGAGATGCGAGGCTCCGAAATAAGGGGTCCAGTGGCAAGAGAAGCCGCTGAAAGGTGGCCTAGGATAGCCAGCGCAGCCAGCATCATTGTTTAGGAGGCAAAACACGCAGTGAAGACAACGCAGCCAAGAAAGCAACGAAAAATGTTGTATCAAGCGCCTGCCCACATTCGATACAAACATTTTTCTGCTCCCTTATCGCCCTCTTTGAAAGCTTCTCACAATGTTGGTTCGCTTCCTGTTAGAAGCGGTGACACTGTGCGAGTTATGAGGGGTGACCGTAAGGGAATGGAAGGTAAAGTTACTAAGGTTGATAGGAAGGAATATCGAATTTTTGTTGAAGGCGTATCCCGAGAAAAGGTGGATGGTACCACTACATTTGTTCCCCTTCATCCGTCCAAAGTTATGATAACCAGTTTAAATTTAGACGACAAGTGGCGTCGAGAATCGTTAAAAGTAGGCGTAGCTGCCGCTGAGGCAGAAAAACCTGAAGAAAAACCAGTTGAAAAACAGAAGAAACCTGAAGTAGTCAAAAAACCGAGGAAAAAGAAAACTACTCGCAGAAAAGTGAGTAAAAAAGCGAAAAAGGTTGAAGAGGAGAAGGCGGAGGAAGGCGAAAGTGGGTAAAAAAGGTGGAAGAAGGCATCTCAAACGAAAGCCAGCGCCTCAATTCTGGCCTATCCACCGCAAGGAAGCAATCTGGACTGTTAAACCCAATGCAGGGCCTCATCGAATTTCCCGTTGTATACCTTTAACGCTTGTGTTGCGTGACATGCTAGGAGTTGCCAAAACAAAAGGCGAAGCCAAGACCATAATCTACGAAGAAAAAATAATGGTCGACGGCAAAATTCAGAGAGAAGAATTGTTTCCCACAGGACTAATGGATGTTGTTTCGATACCAACAGTGGAAAAATGGTATCGAGTTCTTCCCAATGAAAAAGGATTGTTTTTCCATCCCATCAGCAAAGATGAAGCCGCAATTAAGCTGTGCAGAATTGAAAACAAAACAGTTCTAAATGGAGGAAACGTGCAACTCAACCTTCACGATGGAAGAAACCTGCTTGTTAAAGTGAAGGACCCGAAAAAACCCGAAGAAGACGTTTTTCAAACCCTAGGCACATTGAAAATCAGCTTGCCCAACCAAGAAATTTTGGGTCACATGAAGTTAGCAGAGGGTTCTCTCGCCCTTATTGTCGACGGGAAGAACGCAGGGAAACATGGAAAAATCGTGGCTATTGAGCAGAGACCAAGGCAAAAACGCAGGAATTCGTTGGTTACTGTTGAGGATGAAAAAGGAAATCGTTTCCAAACAACAGTAGACTATGTCTTTGTAATAGGCGACAAACAACCGCATATAACATTGCCTGAGGCGAGTTAAACGTGTCTGCTGAAGAAGTGCACAAAAAATGGCTAACAAACCCCATGCTCAAGCCACGACTGGAAAAGGTTACAGTCAACATGGCTGTTGGCAAATCGGGAGAGCCCTTGGAAAAAGCTGCTAAGGTTCTTGAACAATTGACGGGACAGAAGTCCTGCAGGCGCAAAGCCAAGAAAACAGTGAGAGACTTCGGGATAAGAAAAGGCGAATCCATCGCTTGTCTGGTAACTCTGAGAAAAGAAAAAGCGAAGGAGTTCCTTAAGAAAGCCTTTGAGGCGGTTGACAACAAAATTTCGTGGGAACGCTTTGACAGTCGCGGCAACTTCTCCTTCGGCATTAAGGAGCACATCGACATTCCGGGAACAAAATACGTGCCTGAACTGGGCATACACGGCATGGATGTGTCTGTTACATTGTCTAGACCAGGACAAAGAGTCAAAAGTAGACATCACGCTAAATCCAAGGTAGGCGCAAAGCAACTGTTGACGCCAGAGGAAGCCATAATCTTTGTCAAAGATGAGTTCGGAGTTGACATAACATAAAAATGAAAAGGTGACCTTTGCATGGGGAAACAGAAACCTAAAAGAGAACGCAAATATGGCAAGGGCAGCAGACCCTGTCGAAGATGCGGCTCCTATGGACCAATCATCCGCCGATACGGCTTAAACATCTGTCGGCATTGCTTCCGAGAGGTGGCCCAACAATTGGGCTTCAAAAAATATCAGTAGGAGGATTAGATTAGTTTGACTATGATGGATACGCTTTCAAACGGGTTGACCGCCATAATGAACAACGAGTTGCGAAACAAGCGTGACTGCGTTATTAGCCCAGCGTCTAAGTTGTTAGGCAGAGTTCTCAGAGTGCTCCAACTCAACGGTTACATAGGCGAGTTCGAATTCATCGACGACGGCAGATCTGGAAAATTTAAGGTTCAGCTTCTTGGTCGAGTGAACAAATGCGGCGCCATAAAGCCACGCTATTCTGTGAGTGTCGACGGCTTTGAAAACTGGGAGAAAACTTTTCTTCCAGCCCAAGACGTTGGCATCCTCGTGGTTTCCACTCCTCAAGGAGTTTTTTCTCATAAAGAAGCTAAAGGGAAAAATGTTGGAGGTCGCCTCTTAGCCTACGTCTACTAAAAGGAGCTTCAAAAGGTGAGGGCTATCGAAGCTGTGAAAACCATTGAAATTCCAAACAACGTTGACGTTAAAGTAGAGGGCAGAATGGTCACGATTAAGGGAGAAAAAGGAACCTTAACCCGCAATTTCTCTGAAGCGCCTGTTTCCCTTCTGCAAGAGGATAAAACGATCAAAGTTCAAGCCAATTGGCCACGAAAGAAGGAGGCAGCCGTTGTCGGGACAGTTGGCTCTCACATTCAAAACATGATTTTAGGCGTAACTAAAGGATTTACATACAAATTGAAAATTGTTTTCTCCCATTTTCCAATTTCAGTTAAAGTTAAAGAAGACACAGTTTCGATTGAGAACTTCACGGGTGAACGAAGCCCCCGCTTTGTTAAGATAAGTGGCGATGTGAAGATTTCTGTGGAAGAAGACGACGTCATAGTTCAAGGAATCAACCTAGAAGACGTAAGTCAAACCGCAGCCAAAATTGAGCAGACAACCAAAGTCAAGAGCAAAGACCCCAGAGTTTTCTTAGACGGCATCTTTGTTTACGAAAAACGTGAGGGAATGAAGGCCTAAACTTGAGTGAAAAAACTTTGGAGAAGCCGCTTACAAAACGAGCCTTAGCCTTGCGAGAACGTCACAAGAGCAAGAAGCCCAAGTTTAGGCGACAAGAAAGTTGGCGTTACAAACGTGTTTCTCAGGTTTGGCGGAGACCCGACGGCTTGGACAGCAAAATGCGAAGAAAACAGAGAGGCTGGCCCAAATCAGCGGAAATCGGTTATCGAGGTCCCAAATTGGCAAGAGGGCTTCATCCTTCTGGCTACACTGAAG
>Ga0315314_1004184_pt1 | contig 10927 bp, 12 predicted proteins | sample TDP9_MG_FD_203631 | JGI IMG/M metagenome (GOLD analysis project Ga0315314, IMG submission 203631) | Freshwater sediment microbial communities from Lake Towuti, South Sulawesi, Indonesia - TDP9 | ecosystem: Environmental > Aquatic > Freshwater > Lake > Sediment | place: Indonesia: South Sulawesi... | reverse complement strand
TTTTCCACATCCTCAATGAATTTGGATAGGGAAGTAAACCCTAGGTAATTAAAAAGAATCGCGAGTGTTGAAGTCCATAAGGTGGTTAAACCATTATTTTCCGCTACCTCGCGCTCAATAAGATCATCGGTTATAACAAATACTTCGCCCTTCTGTTTGAGCTTCGAACCAATCGTAATTATAAGAGCGTCCGCAAGTGCAAGTTCCGTCCACCTTTGTAAAAGCCCCTCGGCTTCGATCACGTCATCGTCTTCAACGGCATAGGATGTAAGATAACCTTTCAATAAAGCATCTCGAATACGCCCTTCAAAAACAATTTCTTCTCTAATTATAAAATCTAAAGTTAACGTTTCATCAAACAACCCCTTAAAATGAGGAAAATAGTTTTCTGTGGCCTTGTCCAGAGTTATAAGGGCTGTTGTGTTGAGAAGAGCCGTTTTCCTAAGATGACTTCGCCTCGTAAGATTTGTCATACGGTCGCTCAATACCCCTGCCTGCTACAATATCATAGAACATGTCTGCCGGAAGCCCAGCTAACTCCGCTGCCTTAACCAGACTGGTCTCACCACGAACATAGAGCCCTATCGCCCGGTCAATCTTCTCCCGCATCCAATCCTTTAATCCCAAACTTACAAGCATCCGTATCGCCTCGGACCTACTCACACCAAACTCCTCTGAAACCTCATCGATGCTCTTTAACAACCTTACTGAAACACGGGACTTTACGACGGAGCTCATAGGTAATACCTGACCACAATTGTGGTCGCGAAAAATAAAAAGTTTTCTATTCCAAACAGAAGGGCCGAGGGCTACTATGCTAAGGGAGGGATTTATGTCTCTCCTTCTGAGCCTGCGTTTTCTCTTCGTACTGCTAGGTAGATTTGGATTGATGCCACTATGACTAGGAGAGCGGATATGATGAGGGCCAAGTTTCTGACCATCTCGTAGGCTTCAGTCTCATAAAAGGGGGGGACGAAGAGGAGCCAGAGGGTCGCCACCAATAGGAGGGATAAGAGACCTGCGATGAGATAGAAAATGTTAATTCTCATCCTTTAAACCCTCATTGTTATTATACCTTCCTTTTAATGGAAGGAGTTGTTAAATTTTTCGCTTTAACCAGCAGAGCACAAAGGATATTAACCCCTTAAACCTAAGTCACTTCGGGTGTGAAAATTGAGTGTTAAGGATTTTCTCAAAGCCCTAACCAACAAGAGGGAATTAGAAATAACTGTGAAGGGTAGACGAACCCAGAAAACACATTCTACACCAGTGTGGTTTATCGATCAGAAAAATAAAATCTATCTCCTTCCCGTGAAGGGCTCCGACACCAATTGGTACAAAAACATAAGAATTAACCCAAATATGACGTTGACTGTCGACAAAAAATCCCTTAAAGTCAAAGCAAAACCCCTAGATGAGCCTAATCGAGTGAAAGAAGTCATCAACCTGTTCGGTGCAAAATATGGCGCGGATGAAATAAAGAAATGGTACACAAAACTAGATGTTGCCGTGGAAATCCCCCTGCCCTGAGAAGTACCCAAACTATCAACGGATGCACTACACTAGAGATAAGCGTGTTATAGGCTAATGCAAATCACGTATAAAGGGATTGTCTATGCCAAGGCAATTCAAGGTTTTGCTGATTGAAAAAATCGATGAGACTGGGTTAAAGCTCCTCAAAGGCGTCGGCGAAGTTAAGTTTGCTTCAGGGACTTCAGAGGAAACCCTAATGGAGGACAGTAAGGATGTGGACGCCATAGTTATTAGGGCCGTGGGCAGGATCACCGCGGGGGTCATGGATAGCGCGCCGAGGCTTAAGGTGGTTGGTCGCCACGGGGTTGGAGTAGACAACATCGACGTAGAGGCGGCCACGAGACGGGGCATACTCGTGGTTTACACTCCAGAGGCCAACGCTGAAGCCGTGGCAGACCACACCATGGGACTAATCATAGCCTTAGCCAAGAAAATAGTTCAGGGAAACTGCGCGCTTAAGTTCAAGAGAAACTGGAATTTCAGATATGAACAGCAGGGAACGGATGTTCACGGCAAAACCTTGGGCATCGTTGGTCTCGGAAGAATAGGGCGGAGGGTGGCCAAACGCGCAAGGGGCTTCGACATGAAGGTCTTGGTTTACGACCCCTATATAAATAAGGACAGCGCATCGAGGGTTGGAGTCGAACCGGTTGACCTGGAAACTCTGCTGGGGTCTTCAGACTTTGTCACCATCCATGTACCGTTGAATGAGGAAACTCGAAAACTCCTAGGCGAAAGGGAGTTTAACCTCATGAAGCCCGGGGCCTTTTTGGTTAACACATCTAGGGGCGGGGTGGTGGACGAAAGGGCCATGATAAAGGCTTTATCCGTAGGCAGGTTGGCTGGAGCCGGCCTAGATGTCTTTGAGAGGGAGCCCCCTGACCCAGAAAATCCATTGTTTAAGTTTGATAACGTTGTTGTCACGCCCCATATGGCCTCCCATACTGTGGAATCCCTGCGAAAAATGGCCATTGAAGTGGCGGAGGGCGTGGTTAAAGTGTTAAAGGGGGAAACGCCAACTAACATTGTGAACCCTGAAGTGTTAAAGGTTAAAGGAGGTAAGCCCTGTGAAGGTTGAAGGCATTATACCCGCCATGATCACTCCCTTCGACAAGCATGGAGAAATCGACGAACAGGGACTACGAACTATGGTTAACTTCCTAGTGGAAAGCGGGGTACACGGCATATTAGCGGCTGGGACGAGTGGCCAATTTTGCCTACTCCTAAGGGAGGAAAGGAAGAGGCTCTTTGAAATCGTTGTTGATGAGGTTAATGGTAAAACCCTGGTGTTCGCTGGTACAGGCTCCGTCTCCACCAAAGAAACTATTCTCATGTCTAGGGAAGCCGCGGATGTAGGCGTGGATGCCGTTGCCGTCATAACCCCCTACTTCGTGAAGCTGACCGACGAGGAAGTTTTCCTCCACTATAAGGCGATAGCTGAGGCTGTTCCCCTGCCCATAACCCTGTATAATAACCCGCCGAGGACGGGAATCACCATATCTCAAGAAGTTGTTGGAAGGCTGGCAGGCTTCGACAACGTGGTTGGGATGAAGGATAGCAGCGGCGATCTATCCCTTTTCCAAGAGTACATTAGAAAGGCGGGGGACAAAATCCCCCTAATCATGGGCCGAGACACCCTCATATATCCCGCCCTAACCCTAGGAGCCAAAGGTGCTGTCTGTGTTGTAGGAAATGTCGCCCCAAAGCTTTTGCTTGAATTGTATGATGCGGCGAAAAGGGAGGATCACAAAAAAGCCCTTCACCTCCAAGCCAAGGTGAACATTATACGGCAGGCCCTCGGGCTCGGAACCTTTCCGGCGGCGGTTAATGAGGCTGTTAATCTCATCGGCAAGCCAGGTGGTTATCCGAGAAAGCCCGTAGTTCCCCTTAACGAGAATCAGAGGGAAAGCCTAAGGAGGGCCCTGAGGGAAACAGAAATTCTATAAGGAGAGGGAGATTTGAAGGTGAAACGGTTAACCCTAGCCCAACAGGGAAGGCTCCATTACGCCTTAAGCCCCTTCAACGAGCCTAAACTGATTGTTAAACCCGGCGAAACCATAGTCGTTGAGACGGAGGATGCCTTTTCTGGCCAGATAAAGTCGGAAAAGGATAGGCGAGACATGAAAGCCATGCCTTTCAGTAATCCCCAAACGGGGCCCATCTGCGTGGAAGGGGCTGAAAAAGGGGACACCCTACTAGTGGACATAAAAGACATTAGACCGATGACTGGCCAGGGAGCCACCAGGATACCTTCCTGGTGGTGGTACCTAGGCACGGAGGGAAGCGCCACCTTTTCCAAATTCTTAAGCTTAGAGATTCCCCACGGAACAAGGATCTGCCCCATTAAGGATGATAAAGTCTATTTCAATGACAGAATGGTGTTGCCCTATGAGCCCATGATTGGAACCATCGGCACGGCGCCAGAAATTGAAGCCATATCCAGCTATTTGCCGGGCCCCCACGGAGGAAACATGGACCTGCCAGACATTTGCATCGGAAACAAGTTGTATCTGCCTGTGCAGGTAAAGGGCGCACTCCTTTACTTAGGGGATGTGCACGCCACCCAAGGGGACGGAGAAATCTGCGGAACGGCCATAGAAATGCCGGCTGAAAGCACTTTAACCATCGATTTAGTTAAGGGCAGGGCCATAAACTGGCCCCGCATCGAATCATCAGACTACCTTATGGCGGTGGCCACATCCGGCAGCGGCAGACCCCTAGAAGAAGCAGTCAGAATTGCCTTTATGGAACTAATCCTCTGGCTGGAAAAAGAGTATGAATTTGATCGATGGGACGCCTACCAACTCTGTACTCAAGTGGCCAAAGTCCGCCTAGGGAACATATGGGCCATCGCAGCAAAATTTCCCAAAAAATACCTATTAAAGACCTGATTAAAACTACTAACTAGACTGATGAGAATGAAAACTAAAGGCCTCATTGAGGATATTAAAGAAATAATAGGAAGCCAAACCCGAGCCAGAATTATAAGGCAATGGTTCTGGTAACTCTCAGGAGTTACCTTTCCCCTCTTCTCTTTGCTTAAAGTAATAGAGACCAGAAGTCAGCCACAATATTTTATATTAGGCGATCTCCATTTAAATGGAGACAGCTTTCCCTTGAGGGGTGAATAATCTTGTCTCAATTGATTAAACACTTACGAGCCGATGAGAAGGTTTTGTGGAGTGGCAAACCAGTTAAGGTGCCCTTCATATTATCGAGCTTGGTGACTATACCTTTTGGACTAATCTTCCTAGGTTTCTCTATCTTCTGGATGTGGGGAGCTGCTTCAGCTGGTGCACCTTGGTTCTTCACACTATTTGGTTTGTTATTTGTCTTTATGGGATTCGGACTCACCGTTGGCGCACCCATATGGCAACTAATGAGGTACCCGAACACGGAGTACATGATCACGGATCAGCGAATAATCACACAGACCGGAGCGATCGGGTTAGATACGAGGTTTATCAATTTAGATAAGATTCAGGAAGTCTACGTTAAAATCGATTTCGTGGACAAGATGTTTGGAACCGGATCAGTAATCGTGATGACGGCTGGATACGTTCCCGTAGGGTACGATACGACAGGTCGAGGTGCATTAGTTCGGCCTTCTCTTGACGCGCTAAAAGAACCCTATGAAGTCCAAAAATTGATCCAGGAAGCCATAGAAAAAGTGCGTGCCAAAAAACTCGCTTGAAAACTTTTTTTCTTCTTGTTTTCAGATAGATTATTTCGATCTCGTACTTTTAGCTGTAGCTCTATTGACCAAAAGGAGGAGACGATGCTGTTGTGAAACTCAGCATCCTATCAAAAGGAATTTGTAAATGGCGAACCTTGATCAATGCCAGGTTGATGTCTAAACACCCAAACTGCCTGTTTCTGATAATCCTCTGGCTAGAGAAGAAGTATGAATTTGATTGATGCCCAGACTACCAAAATTTGTGTCCATATACCGATGCAGTTTAGAACCGAGTACACTCCATGAAGCATGGAGCTAGATCGTGGAAACCTTATGTAAGGGCTACGGAACCGTCTTCATGGTATGCTGTGCCTCTGAAGGTTGGCTGGTATGGATACTTCCCTAAGGCTTCCTCATTAAGCTCTAAGCCCAGGCCGGGCTTCGTCGGCAGCTTTAGGTATCCACCCTCGACCTCCAAGGGTTTGACAACCACTTCGCTCCGTGGGGGCCTGTCGTCTGGTATATACTCCTGTATAAGGAAGTTGGGGGTTGAAGCGTCTATGTGGGCACATACAGCCGTGGCCACGGGTCCCATAGGGTTATGGGGTGCCACATAGACATAGTAGGCTTCAGCCATGGCGGCAATCTTCTTCGTTTCCAGGATACCACCACACGCGCAGGGGTCCGGCTGAATAATGTCGACGGCTTGCTTCTCCAAGAGTTCCCTAAACCCGTACCGCGTAAATAGCCGTTCTCCAGTAGCCAGAGACGTATTGACGTGGGCCGCCAGCTTAGCCCAGGCGTCCACGTTCTCGTAGAGCAGGGGCTCCTCAACGAATAGGGGCTTGTACTCCTCCAAGGCTCGAATTATCTTGGCGGCGGCTATGGGGTTAAAGAAAATGCCGTGGATGTCTAGGCAGATGTCCACGGCGTCGCCAACGGCCTCCCGCACCGCCTTTACGCGGGCCACCGCCTCCTTTATTAGGGCGTTCTCGCTAATCAACGGGTAGTTCCTTGGATGAGGCCCAAACTTCAGCGCTGTGTAGCCCATCTTAACGATGGAGACGGCGCTCTGGGCAAGCTCCTCCGGCGTTTGTCCCCCGGCGTGGACATAGACTCTGTTCTTATCGCGGCAGCGGCCGCCTAGGAGGTTGTAAACCGGGGTTCCGAAGGCTTTGCCGACGATGTCCCAAAGGGCATGCTCCAGACCGCTGAGGGCCCCCATCTCAATGGTTCCGAGGGGGAAGCGAGAGAAGCGGTACATGGACTGCCACAGATGCTCGATGCGCAAGGGATCTTGGCCAATAAGCCAGCGCGCCAAGTGGTGAACAGCCTGCTCCGTGGCCCTGTCCTTTAGGGTGTTATAGGCTTCGCCAATCCCCTCGATGCCCTCGTCCGTGTAAACCTTCACGAAGATCCAGTTCCTTTCGCCAGCGTGCACAAGGAACGTCTTAACCTCTGTAATCTTCATCCCATTTCCTCCTCTCTTTTAACAATGACTGCACCCCAGTCGCCATTTATATCTTCTTATCCGTAACAATTCACTTTGTCCTCTTTCCTAGGGCTTCAGCACCTTGATCTTTGCCAGTTGCTACTTTTGGTGTGGAAACATGTAAGGCTTGAAGTCCTGGTAGTAGAGCGTTATGTGGGAAGATGGCGATGCCTTAGAATTACCCATGGTCGGTCTCAATTAGGGCTTATTTTCCAGCCAGCTTTACCTGACTTATCTTGACAGCGGGGAAGAAGTGGCCCTTCCCTAGGGTGCGTCCTTCCCTCGATATCAGCTCGATGTTCTTGTACAGCTCGAGTATGTGGCCGCCCGCCATCAGGTTCTTAACCGGATGCTTCTTCTCGCCGCCTTCGATTAGGAACCCTTCGTCGATGGTGGATGAAAATTCTCCTGAAACCATGTTGGGGAAGAACTCCGCGTTGGTGGCTAAGATTCCCCTCTTCGTTTCGGCGATCATCTCATCTAGGGAGCTGTCGCCTGGCTTAACCCTGATATTGGTCGGGCCGGCTCCCACGTAGCCCCCGTATCCTCCCCTTTGGGCGTGGCCAGTCGTCTCAACGCCCGCTATTCCAGCCGAGTAGGAGTTATGCAGAAACGTTAACACCGTGCCTTCACCCACCACTTTGGTCAACCTTCTAGGTACACCCTCACCATCATAGGCACTGCTCCCAATTGCACCGGGAATCGTTCCGTCATCATCGATCTCGAGGATTTGAGGGGCGACCTGCTTCCCAAGGCAGCCAGATGCAAAGGTTCTTCCCTTCACAGCGGACTCGCCTGATATGGCCATCATCAAACCAAAAATCAGGGAGTTCGTTGAGTCAGGAGTGAGGATGATGGGTAATGTTCCACTCTCCACCCTTTTTGAACCGAACTGCTCCAAGGCTTTCTCAGCGGCCCTCTTACCTATCTTATCAAAATCCATCTCTGCCAAGGATATTGCGTAGTCGTACTCACCGGAGCTTCCGACATCATCCCCTTTCCTGTAGGTAGGATCTATGGACGCTCCTATGGAGGTTTTCTCCGTCTCAACAAAGACTCCCGTGGACGTCATTAAGTAACTCCTTGAATGGCCTGCACCCATGCCTCCCCTGTACATTGCCCCTAGACAAACCTCCTCCACGGCATCGATCATCCTCTTAGCCAGCCCTCCAGCCTCCTCCAAGGTTAGGGCCATTATTTCACCGTCACAGAGGCTTGGAACCTCCCGTGCCTTAGAGGGCCCAGGTATCCCCTTAAAGTAAGGGTCTGGCTGGGCCACCCTCGCGAAGCTGGCAGCTCGATTGACAGTCGTTTCCACGTCCGCAAGTTCCAAGCTCTGGGAAAAGGCCACTCCCATCCCCCTATTTTTGTAAGCTCTAACACCTATCCCCAAGTCAGTGCGAGACGTAGCCTCCTTGATCCCTTTACCCAGGATATCGATACTCAGCGAGCGCGAGTACGCAGCGGAGACATCAAATACATCCAGATCCATGGTCGAAAGGAGTCTAATCGCCTTCTCAACTGGCGTAGCTAGATCAATTTCTGCCATGTCCATCACCTCCTGCCTCCGACTACTATGCCCTCAATTCTTATGTGGGGTGCGCCATTATCCACGTACATAAGTTGGCCGCTTTTGCCACATGTGCCTGGCATCTCCATCCTGAAGTCCTTACCCACGGCTGTAATGTTCTTGAGGGCGTCCAGTGTGACGCCGTTTATGGCCACATCCTTAAGGTGGTCGGTGAGTTCTCCCTTCTCTATTAGCCAAGCCTGCTCAACCTTGCAGGTGAATTGCCCCTTCTGGGTCTCCACATAGCCATATTGGGAGCCCGAAAGGTAAACCCCCAAATTTATGTCCTCTAAAATCTCTTCAAAGGTCATGTTTCCTGGGGCGAAGTAGGTGTTGGACATGCGTATGACGGGTGGGTGGTGATGGGATTGGGCGCGGGCGCTTCCCTGCGGTTCTCCGCCTAGCTTCGCCGCCGATTCTAGGGAGTGGAGGAACCCCATTAAGGTTCCATTCTTTACAATCAGATGAGGCTCAGCCCTAGTCCCCTCATGATCGTAGACAAAGTGGCCGTTTTTAAGCTGGGTTGGGTCGTCCATAATGGTGACGAGGTCGCTAGCCACCTTTTGCCCCATCTTATCAGAGACTATGGACTGCCCCCCGAAGACAAGGTCGCCTTCGCTGTTGTGACCAAAGGCTTCATGAACGAAGAGGCCGCCGACCTTCGGATCCACTACAATGGTGTATGTGCCCCTGGGCGGAGGGTGGGCATCAAGCAACTTCACAGCCTTCTCCGCGGCTCTTCCCGAAAACTTTTCAGGCTGGATGGCGTCAATGATCTCATAGCCAGCGACATTTCCAACGCGCTCAACCCCTGTCTGCATGTTCTCCCCCTCCTTAGAGATCACACTGCAATAGGCATAAGTTCTTGGTGTCGTCTCCTCAATGGATGTTCCGAAGGAGTTGCACACCATAACCTTCGTCAACACATCCCTATAGCTCACGAAGGTGTCCTTCACCCTATCACTGTAGGTCCTTGCCACCTTCTCTATTTCCAGCATCCTCTTAACCTTCTCTTCGGGGCTCACATCCTCAGGATTTATCTTCACCTTGTGCCTGACGGTGTCAATTGTAGGCTTTGCATCCACTATCTTCGCCTCTTCTCCACCCCGCGCTGCTATCGACTTTGATCCACCGATGGCGTCTACCAAGGACCTTTCAACGCTCCGTCGCGTGGGCACATTCGTAGACGCGAAGCCCCATTTTCCACCAACTATTACCCTTATCCCAACCCCCCGCACTATCCCAGACCCCAAGGCTCTTGCAACGCCATTTTCGATGGAGATGCTGCTACTTCTTTCCTCAAAGAACCGTGCCTCACAGAAGCTGGCTCCAGCCTTTAACCCCCTTTGAACAACTGATTCGAGTAAATCCTTCAACTCTACTCACCATCCACAAATTATAGCTTTAGAATATAAAAACTATTAACCAGCATTTGCGGTATTCTGGGGGTGTGGGAAAGAAATATGGCGTCTTCTCCTCTCTTTCCCTTTTATCTTTATGGCTTCGATGATTAGGGAGTGTGGAATTTTGAGGACCTTCCTAAGCGAAGGATATTTTGATACTGCCTTCAATGGCGGTCTCGGTTCGACAAGCCTTGAAACTAGCAACCCATTCTCATATAACGCCTGGGAGTAGTCGGTTAGAGTCCTGTGAAACGATGTTGTTCTGAAGGGTTTGATAAGTCTCTTCATAGTCCATGGGACCTCATATTTGACTGTCCCGAAGTACCTTTTTATCTCCATATGTAAAGCTTTTTCTTCTTCCGTGTTTTCTGTTCCTTCCTCATATCTCCACCTTGAGATGGTTTCTCCATTCTTTACTATCCATTCGAAGCATGGATGAGGAATCGAGAAGACGAACCTGCCATTTTTCTTCAGAACTCTGGCAACTTCGGATACGGCATCCTCGTAATGTTCTATATCTTGGAGGGACATGAAACAGGTTACTAGATCAAAATGATTGCTTGGAAGCTCTTTCAGATCAGCTGCATCTGAAACATAGTAGGTTATGCCCAGCCTTTCCTTCGTCTCCTCCTGTCTCGCCAGCCCTATCAGCCTCTCTGAGAAGTCTACACCCACCACTATGGCGCCCTTTCTGGCCAGAATTCTTGTGTTATATCCCTCACCACACGCCAAGTCCAGAACCTGCTTACCCTTTACATTCCCAATCAACATGAAGGCAGCGGGATTATTCAACTCCTCCCGATAATAATCCTTGCCCTCTCGGACAAAGTTTGACCAAGACTCCCCAGCTTCATCCCACTCTTTCATTACGCTATTTTCCTCGACCATAAACTCACCAAGACATATTTTCATCAGAAGATTAAATTGAAAAATCTTTATATCCTTATACTACGCGCGCGATTAAATAATAGGGTTGATGTGGAAGTTGCGGATGAGGGAGGTTGTTGTGACGCGGCGGGGTCAGATTACGATTCCTGTGGAGTTAAGACGTAAGTATGCCATAACTGAAGGAACGCGGCTGAGGGTCTTAGATACGGAGCAGGGAATCGTTTTCAGGAAGGAGCAGTCAACTTTAGACTTGGCTGGTTCAGGCAAGGCCAGCGTAGAGAGGGTCTTTGAGTTCCTAGATAGGATGAGGGAAGAAGACAAATAGAAGAAAAGAGGTAGTAATATTAACTTACAATTATTTGCTG
>Ga0315314_1004183_pt1 | contig 10927 bp, 11 predicted proteins | sample TDP9_MG_FD_203631 | JGI IMG/M metagenome (GOLD analysis project Ga0315314, IMG submission 203631) | Freshwater sediment microbial communities from Lake Towuti, South Sulawesi, Indonesia - TDP9 | ecosystem: Environmental > Aquatic > Freshwater > Lake > Sediment | place: Indonesia: South Sulawesi... | reverse complement strand
CGAGACGGGACTTTGTTCATGCCTGCACCCTGAAAAAAAAACCGTTCTCCGGGTGGATTGAGCGTTGGTGAAGTACGGTGTCAGCCCCTGGATATGGGTTTCTCCCGCGTCCACGGAGTCGATGATAGGGCTGCTGCCCAAGATTGAGGCCCTCGGGTTTGACGGGATCGAGGTCCCGGTTGAGGACCCGGCGCGACTCGACGCCGAGAGACTGAGGGAGGCCCTGGACTCAACAGGCCTCGGAGCCACCGTCTGCGGGTTCTTCCTCCCAGGCCGAGACCCGTTGAAAGACGGTGAGAGGAAGGCGGCCGAGGAGTACGCCAGGGCCTGCATTGACACAGCGGTCGCCCTGCAGAGCGATGTGGTATGTGGGCCCCTGTACTCGCCCGTGGGCAAGCTCGTTGGGAGGCCGTCCACCGACGCCGAGTGGAGGCGCGTGGTCGTGTTCCTGAGGAGCCTCGGAGCCTACGCAGGGGACCGCGGGGTCACCCTGGCGATTGAGCCGCTGAACCGCTACGAGACCTATTTGGTAAACACCACCCGCCAGTGTGTTAGGCTGGTGGAGGAGGTCGGTAGTCCCCACGTCAGGATTCACTTGGACACGTACCACATGAACATCGAGGAGAAGGACTTCCACGGCCCCATCAGGGCAGCCGGTAAGCTCCTCCACCACATGCACTGCTGCGAGAGCGACCGGGGCGTACCGGGCACGGGCCAGGTGGCCTGGAGAGACGTCCTTAGGGCGTTGAAGGAGGTGGGCTACGACCGGTGGCTGGTCATCGAATCCTTCATCCTGGGTGTTCCCGTGGCCGCGGCCGCCGCCATCTGGCGCCAGATAGCCCCGAGCGGAGACGCCCTGGCCGGTGAGGGGCTCCGGTTCCTGAAGTCGCTCTGGCGAATCCTCTGAGGCCTCCCCCCCAGCGGGGCCTCGCAAGGGCCTGATGTAAGGCTTTTAAGGCCCACAAGGGAAGAGTGAGAGCAGGTTTCTGCATCTGGAGAGATTTGTATGGCCCGATACAGGCTGGCCTCGGGTTCTTGGGCCTACATGTTTCCGCCCTACGAGGCCCGCCCCTACACCCTGGAGGAGGTCGCCGAGAAGCTCTCAAGGCTGAAATTTGACGGGATTGAGCTTTCGGGCTCCAAGCCCCACGCCCACCCGGACCTCTACCCGAGGAAGGCCGACAGGGCCGACCTGGCCTCCATGCTGAAGGGCCACGGCCTGGACATAGCGGGCTACGCGGCCGACCTGGCCGGGCTCCCGATAGCCTCACCCTACGGGGACGTCAGGGAGGCACGGAAGAGAGTTTTCAGCAGCCGCCTCAGGTTCTGCTCAGACCTCGGGATAGGGGCCATGAGGGTCGACACGGTCTCGGGCCCCAGGGGGGAGCCGGGCGTTCCCCACGGGGAAGCATGGAAACGCGTCGTCTCGGCCTTCAGGGAGTACGCGGTGGAGGCCGGGGACGTCGGCGTGACCCTCGTCTGGGAGTTTGAGCCCGGCTTCATGTTCAACAGGCCCTCGGAGGTCGTTCGACTGGTCAACGAGGTTAACCATCCGCGTTTCAAGGTGATGGTTGACACGTGCCACGCCCACTGCTGCGGGATCGGCCTGAACCAGGCGCCCCCACTGGACGTGATCGACGCCCCCCTCAGCAGGATAGCCCCCGAGTTCATCCGGAGGCTGAAGGGTACGATAGGCCATGTGCACCTCATCGACAGCAACAACACGCTCAACCCCCACAACACCTCGACCCACGCCCCCTTCGGAGGCGGCGTCATCGACTTCGACGAGGTCATGAAGGCCCTGGCGGAGGTGGGCTACGAGGGCTGGCTGGCCCTGGACCTGTGCTTCTGGCCCCGGGCGTGGGAGGCAACCGAGCCGTGCAAGAGGTTCCTCGACGGCCTCCTGGCCAAATACGGTTAAACAATTAGTCCGATTAGTGAAGGTGGGCATGAATGGCCGAAAAGATGAGGGCGGCTGTGCTGCGCGGGCCGGGGGGCATCCGACTGGAGGAGAGGCCCATACCCGAGGTCAGGGAAAACGAACTCCTAGTGAGGGTCAAGGCCTGCGGGATCTGCGGTTCAGACATCGCCTACTACCGGAGGGGGGAGACCGAGGCCTCACGGCCGCCGATCGTCCTCGGCCACGAGTTCGCCGGGGAGGTGGTCGAGCTCGGAGGGGCGGCGAGGCGGGTGTGGGCCAGGGGCGACCGCGTGGTCATCGAGCCCGTCCAGAGCTGCGGCGTCTGCTGGGCGTGCAGGAGGGCCATGCCGAACGTCTGTGTGGGGGAGAAGGACGTTTCAGGGGTTTCCGTGGACGGCGGCTTCGCCGAGTACGCAAAGGTGTCCTACCGCTTCGTCCACAGGCTGCCTGAGAACGTCTCCTACGAGGAGGGCGCCCTCACTGAGCCGCTGGCCTGCGCCTACTACGGGGTCGGGAAGATGAGGGTCTCCCCGGGGGACTTCGCGGTGGTCATAGGCCCCGGGCCCATAGGGCTCATGATGGTCCAGCTGGCCAGGGCCCGCGGAGCCGGGAGGCTCGCCGTGATCGGGACGAGGGACTACCGGCTGGAGGCCGCGGAGCGGCTCGGCGCAGACCACGTCATCAACGACCGAGACCCCGAGTCCAGGTACTTCGCCGAGGACCCCGCCTCCGAGATCCGGAGGCTGACAGACGGGAGGGGCGCCGACGCCGTCATAGTGGCCACGGGGGCCACCGAGGCCAACGAGTTGGCCCTCAGGCTCGGGGGGGCCGGCTCCAGGACGGTCTTCTTCGGGGGCGCCGGCTACTCGCCCCAGGCCTTCGTCAAGCTCCCCCTCTGGGAAAGCACCTACCTCGACAAGGAGTACGCCTTCTCGTGGCTGGCGCCCTACACATTCGCCCCGTCGCTGCGGGCGATCAGCACGGGCCTGGTCAAGGTCAAGCCCCTCGTCACCCATACGTTCCCCCTCGAGAAGACCGCCGAGGCCATCGAGACCGCCGAGAAAAGAACCGGAAACGCCCTGAAAGTCCAGGTCAAGCCCTGACCAGTCCCAGGCGCGCTATCCACAATCCGGTCGCGTGCCGAACTTTCCAGAGGATAACGCTAATCGTGTTTGATAGCCCGACCCTCTAATGAATCACCGGGTCTTGGAGGTGAGGACCTCCACCCTGACCTTGTGGCCGTCCTTCAGCCCGAGCCGGCCCCGGAGGTGGTGGGGGGCGATGATCTCGAGGACGGAGGCGTTGTAGTGGCTGCGCATGGCGAGGACGATGGCTCCCTCTTCTCGGTTGTTGATGAGGACGCGGTAGCACCGGGCGGGCCCGAAGGTCCGCGACTCGTCCCGGAAGCCCGTGATCTCGATGGCCGGGTACCGTTCCAGCTCGGCGCGGGCCCTCCGGTCGTACTCGGTGGTCAGCCTCAGGTTCAGCGTCCCCGGATAGGGGTCGAAGCCCAGCTTCTCGCGGAACTGCTCCCGGTAGCCCCCCCGCGTCACGTAGTAGGCCCCCTCCCCGATCCCCGTGAAGAGTTCCCCCTCCAGGACCACCGACGGCGGCACCGCCCCCTCCAGGGCCGATTGGAGGCCCGAGTAGACCCTCCTCAGTCCCGCCGCCCCCGAGTCCGTGATCCTGATCAGGCTGCCCCCCGCGCTGACGCTCCTCTCGACCAGCCCCTCCCTCTCCAGCCGGATGAGGTGGCGGGACGCGGTCTGTTGGGAGCATCCCACCTTCTCCGCCAAGTAACTCGTGGAGACCCTGATCGCCCGCGTGCACGCCCCCAACCCGGCCAGCTCGTAGAGGGTGAACCACAGAATGGGCTCCACTCAACCGCCCCCAGACCCGGATTCCACGACTACCTGAACAGATATATAATCCCTTCTCCAGCGTCACCGACACCTCGGATGGCGCCAGCTCCCCTTCACGGTGGCTCTCAGTGCCTCTCAGAGAACCTTAAATAAGGATCACGGTATAAGTCGGGCCGCGAAAGGAACTGGGAAAGGTGGGTGATCTTGGGCAAACGGGGAGAGTCGACGCCTAACCTGCTCTTCGTCTTCGCCGACCAGTGGAGGGCCCACGCCCTGGGCTGCACGGGCGACACGCAGGTGAAGACCCCAAACCTGGACGGTCTGGCGGAGGAGGGCGTGCTCTTCACCAAAGCCTACAGCTCCAACCCCGTGTGCTCCCCCTGCCGGTCCTCCATCATCACCGGCCGGTTCCCCCACCAGACGGGCGTCATCACCAACAAGATCCAGCTCCGCGACGGGGAGGTCAGCATCGCCGAGGTCCTCCGGGACATGGGCTACGAGACGGGCTACATCGGGAAGTGGCACCTGGACGGCACCGGGAGGGGCGTCCCGGGCCAGGGGGACTACACGCCCCCGAGTGGCTATGTGCCCCCAGGCTGGAGGCGCCAGGGCTTCGAATTCTGGGCCGGGTTCAACCGGGGCCACTTCTACTGGGATTCGCACTATTGGCGGGACTCGCCGGAGGCGGTGGACATGACGGGCACCTACGAGCCGGACTACCAGACGGACATCGCAGTCGAGTTCATCCAGCAGAACAGGCAGGGCCCCTTCTACCTGTTTGTTTCCTGGGGCCCCCCACACACCCCGCTCACGCCGCCGAAGGAGTACGCGGCCCTCTACGACGCGGAGGAGATCGAGCTTCGACCCAACGTGCCCCCGGAGGAGTATGAGAGGGCCCGGGCGCAGACCGCGGCCTACTATGCGATGATCACTAGCCTCGACCATAACCTGGGGAGGATGCTGGAAACCCTGAAGGACCTGGGCATCAAGGACAACACCATCGTCGCCTTCACCACCGACCACGGCGACCTCCTGGGATCCCACGGCCACTACCGCAAGGGACGGCCGCTGGACGAGTCCAGCCACGTTCCCTTCATCGTCCGCTACCCCGAGGCCGTGCAGGCCGGGCAGAGGGTCGACAGCCCGGTCAGCTCGGTTGACATCATGCCCACCCTCCTCAGCCTCTGCGGGGCCCCGATCCCCGAGCCGGTTCAGGGCGTCGACCTCTCAAGCCTGGTCACGTCGAAGCAAGGGCCTGAGCCAGAATCCATCTACATGGAGGGAAGGATGGGCCGTCCTGAGGAGTGGCGGGCGGTTCGCAGGGACAGTTACATGCTATCCATCAACGCATCGACCCGGGAGACCGAGTACCTCTTCGACATGAAGGACGACCCCTATCAGAGGGAGAACCTCACCGGCAGGCCGGAGTACGCCGGTGTCGAGGGGGAGCTGCGGAGCCTCCTGTTCCGGTGGGCGGAGAGGACCGGGGACCCCGTAACGGTGGGCCGTGGGCTCCCATCAGGGGTTTCCCTCCCGTCCGCGGAGCCTCATCCACTGCGCTGGTCTCATCGAACACGGAAAGGTTTAAATGCGGCCCGCTCCCAGAAAGCTTAAAATAACGGAACTAGGTCTTTGATCTAGACCTCAGATCACGGTCGGAGGAAAGGTTAAGGCAGGACGGAGAGAGATGGGATGAGCAAGGCGGAGAAGCCCCACCTGAACCTCGTCATCATCGGCCACGTAGACCACGGGAAGTCCACGACCATAGGCCACCTCTTCTACCTCACCGGGAACGTCGACGACCGGACCATCAAGGCCTACGAGGAGGAGGCCAAGAAGATGGGCAAGGAGGCCTTCAAGTTCGCGTGGGTCCTCGACAGGCTGAAGGAGGAGCGGGAGAGGGGCCTGACCATCGACCTGGCCTTCTTCAAGCTCGAGACGCCCAAGCATTTCTTCACGGTCATCGACGCGCCCGGCCACCGGGACTTCGTGAAGAACATGATCACCGGGTCCAGCCAGGCCGACGGGGCCGTCCTATTCGTCTCGGCGAAGACCGGGGAGTTCGAGGCGGGGATCGGGCCTGGGGGGCAGACGAGGGAGCACGCCTTCCTCGCCTTCACCCTCGGCGTGGGCCAGCTGGTGATCGCCGTCAACAAGATGGACGACCCCACGGTCAACTGGAAACAGGAGAGGTACGAGGAGATCAAGAAGGAGATCACCCTGATGCTCAAGACCTGCGGGTATAAGGCGGTGGAGAAGTTCCCCTTCGTCCCCACCTCCGGGTGGACCGGGGACAACCTCGTCAAGCCCAGCGAGAAGATGCCCTGGTACAAGGGGCCCACCCTCTACGATGCCATAGACACCTTCACTGTGCCCACGAAGCCCGTGAAGAAGCCGCTCCGCCTCCCCGTCCAGGACGTGTATACCATAAAGGGCGTCGGCACCGTCCCGGTCGGGCGGGTGGAGACCGGCGTCATGACCGTGGGGGACGCGATCGTATTCATGCCGTCCAACGTCAAGGGCGAGGTCAAGAGCATCGAGACCCACCACGTCCGGATCGAGAAGGCCGAGCCCGGGGACAACATCGGCTTCAACGTCCGGGGCATAGAGAGGAAGGACATCAGCAGGGGAGATGTGGCCTCCTCCGTCAACAGCCCGACGACCGTCGCCAAGGAGTTCATCGGCCAGATATACGTCATCTACCACCCGACGGCCCTGGCGGCCGGATACACGCCCGTGCTCCACGCCCACACGGCCCAGGTTGCCTGCCGGTTCGTGGAGCTCATCAGCAAGCTGGACCCCCGATCGGGACAGGTGGTGGAGGAGAAGCCCGCGTTCCTCAAGACGGGGGACGGGGCAGTCATCCGGTTTGAGCCGCTAACGCCCATTGCCATCGAGACCTTCGCCGACTTCCCGGAGCTCGGGCGCTTTGCGATCCGGGACATGGGAAGAACCATCGCGGCCGGGGTCGTCAAGGAAATCTCACAAAAGGTTTGAGGCACCGATCAAACACGGATAAAACTCATTCATGAATTTCACGTTTGCCTGTCCTTAAGGGCGGAATTCCAAATCACCTACGGAAGAAAATTCTGTGCAGCATGTTTCCTTGCTAATTAAAGATAGGAAAAACGCCTAAGTTACCACTCAGGGTGCAGCTCGTCCTCCACCGTGTACGCGTCGGGAACTCTCTCCAGCCGAAACTTTCCAGGGAGGCGCTCTGGAAGACGTAAAGATCTAGCTAGGCCTTGCGTTCGAGCGTTACCTCGATCGTCGAGACGTTCCGTGTGTCATTCCCTTCGCCGACGATTTCGGTGCCGATCTTTACGTCTTTGACCGCCAGTTGGTCCTTCATGAAGCGGTTTCGGATGATCTCCGCCACGTCGACAGCGATGGAGATGGCCCGACCCCGCGCCTTGAAGGTGAGCGTGTTGGTCCCCTGCTGGAGCTGGAAGAGGGCGGCCATGACGTAACTCATTGAGGGCTTGGTCCCCACGTATATGGTGCTCGCCGCCGGCTCTGCGGCCTCCTTCCGTGTGCCCTTTGACTCCTTGGACATGTTGATTCACCTCGGTATGCCTGCGGACGCAGTGGCCCACGCGCCTATTTAAATCTTGCGAAACAACTATCCATGCGCACCCTTGGCCTTCCACACGGGAAATAACCTCCAGCCTCCCCTCTCATCTCGGACTGTGCCCCTCAGGGCTCAAGGCCCTTAGAGGCGTCCCCGGGTCACCAAAAGACAGGTCAAGGCGGAGATGCCGTGTTCTGCGATCTCGAACAGGCTCCTGTCTAGGAGCAGTAGGGTTCCCTGGGCGATGCAGACCAGGCCGAGGATGACGGACACGGGCCTAGAGGCCAGAACGCCCGCGACGAGCTTCAGCAGGTCCTCTAGAAACTTGAAGAGGAGGTACGCCACCAGCGCCGGGACGAGGAAGGCCACGAGGTAGATCCACCTGGACGGGACGCCGAAGAGGGTTCCCGGCAGGGGGAGATACAGGATGACGAGGGCGGCGCAGAGGCCGCCGACCGCCAAACCGATGAGGGCCGCCCAGGGGACATCCCTCACGGGCTTCAACAGCAGCGCCAGCCCCGTGACCACCAACAGCCACCGGGTCCCAAGGTCCAGCGCCGGTCCCGACCACGCGGCCGCCGCCGTGGCCATCAGGAGGACCCCCACGAAAACCCCGAAGTAGGATATCAGTCTAACCAGCCAGCCCACCGGCCTCCCCACGACGGGCGCGGGCCTCACCAGCCTCTCCAGCAGCCAGGAGGCGGCGGCTACGCCCCCCAGGATGAGGATGTGCGGTGCGTACCTCAGGAGGAGCTGCGCCGGGTCTGCCGGCAAACCTAGAGACATGTGCCGAGGTATTTCCTCGATGGAGTATAAAAGATTTGTACAGGCGCCCCAGGAGTTCCAGACGCTCAGGCCCTATGTAAGGACACCGACCGGGCGGCTGCGCCTCACCAACCGGGTGACAATCCCCACGCTCGGGAGCTCAGCCGGGTCTACACGCCCACGCTGCCCCGGGACATGAGGGACTTTGACCACTTCCAGGCCCTGGTTGAGATGGGCGTTCTGCCTCTAGGGCAGATCCAAGGAGAAGGATTCACTGAATCCCCGGCTCAATGAAAGTCTTAAATAGTTCCCCCGGCGTAGGTATATGTAAGGAGCGCGTAATGGCGGAAATCTGTCCGGTCTGCGGGCTTCCACGCGACATCTGCGTCTGCGGGGAGATCACCAAGGAACAGCAGCGGATTCGCGTCCGCCTTGAGCTGGGGAGATACCGGAAAAAGAACACCGTTATAGACGGCCTAGACGACAGGGACACCGACCTGAAGGGCCTCGCCCGGAAGCTGAAGGCCATGTGCGCCGCCGGGGGCACGGCCAAGAACGGCCAGATCCTCCTCCAGGGCGACCACCGGGACAGGGTCCGGGACTACCTGGTTCAGCTCGGCTACCCCGAAGAGAACATCGATATTCAGTGACCGGAGGCTTGACGAGGGGAAGTGGGCACGCTGAGGGACCTACGGGAGGTGCTGGGGGGACTGAGGCGAAGGGGCAGAAACCTCCGGCTCTGCCCCGTGTGCGGGAGCCCCAAGATTCGCCTGTCCAGTCGCTTCGACATCTGGCTGACACCCGAACAGTACGTCTGCGAGGACTGCGGCTATAGGGGCCCAATCGTCATGGAAGTAGAGGGCCAGGGACTCCCGGGGGAACCCGGTGGACCCGAGCCTGAGACCGGCCCTGATGGAGCGGCTGAGGACTAGTCCGGAACATCGAGGCCCAGCTGCCGCCTGAGGGTCTTGTACCGGTTCCTGACGGTGACCTCCGTCACGTTCGCAGCCTTGGCGATCTCCTTCTGAGTCTTCTGCTCGTCGTTCTGCTTGCAGGCGATGTAGAGGACCGCGGCCGCCAGTCCCATGGGGTCCTTCCCCGCCGCAACCCGCTTCTTACTGGCCTCGTGGAGGATCTTGACGGCCAGGCCCTGGGTCTCCCCGCTGATGCCGGCCCTCTCGGCGATCTTGGAGATGTAGGTGAGGGGGTCCGAGATGGGCATCTGGACGTCCAGTTCTCGGAGCAGGAGCCGGTAGCACCGGGCCACGTCCTTCCTGTCGACCAGGCTGGCCTCGGCGATCTCTCGGAGGGTCCGGGGAGTGTCCGTGATCCGGCAGGCGGCGTAGATGGAGGCGGCGGCGATGGCGGCGATGGACCTGCCGCGCACCAGGCCCTTGTCCAGAGCCTTGCGGTAGATGACGGCGGCCCTCTCCTTCACAGGCCCCGGGATATAGGCCTTATCGGAGAGGCGGTCGAGTTCCGCCATGGCCTGGGCGAGGTTTCGGTCCACCGAGGAGTGGACGCGGGACCGTATCTGCCACTTCCGCAGCCGCCACATCTGGAGCCTTGTGGAAAGGGGGAGCATCCTCCCGAAGGCGTCCCGGTCCACCGGGCCTATGCCCGTGGAGAGGCCCTTGTCGTGCACTGAGTAGGATGTCGGGACACCCACGCGGCTCCGGGACTCCTTCTCCTCCTGGGTGAAGGCCCTCCACTCCGGGCCCTTGTCCATCGTCTGCTCGTGGAGGACGAGGCCGCAGCCGGCGCAGATGGTCTCTCCCGTCTCGTAGTCGTGGACCAGGTTCGTGCTGCCGCACTCGGAACACTTGTCCACCGGCCTCTGCTGCGTCCCGGCCTCCTTCAAGGTCTCCTCCTCCCCATATATATGTAGACCCAGCTGGCGAAAACCGTCACACCAGGTGTTCCTCATCGGGCTTCAGAAACAGGTATGTCCATCTGGCCGCCGTGCGCACCCAATGGAAATGTTCACATATATAAGCTTTGTGGTCCAATGTTCTACGGGCGCATTTCGTTAGATATCATCTGGCCCGGCTGTGGGTGTTCTTGATGCAGACCAGCGTGGTCTCGGGGTAAGGAGCCACTGCGCTAGCTAGTCCCTTAGCCAGGTCCAGGGTTTTCTCCTATGCAAACGCTTCTCAAACCACCCGTTCCCGACAAATATCTCAATGTTTTGCGGGCTTCTTGAGGAGCTCTATCGCCTGACCGAGCAGCCTCAGGGCCTCCTCGGGGTCTCCGGCCCGGGCCGCTTCTCTCGACCTACTGTCCAGCTTCACCGCCTCAGAGACATCATATCCTTGGGACCGCCTCTCCCTCAGGAGACCCTGAAGTTCCCGAACCCTCCCCGACAACTCGGTGGGCAGGCCTCTTGGCCGTGGACCCCCAAGTGGCGCCCTCTTGGCCTCCTCTTCCGGGTGGACGTAGCTGAAGGAGGACTGGCCCGGGTGCTCCCTCTCCCACTGGAGGAACTCGTCATAGACCTCTTTGAGCGTGGCCGGCCTGGCTATGACGTTGCCCCGGGGCGTCTTCTTGCCGAGGAAGTTCGTGCGCAGCCAGCTCAGCATCTTCTCGATGTCCTCCTCGGTCGCCTCGTCCGTGGCCCGGGAGCCGGCGTGGGTCAGCCAGCCGTAGACCCAGACCTTATCCCCGCCCTCGGGCTCTGGGGTTGACTCCTTGGACCGCCAGGCCCGGTAGGTGTTCAGGAAGTACCGCTGGAAGTCGGCGAGGCGGCCGTGGTGGCCGTGGGTGAACTCCCGACTGATCTGGGCGTAGTACGGGATGTTGACGAAGGGG
>Ga0315314_1004182_pt1 | contig 10928 bp, 12 predicted proteins | sample TDP9_MG_FD_203631 | JGI IMG/M metagenome (GOLD analysis project Ga0315314, IMG submission 203631) | Freshwater sediment microbial communities from Lake Towuti, South Sulawesi, Indonesia - TDP9 | ecosystem: Environmental > Aquatic > Freshwater > Lake > Sediment | place: Indonesia: South Sulawesi... | reverse complement strand
TGACCCTTGTAACACTCCAGGAATGGCATCGTTGTAGACAAAGAATCGTATGTAGTCCCAATTGGATGCACTGTCACCTGTTGGATTACTCGGTGTCAACCTGAATGTCTTGCTCGTTCCTGCGGTGTTGCTGATGTTCACGGCTCTTTCGTAGGTTAACGTTGCGTTTGGGTACGATTTCAGGTATAAACGAACCCAACTGTCAGTGAGGTTACCCACAAAGTCGGACGCTGTTACGAACTTAACCACTGGGGCACCAACCGTGACGTTACTCTGCATGGATAGGCTGTAGTACGTGGCTGCACTTGCAGTGGCGATGAGCATCGTAGTTAAGAGTAAGGTCAACAATTTCATCGACTTGCTAGAAAGTATCTTTTTCATTTCCATGGATTCACCTCCTTCCTCCGTCTAAATTTGTTCAAGAGGTCGGGACTGAGGAAGACGACAGCGCTTACACCCAAAACAACGGCGGATATCACAAGACCGACTTGGAGCAGCAACAATGGAAATTCGCCGCTAACGGCATAGCTGTAGTTGGAGACAAAGAACACAGAGATCACCATTGTTGGAAACGTGACGGTTCCAGCCCAAGCCTTAGCGAGCATCCACATTTTCTGTGAGGTGGCAAAGTAGATGTTGATTGCGACAATGTTGACCAACGCGACGACGAGATAGAAGAAGCTGTACCAAAACCGCATGTAATCATCGAAAATCGCAAGAAACTCTCTGCTGACCAGTAGGTGCCCATAGCCGATGACTGCTGCAACCTGAAAGATGTAGGGCAACGCCTTGGGAAAACGCTCATCCAACAGACATGTCAAGAGGCTTAGCAGTAGGAACAAGTCGATGCCGAGCAGCACAAAGAACTCTGGCAGGACAGTCGGTGGCAATCTTCCGAGTCCAACCTACGGTGGCAACGTTATGTGAATAGACGACATTTAAGGGGTATGAATTCGGAATCCGAATCCAAATTAAACGACAAATGAACAAGTCTTGAACGAACCTTGTCCTCACCGCAAGTTTAAATCTCATAATCCCTCTATCTTTACAGGAACAACATATTGGAAACCGCAACAAGATATCCGCGCTACATCACACCAAACTTTGAGCCGTTTGACCCCGTGAAATTAGCTAGAGAAACAGAAGGCATTGTAATTCGAAATGGACCAAACGGACAAGAACGCAAGTACGAGGATTTCTACGCCGTAGGCGTTTACGGCGGCATCTCAACAGGCTACTGCGTCGGATGCTGTCTTCGCTGTGTCTTCTGCTGGGTCAGCTGGGGACGAGACTATCCAGAAAGGTTCGGTCAATTCTACTCGGCTGAAGATGTGTTTAATTGGTTGAAGGAAGCCGCCCACAAACGCAATGTCAGCAAGCTGCGCATATCTGGAGCGGAGCCCACGCTGGGCAAGGACCACCTTCTGCGTCTGTTAGAACTCGTGGAGCAATCGGAATTTACACTGTTCATTTTGGAAACCAACGGCATACTCTTCGGCGTTGACAGAGACTACGTAAAGAAAGTTTCAAGGTTCAAGAAGGCTCACGTGAGAGTTTCGTTAAAGGCGGGCACACCCGAAGCCTTCACAAAGAAAACTGGGGCTAAACCCGAGGCTTTTGACATTCCCTTTCAAGCCATACGCAACCTCCTCGACTACAACGTGAGCTTTCACGTGGCTGCCATGAGCGCCGACCCACGCATAACGACACCAACAGAACGAGAGAACCTCTTCAGAAAACTAGCTGAGATCGACCCTCAACTGCTCGTGAATTTGGAAGAGGAAGTCATGGACGACTACAAAACAACCCTAGACAGACTCAAACTCGCAGGCTGGAAAATAGAATGGCCCCTAAAAGCATCTACACTCCAATGAGAGAAACGATAAGAAAGACCGAATGAACTTCTCATTCGATTTTTTTCGATTGCTATTTTTCTTTTTGAGCCTTGCCTTCTTCAACCATCGCAAAAACGAACGGCGCTGTAGGTGTTCGGACCTCCAGTTTGATGTCTAACAGCTTTTCAAGGACCCCGCACAAGACTTCGGCGTTGTTGATGAACGGTGCCTTAATGATGAAGTATTTGTCTTTTGGATAGAAGTCGCCGAAGCCCTGGACTCTCAGTCGCTTGAAGACTTCGTCCCATTTCTCGCGGTTTGTGGTCTCGAGGTTGAGCGTGGCTTCCATGGAAATGCGCGCTGCTTCGCCCATTTTTTGTCCTATTTCACGCCATTTGGTTTGTGGAACGTATTGTAGGAGGATGTTGACGAATTCAACGTTGACGAAGGCTACTCGACTGACGCCGACGTAGTATTCGCCTGGATAACGCCAATCATAGATGCTCATGCTGCGGTAGATGTCCAACATCTTCGAGATGAGCGGTTTGATGCCGGGTTCTCTGCCCTCTTTGATTAAAGAGTCGATGTACCTGCGTTCTTCGTCATCTAATATGATAGTGGTGCGCTTGACAGATTCCTTAGGTTCCCTCGCCATTTTGAGAAGACAACTCCTGTACACAACCAGCTATATTTTAGCATACCTTTTATGTCTTGCGCCGTTTTGACAAGCCTTATTAGTTTCAGCCTGCAGAAATCATTGGTGCCGATGAAGAAACTCACATCTAAAACCAGATGACGCACAATTTTCCCTGGGGTATCGGAGGCACAACCGTTCAGACCAAATGTCAGATAATCTTCCGCCTTTCTAACTCAACCCTCAAGAGCTGAAAGTCGCCTTCTAACTCATCTCGATATTTTGGATTGTGCAAGACTGAGGCGGGATGATACATGGGCAACACTGCCACAGAGAGGCCAAGCAACTTCACATCGTAGACTCTTCCCCTAAGCCTCGTGATGCTCTCAACCTCCTCCAAACCCGCCTTAGAAAGAATGTAAGCGGTCGAGTGTCGCCCCAACGTGACAATCATCTTGGGCTTAATCAAACCTATCTGACGATTAAGATACAACCCCGTGCACGTTGTTATCTCCAGCGGTCGAGGTTCACGATTATCTGGCGGTCGACACTTGACCACGTTTGTTATAAACGCACTCTCGCGCGGAAGCCCAATTTCTTCCAAAAGCTCGTTCAAAATCTTGCCAGCGGCGCCCACGAAGGGCAAACCCTTAAGGTCTTCCCAACAGCCAGGCGCCTCACCGACAAAAACAACAGAAGCCTCAATATAGCCTTCACCTGGAACCGCCCGTTTGCGACCCTCCCAAAGTGGACACTTGACACAAACCCGAACCTCATTGGCAATCTGCTCCATCAACTCAGCCTTGGACACGAAAAGCACCATTTCCTTATTTTATTACACGCCTATTTATTAAACAATAAAACCTTGCAAGAAGGACACACCACAAAATGAAGGTGCTCGCAAGAGATTTTTATGACAGAGAACCAGCCACAGTTGCGAAGGATTTGCTTGGAAAAATATTGGTGAGAAGGCTGGGAAATGGAATTCTCTCCGGACGCATTGTTGAAACCGAAGCCTATTACGGAAAAGATGACCCCGCCTCAAGAGCTTACAAGGGAAGAAAACCGTTTAACGAATTGATGTTTATGAACACTGGAAAAACCTTCATCTACATGGTTCACGCCAACTGGCTGCTCAACATAGTTGCCCACAAACAGGGACAAGTCGGCGGCATTTTGATAAGAGCCATAGAACCCCTCAAAGGAACAGAAACCATGCTAAAAAACAGAAAGACAAAAGACATGAAAGACTTAACCAATGGTCCAGGAAAGTTAACTAAGGCTTTAGCCGTCACGAAGGACTTGAACGGAATCGACGTGACAAAAAGAGACAGCGAAATCGTTATAGTTGAAGCCAAAGGCGAAGACTTTGAGACAGGTTCCTCGCACAGAATCGGCGTCAAACACGACCTGCCTCAACCGCTCAGATTTTACATCAAACAAAACAAGTTTGTTTCAAAATCCTAACTATACCAAGTCTACTTAGTCATGGTTTCAGCTATCCCTTTGACGGTAGAAACAAGAAGGTCAATTTCGTCCAGCGTGTTGTAGAAGTAGCATGAAGCTCGAACGGTGCCGGGTCTACATATGACGGTTTTAGTCAGCGGCTGAGCACAGTGATGACCCGAGCGGACCATTATGTTGGCGGAAACGTCCAAAGCCAACGCAACATCGTGTGGGTTCAAGTCGCCTACGTTGAAGGGAACTATGCAAACGCGCTTCTCGGGTTCAGGACCGTAAATCTCCACTTTGGGCAGGGCTGTTAAATCCTCGTACATGCGGCGAACGAGCACTCTTTCGTAGACTTCAATCTTGTCCATGCCGATCTTCGTCAGGTAATCCACCGCAGCTCCGAGCCCGATGACAGCCCCAATGTCGGGGGTGCCTCCCTCGAAACGTCTGGGACTCGCATCTAGTTTATAATAATCAGCGCCCACATCTGCGATTGAGCCACCGCCTATGATGAGGGGCTCCACTTCTTCAGCGAGCTCTCTTCTCATATAGAGAACACCCGAGCCAGTGGGCGCACACATCTTGTGTCCACTAAACGCCAGGAAATCACATCCCAGCCTCTGTACATCAACTCTCATGTGGGGCACAGACTGAGCAGCGTCAACTACAACGTAGGCGCCATGATCATGAGCAATTTCGACAATATCCTTCAGGGGAAGAACGACACCCAGAACGTTTGATACATGAGCAACCGCAATCAACTTCGTCTTGTCATCAATCGTTTTTTCAAAATCCGTTAGGTCCAAGATTCCTTTTTCAACGGGCTTCCGAGGTGTCACAACCTCAATTTTGACCCCGTGCTTGTCCCTTACACGGAGCCAGACAATGTAGTTAGAGTGGTGCTCCAACACAGTCGTGACGATTTTGTCGCCCTTCTTCCAGTCTAAGCCGCTGGCAACGAGGTTTGTGCCCTCTGTGGTGTTTCGAGTCATAATGACCTCGGACGTTGACTTGGCATTGATGAAATCTGCCACTTTCTTTCTGGCGCCTTCATACTCTTCGCTTGCCCTAACTGATAAGCGATGAACGCCGCGTTCCACGTTAGCCCGATATTCACGATAAAACTGCAACATGTGTTCTAACACTGGTTCAGGCGTCAAACTGCTGGCAGTGCTGTCCAGATAGACTATGCCAGTCTTGAGAATTGGAAAATCCTTCCTGATCTCGTTTACATTCAGAATTTGAGCTTCGGAAACGCTCTTAACCCGTTTGGCAGTTTTAGCAACCGATGGACACATAGAATCAAAAATAACAGTGCAAACATGCCTAGTTATGTTTTTCCATGCGCTTCAAACACTTGCAAAAACTTATGAGAAAACTTGTCGCTGTAATAACAACACATAGGTGCAAGTGGATTGAACCCCACAACGGAACGAGTTTACAAAGGCACAAAGATCGCAGTCATCCAAGGCGACATTACAAAGTTAGAAGTCGACGCCATAGTGAACCCCGCTAACAGCCACTTACTAATGGGTGGAGGCGTCGCAGGCGCCATCCTAAGGGCTGGAGGCAACCAAATACAAGAAGAAGCCTTTAGAAAAGCCCCTGTTCCGATAGGCAGAGCGGTCGCAACAACAGCTGGAAAACTGAAAGCAAAGTACGTTATACACGCACCAACTATGATGCGTCCGGCCATGGCAACATCGAGTGAAAACGTCAAATCAGCGACCAGAGCCGCCCTAGAATGCGCAAAACAAACCGGAATAAACACCCTAGCTTTCCCAGGAATGGGCACAGGCGTCGGTGGACTCAACCCTCAAGAAGCGGCAGAAGCCATGGTTGAAGAAATAAGGAGTCACATAGAAAAGGGCAGCACAACAATAAAGCAGATAACTCTCGTCGGTTTTGGCGCTGACCTCACTCAAGCCTTCGAGAAAAAATTGCAGACTATTCACTAGACTCTGCGACAAACCAGCTTATGGCAGTCTGTCCAAGCGACTCAGAAAATCAACAATATTGTTTACGACAGCCTCCAGAATTTTCTCTCCCTTCTCTCTAGAAGCCTTAGTGGCGTCGCCTATTACACCCGTTTTTGACCAGCTTTGAAAAGGCGCAGCAACGTAGGGCATGTTTTTTGGTTTCCCGCCAGTGACATCGTCAACCAGTTTATCGGCTGTGTCATCTTTCACCGCTTTGGCCATGTCTACCAAGTCAGGTCTGCACGCGAGCATCATGCTTGTTTCGCCTTCATCGGCGTGAGCAATTTCCTTCTCCAAAATCTTCGAAATTTCGTCTGATGCTATGAGCCACCAGTCTATACGGACAATACGCGCGCCAGTTTCAATCCTTGCTCGTTGTCCAATAAAGCTTAACACTTGCGTGTTGCCCCCATGCCCGTTAATAAAAACAATTTTTTTGAAGCCTTGCCTCCTAAAGGACCGACACAGGTCTAAGAGCAAATTGGCTAGGCTCTCAGGTGTGATGGTGAAAACACCCTTCATATCCATCATTGAGAGAGAATTCCCATAAAAAACTGGAGGAGTCACCAAAACGCGGGCTTTCTCAGCCACCAACTCCGCAACTCTCATCGGAATCAATGTGTCAGTTGCCACTGGAAGATGAGGACCATGCTGCTCAACAGTCCCGATGGGAACAACAACCGTATCTGTCTCCTTTAAACTGGCAATAATTTCTTCGGGCGTCATTTCAGCAATCAAGAACTTCCTCATAGACATCACCATACAAATTCAGATTAGCGTTATTGACCATCCCAGATGAAATGCTTTTCGCCGATCTAAGCCAAAAAAAACCGACATTACAGACAGAAATGTCGGAAAATCGTTCTAATCAAAAGCAATATTCCGACAAACTTTAATACTTGAAACGCATAATCAAATCTGTGGTGAGAAGAGTGTCGGAATTCACTGGCAAGAAACCGTCCACCAGAGACGAACTCATCCGACATTTGGCGGCGGCGATGAAGAAGGAGATGGAAACTAAGAAGATAAAGAAGCCGACAATCGCCGGAACGGCCAAGGTAATGAAGATTCATCGGGACACGCTTTACGAGTGGATGCGGGAGTTTGGCGTGGAATTCGAAGACGTGTTAAAGCCCGAGGTCAAACCAGTTGGAACCGAAAAGCTTGAAGGGTTCACGTACCTGATCGGTGAGGCTCTTGTCGGTGAGGGTTCGGAGGTCGCACACGTTGACCTCTTGATAGGCGACAAAAATGGTCCTGTGGGAGAAGCTTTTGCTCAGGGCTTGTCTCACTTATCTGTGGGGCACACGCCTTTGTTAGCGGTTATTCGACCGAATCTTCCACCCAAGCCGCACACGCTTCTGGTTCCAAAAGTTACCGTGAAGAATCTTGAGCAGGCTGGAAAAATTTTCGGTCCAGCCCAGGCAGCCGTGGCTAAGGCGGTTGCGGACGCTGTTGAAGAGGGCATAGTTCCCAAGGACAAGGTAGACGACTGGGTGGTTGTCTGCAGCGTCTTTGTTCATCCTGGGGCGCAGGATTATCGCCGAATCTACCAGTACAATTATGGCGCAACAAAACTTGCGCTGAAGAGAGCCTTGGTCAATTATCCGACGCTTGACAAAATATTCTACGACAAAGACAGAGCTAAACACCCAATCATGGGATTTAAAGTGCCGCGTCTGTGGCGCCCACCATACCTGCAGATTGCTCTCGACGCACCAAACTTTGAAAGCGCTAAAGAAGTTGTCGCTCAGATTCCTCAGAGCGACCGCATCATTCTTGAAGTGGGCACGCCTTTGTTGAAGAAATACGGTGCTAAGGCGGTTCGGGAGTTAAGGGACAGCGCCAGAGACATGTTCATCGTAGCCGACTTGAAAACATTGGACGTCGGAAAGGTTGAGGTTGACCTGGCTTTCGAAGAGACAGCTGACGCAGCGGTCGCCTCGGGGCTTGCGGCGCCAGAGATACTCGACGGCTTTATTTATGAGACAAAGCGGCTTGGAATCTACGCCTTCGTCGACATGATGGAGGTCGCCGACCCGATTCAGAAACTGCGCTCTTTGAAGCAGTTGCCAGACGTCGTAATCATGCATCGCGCCATAGATGTCGAGAAGGCGGGAGTGCACCACCGCTTGGAATATATCAAAGAACTCCGACAAGCATTTGCAGGTCAGCGATTGCTAATCGCCGTTGCCGGCGGAATCATTCCAGAGACAGCCAAAGAGGCGTTAGAAAAAGGAGCAGACATCATTATTGCTGGACGCTACATCACCCAGTCAAAAGACGTGAAGCGTGCGGTCAGAGAATTCCTCGAAGTCACTCCAGAAATGCGTGAAGATGTCGACCTCTACAGAGTGCATGTAGAATAGCCTGAACGACTACAACCTTAGCAAGACCGCAAGGGCTAAGCGTCTATTCTTTTCTTTTTCTTTTGCGCCCAGTGCTCCGTGCGGCGATTAAGCCCACTTTCTGGCCTGGCGGTGCGTGCCTGCTGACCGTTGTGACTTTGCGTCCGCCTCTCTTGCTGCTTCCGTAAGGATGAACCGCTGCAACCATGGCGACGCCTCGGGTTCGCTGGTACTTGTGCCCCTTTGCGTGCATCAGGTGGAAACGGGGTCCAGCCTTGAGGAAGGGTTTGTCGACTCGTCCGGCTCCTGAGACCACGCCTATCATGGCTCGGCACAGGTCGTTTAGGTAGGTGGTTTTTCCGCTTGGAAACTTTATCATCGTTCCCAACGGTGTGTGAGCGACGACTGTTGCGTATGCGCCGCTGGAGCGGCTGACCTTGCCGCCGTCGCCTGGTTGAAGCTCTATGTTGCACACCATAGTGCCAGGTGGGACATCGCCTAAGGTTAGGATGTTGCCCACATCAACCGATGCCTTGCTTCCCATCTGAATGGTTTGACCCTGAAAAACTCCTTCGGGCACAACCGTGTAAAAGTCTTTTCCGTTTTCGAGTTTAACCAACGCAAGCGGAGAGCCTCTTCCAGACTCGTGAACTATCTCTTCAACACGCCCCCCTCTGACGCTTTCTATTTCAGCCTTAGAGAGCGGAGGATACTGTACTGCACCGACTCGCTTGTGTGTGGCTGCCCTCCATGTTGGTCCGCCGTGACCGCGCCGTTGAACACGAATCCGCTTGCCCATTAGCTTTCACGCCTTCGAATAACCTACGCAAGCCACTATATAAGATTATTATTTTTTTACAGTTGAGGGGCGCAGTAGCGGTTACTGCGCTGAACGGCTATTATAGACTCCAAATAGACCATGACAAGTTTGCGCTAGTGTTTTTGTTCGATTTTTGTGCAGCAGGTTGGGCTGTTGAAGCAGTCGTTGAAGACGCGTATAAGACCAGGGTCCTGTGTAAGCATGGCAGTGTCGTCGGTCAAGCTTGACATGGTCATCAAGTTCTTCATGTCGACTACGAGCATTTCGAGGGGACAGCACAACAGTCGAATTTCGCCGAGGCTTGAGAGGTCCTCTTTTTCGAGGATTTCTTGCGTCGCCGCAATTCTTAGTTTGACTCGGCGCCTCTCTTTTGCTTCAGTCAGCAAATCTTTTATTTCTTCGAGCACCGACGGAGACGGAATGAATATTGTTATCTCTTTGCGGGCTGTTTCGATCAGGGCTTTCATTCTGTTGAGCATGTTTCTTTGTCCGCGGATGATGTAGGCAAGCTCGAGTTCTTCTGGCTTTTCGGCGCTGTCATATATGGGTGCTAGTTGGTCAGCCAAAACGTCTGCTTCTTTGATTTTCTCATTTAACTGTTCAGTTAACTGCTGCTTAAGGTTGGCAATTGCTTCTTTTGGCGGAATAGGTCTGTAGATGTTTGGGTTGCCCTGCTGAACAATCAGCATTCCTTTTCTGGTGAGTCCGTCTAGGGCGTAGTAGATTTTTGAGTCGGGGATGCCCGTTTCTTTGCACAGCGTGCTCGCCGTTATGTTGGGGCGCATCAAGAGCATAGTGTAGGCTAGAGCTTCATGAGTTGATAATCCAAGTTCTTTAAGCTGAGAGACTATTCGGTCTCGAACGGCTGTTTCAGTTATGGTGACCAGAGGTATCCTCCCGTTTTCTACTAAGTGGGTGTGAGAGAAGTCTTAAATAGTTTTCTACTACTTCATGGTAGTAGCAGTCCTTTGGAGGTGAATAACAAGATGAGCGAAGACGAAAGTTGCTGCGGACCCCAAACCCGTAACCAAAGTTGCTGCGAGCCAAGTTCACCGACTAGCATCGAGGAATCGGTGAGGGAAGCCTACGGACAGCGATGGGCTAGCCTAAAATCAGCGAAATCAGCCCAGTCCAAGAACTTAGCGAGCTTGCCCTCGGCACACGAAGCGCTTTTGAGTGAGCTGATGCCCCAAAGAGGAATGAAGGTTCTCGACATCGGCTCGGGAAGCGGCGAAACGGTGTTAGCAATCGCTGAGAAGGTTGCGCCAACGGGCAAGGCGGTGGGCATCGACTTCTCGCCGCAGGGCATAGCGTTGGCTATAGAAAGAGCCAAAGAAAGGAACCTTGAAGGCGTCGCTGAGTTTCATCAAGCAAACGCCTTGAAACTGCCGTTCCCAGACAATTCCTTCGACGCCGTCATAAGCGAGTGCGTTGTCTGCCTCATCCAAGACAAGCAGAAGACGATAAACGAGAAGGTGCGAGTGTTAAAGCCCGGCGGAAGAGTAATAATGCACGACGTTATCACGTGGGCGCCCATGCCGCAGGCAATTCGAGAAGACCCAAAACTCTACTGCGGATGCGTCGGCGGCGCCGTAAGCCTAGACGAATACGTGGAAATGATGAAAAAGGCTGGTTTAACCAACATCAAAACAGTCGACTTCACAAAGAACGCCAAGAAAATGATTAACGCCGACGTTGTGTCCCAAGTCCTTAGCCTCAAGGATGATAAGACCGTGCACGAAATCGTTGACTACATGAGGAAAGGCGGGATAGGCTACGCATTACTGATTGGAACCAAAAAGTAAGATTTGTTTCGCAGTTTTCAAAGGTGTAGTCCAGCTCAAATTTCTCTTTTTCCGC
>Ga0315314_1004181_pt1 | contig 10929 bp, 12 predicted proteins | sample TDP9_MG_FD_203631 | JGI IMG/M metagenome (GOLD analysis project Ga0315314, IMG submission 203631) | Freshwater sediment microbial communities from Lake Towuti, South Sulawesi, Indonesia - TDP9 | ecosystem: Environmental > Aquatic > Freshwater > Lake > Sediment | place: Indonesia: South Sulawesi... | reverse complement strand
CATCAGGCACCCCAGGATGATCACGCTATTTTTCATGGCCTCTCGAATCGAAGAACATCCGGGAAACCAGGCACGAGACCAGGACACTGCCTAGGATTCCTCCGGCGCTCAGGATGAAGGCTTGCACGCCGAGGCGGCCGAGGGCACGCATTACCGCGTCGTTGGCGCCCACGGAGATCCCCAGCAGAAGGATCAGCAGATAGAGTGACCACATGGCCGCCGACCCGGCGGCCGCGAGGAGCCTCCTCTTCGATCGGAACAGGAATCCGATGAGGACGCCCACAGCCAGGAACACAAGAACCTCCATCGTGCCTAATCCTTCGAAAAAGACACTGGCATCACCCTACGAGGCCGTCCAGCCCCCATCAATGGTGATTGTCGTTCCCGTGATATAGCGGGCGGCATCGGAGGCCAGGAAGACCAAGGCGCCCACGATCTCCTCCGGCTGCCCGATGCGTCCCAGGGCGATGCGGTGGAGGATCCGCTTGTATCGCTCTGCGTCGGCCTGGAGGTACCCCTTCACCAGGGGTGTCATCATGTAGCCGGGGGCGATGGCGTTCACGGTAATCCCGTGCGGCGCCAACTCCAGCGCCAGCCCTTTCGTGAACTGGGAGACGGCGGCCTTGCTGCTGGCGTAGACCACCTTGTCCCTCTCAGGGGACACGGCGGACATCGAGGACGTGTTGATGATGCGGCCGCTCCTCTGCGTGATCATCTGGCGCGCCACCGCCCGGGCCACCATGAAGATGCCCTTGACGTTGGTCTCCATGATGGTGTGCCAATCCTCATCGGCCATCTCGACCACGGGTTTGCGCACATTGGTGCCCGCGTTGTTGAAGAGGATGTCGATCCGACCGAACGCCTCCACCGTCGCCCGCACCGCAGACTCGATCTGCTGGCTGTTCCGGATGTCGGCGGTCGCCACGAGCGCCTTGCGGCCCAGGCGTTCCACCATCGCGGCCGTCTCTTCGAGCTGGCTCCGCGTCCGGCTCACCAGTGCCACATGGGCGCCGGCCCGCGCAAAGCCAAGGGCGCCGGCCTGCCCCAGGCCGCGTCCCGCCCCGGTCACGAAGGCGATCTTTTCGTCCAGACTGAACTCCTGCAGGCTCATGATAACAGCTCCTCTTTTTCGCAAAAGTCGCCATCAGCGCACCCGCGCTGGGTGCCATATTCTCGGCGCTTCAGTCACCAGCGTCAAGGGATTTGAAGTGCGTTCTCCCCTCGGCACCTGCTCAGCACGTCAGGACAATCCCATTGCGCCAATTGACACACCCGCAGCACGGAGATAGATTTTGCTGCGACGATCAACGCAGCCTTCACGAACGGAGGAGACCGATGGCAAAATACTACGAGGACTTCCAGGTCGGTCAGGAGTGGACCTCGCCGGGTCGGACGATCACCGAGGCAGACATCATGGCCTTTGCCATGCTCTCTGGTGACTACGACGAGATCCACACCAACGAGGATTTCTGCAAGCGAGAGTCCGCCTTCAAGACCCGGATCGCCCACGGGATGCTTGGCCTGAGCCTCGTCGAAGGCCTGAAGAAGCGTATCCCAGCCTTTGCGGAGACGCGCTACATTGCCTCGCTGGAATGGAACTGGAAGTTTACGGGACCTATCATGATCGGGGACTCGGTGTACATGAAGATCCGGATCAACAAGATGCGGGAGAGCAAGTCGAGGCCCGATCGGGGCATCATCGTGGAGGGCGGCCAGATGATCAATCAGCGCGGCGAGGTGGTGCAGGAGGGCGAGCACTCCCTCATGATCTGGCGGCGGCCAAAGAACTGAAAGCGTTCGGGGCACCCAGCGCACATCGGTGGGTCCCCGTGCGGTGCGCTGGGTCCCGGGCGTTTCCGCCTCTGGCGGATTCGACAGTTCGGCTGTACGCCGTATCTGTGAACGCCCCAAGAAAGGACCTGCCGAACTGCGGAATGCTTTTGAATGCGGGGAAACGGTCACACCTGAGAGGTCGCTGTGACCCGGCTGGGGGCGGGCCGATCCAGCACCTCGGAGAGGTCACGATGATCTTCGACATCGCGTTCATCGGCCATTACACCAAGGACACGATTGTCTATCCCCACCTTACCCGGCTGGTGGATGGGGGAGCGTTCAACTACGGGGCGAATGTGGCCGCCCGGATGGGGCTGCGGGTGGCCGTCGTGACACGACTCGCCCGGGAAGATTGGCACGTGGTCGAGGCCCTCGAGCGACTGGGTGTGACGGCCTTCGCCACGCCCACGCCGGCCTCCACCTGCCTGCGCCTCATTTACCCCACGGCCAACCTGGACGAGCGGACCATCGAGCTGACGAGCTCGGCAGGGCCCTTCACGCCGAGTGAGGTCGCCAGTGTGCAGGCCAAGGCCTTTGCGATTGGCGCGTCGGTGCGCGGAGAGGTGCCAGGCGAGATCGTCGAGGCACTCGCCGCGAAAGGGGGCATGCTCGCGCTGGATGTGCAGGGGTTCCTGCGCGTCGTGCGCCGTGGCGTCCTGACCGATGACGGCTGGCCGGGAAAGGAGGAGATCCTGCGCCGCGTCACCGTGCTGAAGACCGACGCGGCTGAGGCGCGACTGATTACCGGAGAGTCAGACCGGTACGCCGCGGCCCAGCGGCTGGCAGCCTACGGCTCCCGCGAGGTGCTGGTCACCCACGCGGGCGGCGTGCTGGTATACCATGATGGCGTCTTCGACGAGGCACCCTTCGTCCCACAGGAGATTCGCGGTCGGAGTGGCCGGGGGGATACCTGCACGTCGGCGTACCTCTCGCGACGCTTGACGGCCCCGCCGAGAGAAGCAATCACCTGGGCCGCCGCCGTGACCAGCCTCAAGCTGGAGGCCGAAGGACCATTTCGTCGCGAGCTAGCGGAGGTCGAGGCGCTGTACGAGCGGCTCATGCCCCGGGGTGCCTAGATGCCGGAGCAGCTCGCGACTGGGCGGGGCCCTTCCTTGTCGGACAGGGGAGACATGATCCGGCGTCGGCTCCTCGTTGCCACGCATCATCTTCTCCTCGCCGGGGTGACCCTCCTCGGGCCAAAACTAGCAGCCCAGGGGGCGACGGCCCCTCAGCAGGAAATCTGGTATCACACAGGCTGTCCAGGGGGCGTGGTTGGACTGCAGAGCGGCATGTCCGCCCTGACGGGACCAACTAAGATGCCGGCGGTGTTCGAAGCAATCGTGCGCGGCCGCCTCGCTGAACCGGCGCAGCTTCACACCGACAGCGCGATGGTGCCCGGCAGGGCCCCGGCAGCGCCTCCCATCGATCTGGAGAGCCTGCAGGCCGTCCACACCGACCGCTACATCAGGGCCATCCTTACAGGAGACCCCGCGACTTGGCCACCTCCCAAGGACTACCCGCCTGGGCTCCGGACATCGCCCGGGGGTGGCTGCTGAATGTGGGAGGACTTGCGGCGGCGGGTGAAACGGCCCTCCGGAACAAGGCGACTACTGCTAATCTCGGTCACGAACACCATCACGCGACCACCGACCGTGGCATGGGGTTCTGCACCATCAACGGCCTGGTGGCGGTGACAAAGAAGCTCATTCGCGAGGGCAAGGCGCAGCGCGTGATGATCATCGACCTCGATCATGACGAAGGGAATGGCACTGCCGAATTGATACTCGGGGACGAGCGCATCTGGAATGTGTCCATTCATGGCTCTTACATGGGGGGCCCACCCGGGACAGCGAATAACCACGTGCGGCAGCTCCAGCACAGAGCCTTCAGAGAAGGGGTCCAGCGGGACGTGAACTATCTCGGTATCATTGCTGCGACGCTTCCAAGTCTAGTCCAGCGCCACGATCCCGACCTGATCCTTTACCAAGCGGGCATGGACCCCTACGATGGCGCCGGGATCAGCCCACTAGCTCTGGTTATCCGAGATGCCTACGTGTTCGCTCTGGCCCGCGCCTGAGGCATCTCCGTCACCTGGGTCCTGGCCGGTGGTTACGCCGACATCGGCACCCTTGTACAACTCCACACGAATACGATGTTGATGGCCAACGAGGTTCTGAACCCGGTGAAGGCAGGAGATCGAATCAACCACCGGGCTGGCGATTCCTACCGCTGGTTTGTCCAGGACGGAGTTGTCAGCTTCCCCGACTGGAGAGCAATCCTCGGTGGCCCGCTGCGTGTGTCCCTCCCGGCTCCCCTGACCGAGGCTCAGCCTACGGAGTTCGCCGCCCGCGAGCGCCTGCTCGAAGCGCAGCGCCTCCCCGGCCCCCATCTCTACGCTGCCTACCAGCTTCTGTCCCCCGCTGAGCCCTGAACCCGATCTGACGATCCCTCGAGCAAGTCGTCCCATCACGTCGTTTCTGAGCCAACAGCCCCTCTCTCATGCCCATAGTGCTACAGCGGTGCCTTGAGAACCACACTGATTTCCGACGAATTAGAGAAAGGGGACGTAGAAAGGGGACGTTGCGTTAAAAGTTCAAAGTTGCTATTATGGCCGCATGCCCCGAGGTCCCCGCTTAGATGCCCCGGGCGTGCTCCACCACCTGATGGTGCGGGGCATTGAGGGTCGCCGCATCTTCCGGGAGGCGGCCGACTACGAGGACTTCCTCGCCCGGATCGGGATGCTTGCCAAGGAAGGGGCCGGGGTTGTGTACGCCTGGGCGCTGCTGCCGAGCCATGCCCACCAGCTCGTGCGCACGGGAAACCGGCCCCTCCCCCGGAGCATGCGGAGCCTGCTCACGGCCTATGCCTGGGCCTTCAACCGACGACATCGTCGGCGCGGTCACCTGTTCCAGAACCGCTTCAAGTCCATCGTGGTGGAAGGGGAGCCGTACTTCCTCGAGCTGGTGCGGTACCTGCACCTGAACCCCCTCCGCGCCGATGTAGTGAAGGATCTCGATGCCCTGGTCCGATATCCGTACACCGGCCACGCGGCCCCCCTGGGTCCAGTAGCCCGCCCGTGGCAGGAGACCGCGACAGTCCTTTCCCGCTTCGCGAGCCGCACCGGCGCGGCACGGCGCCGGTATCGAGATTTCGTGGCGGCTGGTGTTCCCCAGGGACGGCGGCCAGAACTCCAGGGTGGTGGGCTGGTGCGCAGCGCCGGGGGCTGGGAGGCCGTGCAGGCCCTGCGGCGGGGCCGGGAAGCGTTTGCGGCCGATGAGCGCGTGCTCGGAACCAGCAAGTTCGTCGAGGCGATTCTCCGGGAGGCGGAACGGCGAGCCGACGCCCAGGGAGCCCGGCAGCGGCGGCACCTTCTGCTCGACACCTTGGTCCGGCGGATCGGGACCGCCTTCGGGGTATCACCCACGACGATCCTGGGACCGAGCCAGGCCCGCGCGGCGGCCGAGGCCCGTCATCTGCTGGCCTACGTCTGGACCGAGCGCCTCGGCAGAAGGGGGAGCGAATTGGCCACCGCGCTCGGTCGGACGCGGAGCAACGTCTGCTGGGCGGCGAAGCGCGGGGCGGGCAGAGGCGTACGCGGCTGAGATTGAGGAGTGGTGTAAGTGAGGCAATCAAACTTTTGACTTTTAGCGCAACGTCCCCTTTTCCGCTAGCTTCGTCGGCTCCCGGATGCCGAGGACCATCCCGGCCGCCAGGATGCCGGCCGAGATGAAGGCCCAGTCGTAGGTGCCCGTGCGGTCGTGCACCAAGCCGCCCAGATAGCTGGCGAAGCCCGCGCCGACCTGATGCGCGAAAAGATCCACCTGAGGAGCATCCCCGACCGGCGCCCGAAGAGCTCACCCCTGGGCACGGACGGGGGCGGGGTGCCATCTGGAGGCATCTCAGGACGTGGCAGCGAAGATGGGCATCAGGTGGTCCGAGAGGCGGCGGAAGGTGTTGTAGACCTCGATGTAACGACGCACCGTCGCGGGGTCCGGATCCTGCGTCAAGGCATCCAGTAACACATCTGCCCACGCCCCCAGGATGTCCTGGAGCGCCAAACGCTTGGACGCGGTGTCGCACGCTAGGGCCCAACGCGCCTGAAGGGCCGCGCCATAGGCGGCGGCTTCCTCCACGGCAGAGCGGACGACGGGGACGCCGAAGATATCGGCGCAGATCTGGCGCCACACCGGGCTCTGCGCGCCGCCACCCGCCAGGGAGATCTTCGCCGGAGCGATCCCGAGCCGCCGAAGGATATCCATGCCATAGCGCAGCCCAAGCGTCGCCCCCTCCATGGCGGCCCGGATCAGGTGGGCGGGCGAGTCGGTCGCTCTCCGAAGGCCGTAGAAAACGCCCGTCGCACCCGGGAGGTTGGGTGTCCGTTCCCCCTCAAGGTACGGCAGGAACAAGAGCCCGTCGCATCCCGGGGGGACCGTCGCCACGGCTGCATCCAGCTCTTGCGGAGATACCCCGAACCACCGCCGCACCATCTCCGTCGCCCCCGTCACGTTCATCGTGCAGACGAGTGGCAACCATGCCCCCGTCGAATCGCAGAAGGCCGCCAGCTCACCGCCCGGATCGACAACCGGGGCATCCGAATAGGCGAAGGCCGTTCCCGAAGTCCCCAGGCTGACGGTGACGACACCAGGCCGGATGTTGGCGGTCCCGATGGCCGCCATCATGTTGTCGCCGCCGCCCGTGGCGACGGGAATGCGGCCAGGCAATCCCAGCATGCCGGCCGCCTCAGGTCGGAGCCGGCCTGCCACCGCATGGCTGGGGAGCAGCGGCGGCAGACACGTCGAAAGGTCTCGCCCTGCATCAATGGCCTGGAGGACCTCGGTAGACCAGGTTCGCCGCCGGACATCGAAGAAGGCCGTCCCGGAGGCGTCGCCACACTCCATGCACCGCTCGCCGGTGAGCCAGAAGTTCAGATAGTCGTGGGGGAGAAGGATCCACCGGACGCGCGCATAGGTCTCCGGTTCACGCTCTTTGAGCCACAGCACCTTTCCCGCCGTGTACCCCGCCAAGAGGGCGTTTCCAGTCAGGCGGATCGCAGCGTCTCGGCCGCCCAACCGCTCCGTCAGGCGGAGGCACTGCGGGGCAGAGGTCACGTCGTTCCACAGCTTGGCCGGCCGAAGGACTGCATCCCGATCGTCCAGGACCACGAGACCATGCTGCTGGCCGGACACGCCGATCCCCAGCACCTCAACGCCAGGAGCGGATGCCAGCGCCTCGCGCGCGGCGCGCGCCAGCGCCTCGACCCACCAGGAGGGCTGCTGCTCTTTCTGGCCGGGCATATCCGCAATGAGGGCGTGGGGGGCTCGACCCACGGCGAGCACCCGGCCCGTATCTGCCTCGACCAGCACCGCCTTCGTGCTCTGGGTCCCGCTGTCAATGCCGAGAAAGGCCCCGGCCATCTCAGCGCACCCCAAGCAGCAGGTCCACCACCAGTTGATCCAGGCGTTCGTAGCGTGGGCGTCGCTTGCTGATCTCCACCCGGTCCAGCGGCCAGGCCTTGAGGCGCGTGGCGCTCTCAGCCGTGAAATGGCGGCCCACCGCGTCCAGTTCGGGATCCTCCCGGCTCGCCTCCCGCAACGCGGCCTGGATCTCGGCGTCGGCTTGGAAGGCCCGCACCTTTTCCCGGAGGATCAGATATGTCCGCATGCACCCGCGGGCGAAGTCCCACACCCCCTCCTCGTCTTCGGTCCGGTAGGGATGGGCGTCGAAGTGGCGCGGCCCGTCGTATCGGCTCTCTTCGAGGAGCTTCACCAGGAAGAACATGGATTTGAGGCTCACAGACCCGAACCGGAGATCCTGGTCGTAGCGTCCGAACTGCTGGTCGTTGAGGTCAATGTGAAACAGCTTCCCGGCCTCCAGAGCCTGGGCCACGGCATGCGTGAAGTTCAGGCCCGCCATGTGCTCGTGCGCGACCTCGGGATTCACGCCCACCATCTCCGGATGGTCCAGGGTCTCGATGAACGCGAGGTAGGCCCCAGTGGAGGGAAAGTACAGGTCCGCCCGGGGTTCGTTTGGCTTCGCCTCCAAGGCGAAGCGCATGGCATATCCCTGGTGCCGCACGTACTCGCAGAGATAGTTGATCGCCTCGCGGAACCGGCGAATAGCATCCCGCGGGTCCCTGGAGGCGTCACACTCCGCGCCCTCCCGGCCCCCCCAGAAGACGTAGATCTTTGCCCCCAGTTCTGCACCCAGGTCAATGGCGCGCATGGTCTTCTGCAGGGCGTACGCCCTGACTTTGGCATCGTTGCTGGTGAAGGCCCCATCGGCGAAGGCCGGGTCGGTGAAGAGGTTGGTCGTCGCCATGGCCGCCACCATGCCGTGATCCGCCAGGGCCTTTTGGAACTCCCGCACGATGCGGTCCCGCTCCGCCGCCGTGGCGTCAATCGGGACGAGGTCGTTGTCATGCAGGCTCACCCCATAGGCGCCCAGCGGGGCGAGGCGCCGCACGATCTCCACCGGGGTGGGGGGAACACGGGTCCGCACGCCGAACGGGTCGGCCCCCGGATTGCCCACTGTCCAGAGTCCAAAGGTGAACTTGTCCGCCTTCGTCGGGGTATAGCCTTCGCTGGCTCCCATGTCTCTGCCTCCATGGAATTCCAGGGCCCGCATCGTCAGGCGGCGACGCCTTCGACCTGGATCATCCGGGCCCGGGCCTTCACTGTTACAACGTTCCCTTCCACGATCCAGCCATGAGCGTCCCCCTCCAGCGCGTGGCTTATCAAGGGCGAGAGTGTCTTGCCATCTGCCACGACCGCACGGGGTGGCGCGCCCTGATGGATACGCAAGAGGTATGTCACCTGCGCGTCGCTCGCCTCGAACGTCAGCCTTCCGCCCTCGCGGCGGCAGCGCAGGGCGAGGCGCCCGGCGTCGGATCGCACCACGAACTCCGCCTCCGTCGCGACGAAGGCCTCGATCGTCAGAGGATCGGCGGGCCGCTCGTCCACGTGTTCCCGCTCCGGGCCAAGCACCAGCAGGCTGTTCTCGCGGACGTAGAGGGGAATTTCCTCTAGCGGGACCCGCCGCCGGATGGTCGTGGGCCCCTCCAGGATGGTGCCGTTCCACCAGTCCATCCAGCGCCCCCGCGGCAGGTAGGTCATGACCCAGCCGTTCTCCCGCACCACGGGCGAGACGAGCAGTTCCCGCCCGAGGCAATACTGGAGGTCAAAGGCGTAGCCCGCCGGATCCTCCGGGAACTCGAGCACCATCGGGCGCATGAGGGGCATCCCGGTCTCTGCGGCGTCCCAGGCGTAGCTGTACAGATACGGAACCAGCCGACTGCGGAACCGGGCGTAGCGACGGAAGATGCGCAGGGCCTCCTCGCCGAAGAGCCAGGGATCGCGCGCGGTGGCGCCATGGTAGCGGCTCTGCGGTGACAGGAACCCGCACTGCGCCCAGCGGATGTACAGCTCCGGCAAGGGATCGCCCCAGAAGCCTCCGATGTCATGGCTCCAATGCGCAAAGCCGCTCATGGCCGCCGCCAGACCGCCCCGCAGGTTGTTGGCCAAGTCCACGAACGTGCACTCGGGATCGCCAGACCAGTGCACGGGGTAGCGCTGGCTCCCGGGAGCGCCGCTCCGCGCCCAGATGACCGCCCGGCCATGACGGGCGCGGACGGCCTCGAACACCTCCCGTTGGAACATCAGGGGGTAGGGGTTGTGCATCTCGATCCCGGTCAGGCCATTCTGGAAGCGGGCGTCCGCAGGGACCTCCTCGGCGAAATCCGTCTTGAAGGCATCCGCGCCCTGGGCGAGAAGCGTTTCATGTTTGCCACGAAACCAGGCGACGGCCTCGGGATTGGTGAAATCCACCATGGCGCAGAGCCCCATCCCCCGCTCGGATCGCTGGCTCCAGAGCAGGGATTCATACACGCTCCCGTCCGGCCGGCGCAGAAAGTATCCCTTGGCCACCCCCTCCTGGTACATGGCGCTCTGGGTGGACACGTAGGGGTTCTCCCAGAGGCAGATGTGGAAACCCTGCTGGTGCAGGTCCTTCAAAAGCCGGGTCGGATCCGGGAAGCGGGCGGTGTCCCACTCGAAGTCGCACCACATGAAGCGCCGTTGCCAGAAGCAGTCGAAGTTGTAGACGTCGCAGGGGATCCTTTCGCTTCGCAGGCGCTGCGTCTGCTCCCGCACCGAGGCGTCGGTGGCCTCGATGAAGCATGTGGACGCCCACAGGCCGAAGGCCCACAGGGGCGGGACCGCCGGCTTGCCGGTGAGATCGGTATACGCCGCGACGATCTCCTTGGGAGTTCCGGCGATGAGGTAATAGTCGAGCTCCTGGCCCGCCGCCTCGATGGTGTAAGTCCTGTTCGAGCGACTCCCGAGGTGGAAGGTCACGGCCGTCGGCACGTCCACGAAGATCCCATAGCCACGCGTCCCGACGATGAGCGGGATGTTCTTATAGGCAAGCTCTTGCCGCGCGCCATAAGGATTGCGCTGCCAGCAGCGAATGGTGCGGCCCACGAGGTCCAGCCTCGTAAACTTCTCCCCCCCGCCGTAGAAGTGATCCTCGGGGTCGAGCAGGAGGTTCTCCACCACGCTCAAGATTCGCCGGGCGGGATCGTGGGGCAACCCTTCCGCCTCGAAGCCTGCCCGCGGGCCGAGCTGATGCCCGCCGAAATTGACATCATCCAGCACTTCGTGGGTTAGCAGGTCACCCTCCGCTGTGCGGAAGGTAAGTTGCCAGGGATCCAGCATCACCTCGATCCCAAGCGAGCGTGTCGCCAGAGTCACCCGCCCGCCATGCTCTTCGATTCGGCACTCCCCGGGCGCAAGCTGAGCGACGACGTAGCTGAACGTCTTGGGCGCGGGGACGGCCCCAGGCGTGATCCGGACCCGCACCATCCGCGACCCGATCGCCATCACCGTGACGCTGACCGCCATTAGGCCGACTGCTGTGCACCGAAACTCGGCCCCCTGCGGGATCCGCCGCCACGACAGCGCCCGCGTGATTGCCAGGTTGCGCGACTCCACGGCTCCTCCTCAGGCCTAGCCCTTGACGGCCCCCAGGGTCAGCCCCTTGACGACGTACCGTTGCAGAACCAGTGTCATGAGAACGTTCGGCAGCATGACCATGATGGCG
>Ga0315314_1004180_pt1 | contig 10930 bp, 7 predicted proteins | sample TDP9_MG_FD_203631 | JGI IMG/M metagenome (GOLD analysis project Ga0315314, IMG submission 203631) | Freshwater sediment microbial communities from Lake Towuti, South Sulawesi, Indonesia - TDP9 | ecosystem: Environmental > Aquatic > Freshwater > Lake > Sediment | place: Indonesia: South Sulawesi... | reverse complement strand
TTTAAGCTAAGCAGCATCGCTCCTATCTTATAGTGACCCGAGTCACGCTCACCGACAGCATGGTAGATGAGTAGCCAGCCATGTTTTGTCTTAATAGGAGGAGCGCCGGCACCAACCTTTCGACTATCCCAGTAAGACACCCTCGGTCGTATCTTGAATTCTCCTTTCAACCACCTGGTTGCGCCGTCAAAATCCAGGTCATCAACAAAATCAATCAAGATATCAGGGAAAATCCGATGGAATATAACATATTTGGCGTTTATTTTCTCCGGGAGAATACAAGCGTTCTTATCTATAGCCCCAGGAGGCGAGATAAGTACTGGCTTCTTCCATTGCCAATTCTTGGCAAGGAAATCATTAATATGTATTGAGGTCAGTGCCACCCGGGGTGGGCTGTATCCGTCAAAGGCAATATAGGTCATAAATACCCTGTCGTCAATCTTTGTCAATCTCGGATCCTCACACCCACCCATTCCCCCTCCCGACACATAGTCCTCAGCATGCTCGGCTGGTATATAGCTACTTTGATGATAACTTGGTGCGGGGCGGGTTAATCCAGCGCCTTCAAATAGCTCCCTCGGAACATATATCGGTTTATCCAATCGTTCCTCAATATGGAATCCATCACTACTTGAAGCATACCCAAGAACCGATATATCTGAGTCTCCAATTGCCCGGTACACCAGATGCACTTTCCCAGCCTCATAGAGGGCACCGGGATTAAAGACCGCTCTTGATTCCCACCAACGCTCGGACTCGGGCTCAAGGATAGGGTTCCCGCCAAACCTCTCCAGAACATGGTGGGCTTTTGCCCACCTCATTACCCCTCTTTACCCCCCAGATTATAAAGTATTATAACATAGCTGAAGACCTTGCTTCAAAAGCGGCGTCACAAAAGACGTATCTGATTATTGGCAACTTCTGGTGGAAACTTTAGAACCGAGGACAGGCTATCCTTATCTAAAGTGGGCGATACTGGACTTGAACCAGTGACCTCTTGCGTGTGAAGCAAGCGCTCTAACCACTGAGCTAATCGCCCAAAATCGCAGCTAACTTGTCCCGAAACCCTATTGAAAATCCACCAAAGCAAGAGGTCTTTTCTTAGCGTTCAAAGAAGAAAATCCAACGCCTCTTGCCTCGCTCTTGTTAACATTATATATAACTAGTACTCTAATGGTCAACTCAGAAAGCTTCAGCTTTGAGACTCACCCGCAAACAACATCATGATATATTAGCCTAGGGATTTCGCCCTTATTCTTTGACATAACCGTTCTCTTCATTATTTCACCCTTAAGCCTCTGGGCGATTGCTCCAAATTCTTCAAAGGCGCTGAGAATCACATCTGGATGGAGGGGGTGAGGGGGTACCCCTATAGGAGCGATTAGCGGCTTAGCTATAAGCGCCTTAGCTATGGAGTTTAGCCACGGTCTAGTTAAGACGGCTTAGCTATGAGGCTTAGCTATGCCCTAGCTAAACAATTTTAGCTACGCCAAAGCCAAGGCTCTTTAGCTATAAAACGTTGATCCCCCTTAAGTGCTGCTAATCGCAACTTGAAAGCCAGAGGCTAACTTCACCCTTGTACCCTTGTATTTGCCGCAGTTAGGCTGAACAAGACGATGATTTGTCGACTCAACAGCTTTTTAGATATAGCAAATGTGGCTCTTATACTCTTTTGGCCCGTCGTTTCTTTACCAGTTTGATGATGCCAATAATAATGCCTGCGGTAGCCCCTCCAATAATCGGGGGTGGAAGGAAAGAAGAGGTTGGAGTTGGCTGGGGCGATATGGTAGGTGCTTGTTCTGGAGGTGAGGTTGGTGTTGGACCGATAGTCCCGTATTGTTCAACGGTATATGCCACAAGGAGGCCGAGATAAGGCTGCTGTCTAGCTATCTTCTCCGCCTTATCTACAGGGTAACCCACCCCTCGTATTCTGGCTAGCTCACTACTGCCGGATTCTGCCTTTGCCGCTGTCTTTTCTACCAACTCTCGCCAGCCCCTTTCCAGGTCAGCAAAGGAAATACCAAAGGCTTTTTCGGCAGCTTCGGGCAGGGTTATTCCCCTATTATACTCGGTAAGCAGACGGTGGAGACCATCTTCACCATACCTGCCAGTAATGTAGTACATAAAGGTAATGCCTTCAGCACTGAACAGGAGTCGGAATCTCCCATCTTCTGCCTTGTCAGCAATATATTCGCAGAAGTAGCGGGAATAATCGTAACGGTAATGTTGATTCAACGATATATTGAGCGACGACACCGTGACACTTGGCGACCACTCCGTGATCGGAGACTTAGCAAAATCAGATCACTTGGGTTAGACTTTTTAGGCGTCTGCAATCCATCTGGATGGCCTCAATTCGAAGATGAAGTAAGCACCTCGGAATTCCGCAGTCTCCCAGAACAGCAGCAAAACAAGCTGAATAACAGAGCCAAGACATGGTGGGATAAGGAAATCTTCCCTCGCCTCGCCTATCAGGAAGTTGGCCCTGACCACATGCGTCTGGTAACCTCCACTATTGATTCCTATGCCCAGGCATTTACAGTAGAGGAGATTGCTTCCCTGGAAGCCTTAGAGGATGCCATCAAAAGGATTCTCCGGTATTGTCACCCGTCCGACTACATAGAGACACACTCGCAATTCAGTATGGACGTGGGGGGCTGGTATAATGCGCTCAGGTCTAACTATTCCTGGGCATTTAAGAACTTAGAGAAGACCTTCATGAATTTATGTCAATCGCTAGCCGAACACAAATGACAAAGCTAGCTGTCCCCCGTTTGAGAGCACAACATAGGTATCATGAAAGAGTAATGCACCTCCCAAGTCTATGGTGTAAAGTTTAAGGTTAGGCAACAGAAACACCATAAGGAGGTGCTAAGTGAAGTATATTGCTTTAGACTGCCACAAACAATATGATTATGCGACTATGATTGATACCGAGACCGGGGAGATTAAGAATAGAAAGCTGGCTCATATCAAGGAGGAATACAGGGAATTCATAGGTGACAGAGATGGCACCAGGATGGTGATAGAGTCATGTCGAGACTGGTCCAAGAGCTATGAGCTCTCTGAAGATCTCATCGAAGAGATAATATTGGCTCATCCGCTAAAGGTGAAAGCGATCGCCTCAGCCAGGATAAAGACTGACAAAATAGACTCACAAATACTAGCTCGACTACTGATAGCCGACCTAATTCCTCAAGCGCACCTGCGGAAAAGAGATAATAGAGTCAAGCAAGGAGTGATTAGGCACAGGGCTTTTTGGATAGTGATGAGGACGCGTGTGAAGTGTCGAATACATGACCTGGTAGATAGCCAGCTATTACCACCAGAAGTACTAAAGGCAAAGCCAAGGAGCCTATTCTCTAAGAAAGGAATGAAGTGGCTCACCTCTCTGCAATGGGCTAGGGAAGAAGACAAGAAAATGCTTGAGTCCTGCCTACGGGTCATGGAGTCGATAAACAAAGAGATATCAGTTAGCAATGAGATGGTGAAGGATATATACCAGAAGGATAAGAATGCCCAGCTGCTTGCCACTATTCCGGGCATCGGCGTAACCCTGGCAACTCTTATTAGTACTGAGATAGATGACATTGAGCGCTTCCCTTCCGTCTCCAAGCTGTGCTCTTATGCTGGATTAGTGCCCTCTACTCATTCATCAGGGGGAAGGACATACCATGGCAAGATTACATCAGAGGGTAATCGCTGGCTAAGGTGGGCTTTGGTAGAGGCTGCTGTGCCAGCATCCTATGCTGATGCTGAAATAAAGGAACGATTGGATACTTTCAGGAAGAGAAAAGGTGCCAATGTAGCCAAGACGACGATAGCTAGGTGGTTGCTTAAAGTCGTGTATCATGTACTGAAGGAAAGACGACCATATATTACAGCCTATAACAAATTGGCAAGGAACCGGAGCCGCCTTTTATTTCGCTTAGCGAATCTACAGATGGTGGATTGCGCTGTTTAATTTAGGTTAAGGGGCTCCGAGTCGGAAGTTACAGTGTGCACTTGAAATAGTGGTACGGATAGGAGATTGAGGTAACTCTTAACCAAGAGATAGATAACTGAATAAACAGGGGCTTGCATTACTCTTTCATAGGAGCGAATTGTATACTATCACTTATTATCTAGTCTACGCATTATCTAAAAATACTAACGAAGATATAGACGTACAAGACTTTAGTGCCAAGATACTAAAAAGAGGTAAACCGTTTCTCCCAAGGAGGGACGATTTATTGGCGTATCACGGTGAAAATGGATATTTGCAAAAGTTTGTCACCGAGGAGACGAGACTAATAAAGATCTAATCCCTAGAGTCGCAAGTTAGAGGAGTCATAAACGAAATAAGATACCCATAGACCTAACGGGGGGTCTAGCACTTATCGTTACCCTGCTTCCTCAAATATCTCTCTACGGTTAGTAGGCTTATTGACTCTGCATTTATACTTCTGGTCTGGTCGTGACTACTAGTGTCACTAAAGCGATAGTGGGCAGGGTGATCTTAACGACTCATATTACGGATATCTGTCAAGGGGAAATGTTGCCCTTGTTGTTAGCGCCAGATAGCTATGTTAATATTTGATTACCGACATTTAGCGGGAGTTTGGGATGGAGAAGAAGGGACTTAACTACGATCCGATTTTCAAAGTACCCTCGGCGTTGCAAGAAAAACATGAAATAGGCATGCAAGAGATAACCGGCAATCCTAAGCATGCCAATGATGTCCTGACCAAAGTAACGGCAAGGGGCATCAGTAACTACGAGACCTCTAAAGAGGAGATGGAGGACTTACTCAAACAGTACCTACCTTTCCTAGAAAAGGACCCAAGAAAGAAAAGACTCGATATACTGGCCGGCGGTGCCGTTATTGGTGGAATAACTAACTCACCCAATGTGCAGAGGATGGAGCCTTATAACTGGCCACTAGCGCCTCACGGGGTTAAGCCACAGGCGATGTTCTACCTGATAATTGACGTACCAGACAAGCCTCCACGCTTCTGGTACTGTCCAGAAACGAAAACCGCTTTGAGCATAAACTCATCCTATTATGGTGAAAAGAAGAGCCGGGGACTGGGCATCGGCATGGACATACTCCAGCCCATTGGCATCCACTCCATTCACGGCTCCTGCCTTGACATTGCCGGCAGGGGGTTGGTAATAATCGCCCCCACCGGCACCGGGAAATCAACACTGTGCGCCATGCTCAAAGACGAACCTGGGGCACGCATCCACTCTGACGACTGGATATATGTGATGTTTAGTTACGACGAGCAAAACAGGCCCAGGCTGGCTATAGGCCGTTATTCCGAGTTGTGGTATTACATGAGGACAGATACGGCTCTGGCCCAGCCTGTCTTGGGTGAAATCTTCCCTAGATGCCCTTTAGAGAATGTGCCCATAGATGAGAACGGGGATTACATCTGGGATGCCTTTGAAAACTCCCGGGCTATGGTCAACCCAATGGATATAGTTAGCGGCGGCACAGCCATAGAAAAACAGAATAAGCTAGCCAGATTTACCTCAATAGAAAAGGTTATTTTCCTGCGCCGGGAAGAGGGTATTTCGGAAGTAGAAAGATTAACCCCGGAGAAAGCCGTCCAGATACTCTATGAAGGAAAGATGCAGTATTTATCAGGCAGCGGCAGGAGAGGGGCAGGCGTGGAACGTTGGCTTAACCCGTACGTTCTAGTTAATAAAGAAAATCTTATGGACCACAAAGGCGAGAGAGCTCTATCGAATATTGATTTCCAGAATTACTACTTCGCGACTTTATTTGCCGTGACTGGCGGTGCCTATTACTTGAATACAACCAAACGAACCCCAGCCCAAAGCCTTGAAACACTCAAGGAGATAATAGCCGAGCCTTCCACGCTAGCCCTGCATTTTGACCCGCATGTCTACCTAACCAACCGAGTCCAAGAAGCCTTGAGAAGATGCGCCAGAAAGATGCCTGACGAAGCCCTGGCTACTGCCAGGAGATTCATGGGCGCTAGTTATTAGCTCAACAATAGGGGTGAGTGCGAGAGACCATTCCTCCTTCGGATGCCAGATAGCATCGTGGTAAGCTTTTAATGGTAAGTTTCGGGGGCAATTTGTTTAAAATTCGGCTAACCATTGACAAACGGCAAAAATGGTGGTAGCTTATGTTTTTAGGGTGACAAGGAATACCGCAAAGGTAACAAAGGTATAAAGAATAATACGAGAGTGTTTGCGGAAGGTGCATCTTAAGGATTTTTCGTCCTTTTCCTCCTTTTCTTAGGAACTCTGGTACTGGGGTAACTGGTACTCATCTTTCTACAATAACTTCAGCCATATTTACACCCTTACTAACAGTAATGCCAGCGGCCACCAGCACCGGGGAAATTAGGAGATAGCATAGGTTGCTTAAGTAGGATGGTGGTCTAGATTATGTCTAATGACGAAATAGTGGCGATACAGAGACCCTCTAGAGCCCAAGAGATAGCCAAGCGCATCTTCAGACATGAAAACGCTATCCTCGGCTTCGTTCTGGCAGGAATCATAGGCATGATGGGAGGTATAACTGGGGGGAAGTCACTCAGCACAACTAATATGATGAATATCCTGTTACAGAGCTCAATGAGGGGGGTGTCTTCCATGGGCCAGGCCTTTGTTATCTTCACCGCTGGCATTGACCTTTCGGTTGAGGGCGTGGTACTTATGAGTGCAATTCTAGGCGCCACTTTGATGACTAAAGCCCCGGACCTAAGTATTGTCAGCCATCCTTGGCCTTTCTTTGTGGGAGTACCAATTATGCTACTAATGGGAACCGCGTGGGGGGTGGTCAATGGCTCATTAGTCTCACGCATTGGCATACCACCATTAATAGCAACACTCGGCATCTGGCAAATAACTAACGGGCTCGGCTTCTACCTCTGCAAAGGGTATACAATTAGCCAGCAGCCGGACGCTCTGTTTTTTCTCGGAGCGGGTCGTATCGCTGGGGTTCCGGTGCCGGTCATTATCTTTATAGTGGTGGCAGTGATTTCTTATCTCGTTCTTAATCACACCACTTACGGTCGCGCCATCTATGCTGTTGGTGGCAATCCAACAAGCGCCTGGCTTTCAGGCATAAACGTGAAAAATATACTTTTTTCAGTCTATGCTGTTTCGGGATTTCTTACCAGTCTTGCTGGTGTAATAGGCACAGCACGCAATATGGCAGTTTCCATGCTAACCTTGCAGGGTCTTCTGCTAGACACCATAGCTTCAGTTTGTATTGGTGGTGTCAGTCTAGCGGGTGGTAAAGGGAACGTGATTGGGGCGGTAATCGGAGTTATGATAATTGGCGTTATCAATAATGGCATGAGCATATTGGGGGCAGGTCCTGAGGTGATGGGTCTCTCAAAAGGGACGATAATAATAACTGCTGTGGTTATTGACTACTGGCGTAGACGTAAGTAGGATGGTGGTCTAGAGTATGTCTGGCGACGAAATAGTGGCGATACGGAGGCCTTCTAGAGCCAAAGAGATAGCCAAGCGCTTCTTCGGACATGAAAACGCTATTCTCGGCTTCGTTCTGGCAGGAATCATAGGCGCGATGGCAGGTATAACTGGGAGGAAATCACTCGGCGCAACTAATATGATGAATATTCTGTTACAGAGCTCAATGAGGGGGGTGTCTTCCATAGGCCAGGCCTTTGTTATCTTCACTGCTGGCATTGACCTTTCGGTTGAGGGCGTGGTACTTATGAGTGCAATTCTAGGCGCCACTTTGATGACTAAAGTCCCGTTCTTTAGTATTGTCAGCCATCCTTGGCCTTTCTTTGTGGGAGTACCAATTATGCTACTAATGGGAACCGCGTGGGGGGTGGTCAATGGCTCATTAGTCTCACGCGTCGGCATACCGCCATTAATAGCAACACTCGGCATCTGGCAAATAACTAACGGGCTCGGCTTCTACCTCTGCAAAGGGGCTACAATTACCCAGCAGCCGGACGCTCTGCTTTTTCTCGGGTCGGGTCGTATCGCTGGGGTTTATGTGCCGGTCATTATCTTTATAGTGGTGGTAGTGATTTCTTATTTCGCTCTTAATCACACCACTTACGGTCGCGCCATCTATGCTGTTGGTGGCAATCCAACAAGCGCTTGGCTTTCAGGCATAAACGTGAGAAATACAATTTTTTCGGTCTATGCTGTTTCGGGATTTCTTACCAGTCTTGCTGGTGTAATAGCCACAGCACGCAATATGTCAGCTTCCATGCTAACCTTGCAGGGTCTTCTGCTAGACACCATAGCTTCAGTTGTTATTGGTGGTGTCAGTCTAGCGGGTGGTAAAGGGAACGTGATTGGGGTGGTAATCGGAGTTATGATAATTGGCGTTATCAATAATGCCATGACCATATTGGGGGCAAGTCCCGCGATGATCGGTATCGCAAAAGGAACGATAATAATAACTGCTGTGGTTATTGACTACTGGCGTAAAAGGGGGCGCTGAAGCCAGTTTTAGCCACTTGACAAATCATATTTTGGTAACTTACAATTCCCCTAATGAGCTAGGGGGTAAAGGAGGTAAGCCTATGTGAAAAGTTAGAGAATGGTCAAGGTGAGTCAAGATTTTGAAAACCTTAAACGAGGGAGGAAAAGATGAAGAAGTTTCTGATTCCGTTATTAACGTTAGCTGCGATAGCAGCTATATTCATGGGATGTATGCCAGCAGCGGCACCAGTAACGCCGCCAGTAACGCCGCCAGTGACGCCGCCAGCAGCGCCACCAGTGACGCCGCCAGCAGCGCCACCAGTAACACCACCGGCAGCGGGAAGGACAGCAGCCGACGTACCGGAGCTACAGGGGCTAATCACTATGGGGTGCCTTGACCCGAACCTACCAATGAATCCATTTGGCGAGGATTTTGCCGTAAAGCCTGATGGCACACCATACAAGATTGCCGATAACACGATTTTTCTCTATTGTGACTGGTGTTTTCAACACACCGCGCTTATGGGTAGCTTGATTTCCAGGGCTGGTGGTATCCACACTCTGTATGACCCTGCTTTTGTTCTCGACAGGCAGATAGCGATGGTCGAAGACATGGTAGCAACAAAAAGTGCTGATGCTCTCATTATTCAGCCAGTTGATGAGTATGCGACAGTTCCTGTGGTTGACAAGGCTGTGGCTGCTGGTATTCCTGTCTTCGTTGTTGTTACGGGATGCTACAGCGACAACGTCACCAGCTTTATTCGTCACGACTACGCTGGAGATCACATACCCGGGCAAGGTTGTGATGTTATAGGCCAGTGGTACGTGGATTATGTTACGCGCACAGGTAAGCCGGTCCATATTTACGAGCTCTGGGGAAGCCGCGCCACTGAGAGTTCCCGGTTCCGGCATGAGGGGTTTCACAAGGCGGTTGATGGCAATCCGCTGATTACAGTGACCGAGTCTCCTGACAGTGGTTATTCGACTGACGTTATGGGTACAATGCTTATGGATGCTATGACTGCTGACCCTACGATCAACGCTGCTTTCCAGCATGGCGGTGGGACAGCTGGCATCATTGAGGCGGTTAGGACATTAGGTCGTCTCTATCCAATCGGTGACCCCAATCACGTCATATTTGCTACCAACGAGGACGATACTGAGATTGTTGACGCGATGGACGCAGGCAATGTTGATGCCTTCTGCACCAATAGCCCCGTGCCGCAAGCAAATGTCGCAATCTGCAACCTGTTTAACTCCTTTGTCCTGGGGCTGCCGGTACCAAAGGAGAATTGGATGCCTATGAAGGTCATCACACCCGAAAACACTAAGACAGAGAGAGAGTTTGGTCTTCCAGCATCTTGGCCTAGGTTGCCTCGTGGCACCTGGGACTTATGGCCGGTTGCCGATGTTACGGAGTATGGTCTTACGTTCCCAACTTTGGCACTGAGGAAGCAACTGATGGGTTACTGATTCCCACAAGGCTACGTTAGGAAAGGTATATTAGAATAATGATAAGATAGGGCTACCGAGGGTTGGCTGTGTTGGAATACCTAACGATGACTGAAAGGTAGGCGCCTACACGAATAAGTTGCGGGCGCCTATCTTTGCTTCAGAGACTAAGACTATCAGGAGGAAAGAGTGAAAGCAGCGTTTTTGAAAGCACCGGGAGAGATTATACTTGCAGAAGTGCCAGTCCCTGAAATTTCTGATGATGAGGTGCTGGTAGAGGTTAAATATTGCGGAATTTGTGGCAGTGATGTGCATGCTGTCCCAGATTGCGTCCACTTGTCGGCAGGGACCTATTTGGGGCATGAAATTTCAGGGGTTCTTGCCAAGGTAGGTAAGAATGTAAAGAGCTGGAAGGTGGGGGACAGAGTGGTAGCCAACCCCAGTTATATATGTGGTGAGTGCTGGGCTTGCCAACACGGGCGCCAGTCGCTTTGCGACCGTGCATTGGAACATTTCATAGGTTGCAGTCCTGGTTTAGTGCATGCCGGGGCCTTCGCCAAGTATGTAAGAGTTCCTATTCCAGAGAAGAGGCTATATTCTCTGCCAGAAGAAGTGTCCTTTGAAGAAGGAGCACTAGTTGAACCCCTAGCTGTCTCGCTACATGCAGTCAGAATGTCAGCTTTTAGGCCGGGGGGGCATGCGATGGTTTTGGGAGCCGGGCCAATAGGCCTAGGGATTATAGCCCATCTCAAGAATGCCGGTGCCGGATTAATTATTGCTACAGAGACAATTGAAAAAAGGGCAGAAGTTGCCAAGAAGTTCGGGGCAGATTATGTGTTTAATCCACAAAAGGTCTCAAATTTAAAAGAAAAAGTGTTTGAGCTGACAAATGGCCAGGGAGTTGATGTGGTATTCGACTGTTCTGGAGTACCCCAGGCTTTTCAAAGTGCCACTGAATTTCTTAGAAAGGGGGGGCAGCTTCTACTTACTGGTGTTATTACAAAGGAGGTGCCGATCCTTCCTAGGAGTTGGGTTCTTAATGAGT
>Ga0315314_1004179_pt1 | contig 10937 bp, 8 predicted proteins | sample TDP9_MG_FD_203631 | JGI IMG/M metagenome (GOLD analysis project Ga0315314, IMG submission 203631) | Freshwater sediment microbial communities from Lake Towuti, South Sulawesi, Indonesia - TDP9 | ecosystem: Environmental > Aquatic > Freshwater > Lake > Sediment | place: Indonesia: South Sulawesi... | reverse complement strand
CTTCCCCACTATCAAGTACCCCCCGGATTTTCCTTGGACAGCTATCTCGCCCATTTGGCCTGGGAGGGGGCGCGTGCCCGCTATGGAACGATCACTCCCGTCCTGGAGGAGAGGCTGTCTCTGGAGCTGTCAGTGATTGAAAAGGCGGGCTTCGCCGGCTATTTCCTGGTGGTGTGGGACTTCATCCGCTTCGCCCGGGAAAGGAATATCCCCGTCGGACCGGGTAGGGGCTCCGCCGCGGGCTCCGTGGTCGCCTATGCCCTGGGAATTACCGGGATTGATCCGCTTCGCTATGGGCTATTCTTTGAGAGGTTCCTCAATCCGGAACGGATCAGCATGCCAGACATCGACATCGACTTCTGCGATGAGAGGCGGGGAGAAGTAATCGAATATGTCACCGCCAAATATGGCTCCGACAATGTGGCCCAAATCGTCACCTTCGCTACCCTGGGGGCGAAGGCGATTATCCGGGATGTAGGACGGGCCATGGGGATGCCCTATTCGGAAGTCGATAAGATTGCCAAGCTGGTCCCTGCCGCCCTGAACATCACCCTGGAGGACGCCCTGGCCCAGAGCCCCGCGCTACGCAAATTGGTGGAGACAAGGCCGGAGGTGGCAGAGTTGGTATCGGTTGCGCGAACCCTGGAGGGCCTGACCCGTCATGCCTCCACCCATGCAGCGGGGGTGGTCATATCGGGGAAGCCGCTCATCGAGCACTGCCCTCTGTACAAAGGAAGCAGGGGGGAAATTACCACCCAATATGCCATGCTCGACTTGGAGAGGATTGGCCTCCTGAAGGTGGATTTCTTGGGTCTCCGGACCCTCACCGTGATCTCCCACACCCTGGACCTCATCGGACAGACGGGCAAGCAAGGGGTGTCCATCGAAAAAATCCCTCTGGATGATGGGCGAACCTTTCAGCTTTTGGGAGAGGCGAGGACGGCGGGGATCTTTCAATTGGAGAGCAGTGGGATGCAGGACCTTTTGCGCAGGCTGAAACCGGGGAGGATGGAGGATATCATCGCCCTGGTTGCCCTCTACCGCCCGGGACCCATGAATATGATCGACGATTTCATCCAGAGGCGCCATGGTAGGGTGAAGGTCCGCTACGATCACCCAGCCATGGAAAAGGTCCTGGAGGAGACCTATGGGGTGATGGTATATCAGGAGCAGGTGATGCAGATCGCCTCTGAGCTGGCAGGATTCACCCTGGGGGAGGCCGATGTGCTGCGTAGGGCCATGGGCAAGAAAGATCCGGAGATGATGGATAAACAGCGGAGGAAATTCCTGCCGGGGGCTAAGGCCCGGGGGCTCTCGGAGGCCAAAGCGCAGAAGATCTTCGATCAGATGACGCAGTTCGCGGGATATGGATTCAACAAATCCCATGCCGCTGCCTATGCCCTGATCGCCTACCGTACTGCCTATCTTAAGGCCAACTATCCGGTGGAGTTCATGGCGGCCCTCCTGACCTCGGAGCGGGAAGATGCGGATAAAATCGCCAAGTACATCGAAGAGTGTCGCCAGATGAAGATTGCGGTTCTCCCCCCGGATATCAATGTCTCGGAGAGCAATTTTCGGGTGGAGGGAGAGAAAATCCGGTTTGGTCTATCCGCCGTCAAGAATGTGGGGGAGGCAGCGATCCAGTCGATCCTATCCGCTCGTGCCCGAAAGGGGAGGTTTGCTTCCTTGTTTGACCTCTGCGAGGCGACCGATCTGCGGGTAGTGAACCGGCGGGTGATAGAGAGCCTGATTAGGTCGGGAGCCTTGGACTCTCTGGGGGCCAAGAGATCTCAAATGATGGCCATCCTGGATCGCGCGATGGAGAGAGGTTCTTCCCTCCAGAGATCAAAGCTGGAAGGACAGAGGTCCTTGCTGGAATTTATGGAGCAGGAGCGGGGAGCCGTCCAAAGGGTTCCCATGCTTCCCGAATTAGAGGAGTGGCCGACGAGCCAGCTTCTTTCGATGGAGAAAGAAGTACTGGGATTCTACCTGAGCGGTCATCCTCTCCGAGACTTCGAGGCCCAGATCGGGAATTTGGCCACCTGCAGCATCGGGGATCTTTCCGCGGTGAGGGATCGGGAGCGCGTGAAGATCTGCGGGATTGCGGGGAACATCAAGAGGATCAATACCAAGAATGGAGATCAGATGGCCTTTCTCAGCCTGGAGGATCTCTCGGGATCAGTGGAGGTCGTTGTCTTCCCGGAGGTGTATCTCCATACGCTCCCTTTCTTGGGCAAGGATTTACCTCTCCTCGTTACGGGGACCGTGGATGTCACCGAGGAGGCGGTGAAGGTGTTGGCGCAAGAGATCTCTCCTCTCGCGGAGGCAGGGGAGAAGAAATTCTCGAGGGTGGATCTCCGCCTGCCTGATTGTAGCTCCTCTGCCCATCTGCTCGATTCCCTGCGGAAGATCCTTTCCCAGCATGCAGGGGATCTCCCGGTCTTTCTCCACTTTGGCTCACCGCAGGGGAAGGAGACGGTCATTGCGGCAGGAGACCGCTTCCTGGTTGGGATAGACGAGGGACTACAGAGAGACTTAGAGGCATTGCTGGGCAGGGACTGTGTGAGCCTGACCTGAGGAGATAAAGGTGGCTGAGTTCATTCTCGATTTTGAGCGGCGATTAGTGGAGTTAGAGGAGAAGATCAAGGAGATCCAGCACTACGCTGCGGTAGAAAAGGTCGACTTCAGTGAAGAAGTCAAGAAGTTAGAGCGAAAGGCTGCCAAGCTGCGCAAGGAGGTCTATTCTCGTCTCACCCCTTGGCAGCGGACACAGCTGGCTCGGCATCCCGCCCGCCCCTATACCCTGGACTATATCAAATTGCTCATGACCGATTTCACAGAGTTAGCGGGAGACCGGTCCTTCTCCCAGGACCCTGCGATCGTGGGAGGTTTGGCCAAGTTCGATGGACAGCCCGTGGTGGTCATCGGACATCAGAAGGGGAGGGATACCAAGGAAAACCTCCGCCGGAATTTCGCCATGCCTCACCCGGAGGGGTATCGCAAGGCGCTCCGATTGATGAAACTCGCCGAGAAATTCGGCAAGCCGCTCATCACCTTTATCGACACCCCAGGTGCTTACCCTGGGATCGGGGCCGAGGAAAGGGGCCAGGCGGAGGCGATCGCAAGAAATCTGCGCGAGATGTCGGAACTCAAAGCCCCCATCATGGTGGTGGTCACTGGAGAGGGGGGATCAGGGGGGGCCTTGGCTCTGGGGGTGGGAGATGTGGTCCTCATGTTGGAATACTCGATCTATTCCGTGATCTCCCCCGAGGGGTGTGCTGCCATCCTATGGAAGGACAGCACCAAGGCCCCGGATGCAGCCCAGGCCCTGGGTCTCACCGCCCAGACTCTGAAGGAACTGGAGATTATTGACGAGATTGTGCCCGAGCCACCCGGTGGCGCCCATCGAGATCCAGCAAGGGCGGCGAATCTCCTCAGAGGATATCTGGCCAAGTATCTGAGGGAGGTGCAAGGCATGCAGATCTCCAAGCTGCTGGAGCAGAGGTACCAGAAATTTCGAAAGATGGGAAGGTTCAAGGGTGACTAAAGAGGAAGCAGGAGGTCCTTGGAAGAAGCTTCCGTTCTTTTTCTCCCTCAGCGAGAGAGAGCTGGACGAGGTGGTGGGCCCTCTCTTTCTGGAGGAGAAATTTCGGCAGGATGAGTTCCTGTTCTACGAGGGGGATTCTCCCCAGGGGCTCTTCATCCTGAAGGAAGGGAAGGTGAAGATCATCAAGCACTCCTCCCGGGGCAAAGATGTGATCCTCCGCCTCATCGGTCCGGAGGAGATGTTCGGGGAGGTGGCTGCCTTCGACGGAAGGCCCTACCCTGCCTCGGCTCAGGCTCTGGAGGATAGCATGGTCCTTCATCTTCCACAGCGAGATTTCTTGCAGCTCCTGCAGCAGCATCCCGCCATCGCCCTGCGGGTCATCGAAGATTTAGGAAGGAAACTCCGGGATGCAAATGATCTCATCAGGGCCCTGACCACGGAGACGGTGGAGAAGCGAATTGCCACCGTCCTCTTGAAGCTGGCGGAGAAAGTGGGAAGGTTAGAGGAGAGGGGGATTCGGCTGAAGATTCAGTTGAGCCGTCAGGATCTGGCAGATATGGCGGGCACCACCATCGAGACCGCAATCCGGGTCCTTAGCAAATTTACGAAGGACCGCCTCCTGATGAAGGAGGGGAAGTATATCATCATCCTGGATCGAGCCGCCCTGACCTCGCTGAGCCGCTCCTAGATGCGAAAATGACAGGATCTGATCGCGATGCCTACGCTGATTGATTCCTTCTCCCGCAGGATCGATTATCTGAGAATCTCAGTGACAGACCGCTGCAACCTCCGTTGCCTCTACTGCATGCCTTCCCGAGGGGTGAGGGCGATCCCTCGGGAGGAGATACTCCACTACGAAGAGATCCACCGTCTGGTCAGCCTTGCCGTCCGGCTGGGGGTCAAGAAGGTCCGAGTCACCGGAGGAGAACCCCTGGTTCGCTCAGGGATCGTCTCCTTTATTGGCTCCCTATCCGAAATGCCGGGTCTGGATGATATCAGCCTGACCACGAATGGAACGCTCCTGGAGGCCTTTGCCAGGCCACTGAAGGAGGCGGGCTTGGCGAGGGTCAATGTGAGTCTGGATACCCTGGATCCGAAAAAATACGCCCACATCACCCGGGGAGATGAGCTGTCCCAGGTCTGGAGGGGAATCCACCGTGCGCTGGAAGAGGGATTGACGCCCCTCAAGATTAATACGGTGGTGATCCGCGGCCTCAACGATCAGGAATTGGAGGATTTTGCCCGACTGACCCTGAAAGAGCCCATCAATCTCCGTTTCATCGAATTCATGCCCGTTGGGGCTCGCGAATTCTGGAGGCCGGATCGAGTGGTGAAGGTGGAGGAGATCAAGAGCAAGCTGAGCCCTCTCGGGAAATTAGAGCCGACGAAGATCAGAGGAGATGGGCCAGCCCGCTATTTCTACCTGCCGGAGGCGCGGGGGACCATCGGTTTTATCGGCGCATTTAGCGATCACTTTTGCTCCTCTTGCAATCGGATGAGGATCACCTGCGATGGTCGGCTGCGCCCCTGCCTCTTCTCGGAATCGGAGATCGATTTGAGGGCCCCTTTGCGCAGGGGATGCTCTGAGGAGGAGCTGGTTTCCCTTTTCCTTCGAGCCAATCAGGAGAAGCCGCACTCTCATACCTTGAGGGAAAGCCCGGGCAGACTCTGGAGGAGGCCTATGTCAGAGATCGGTGGCTAAGGGTCTCATTTTTCAACTTGACCGGGAGGTGATTTTGGTATATATGAATCCGCGGAGAATGATTAGATCCAACTTGGACAATCTTCATCGATCCCCGCCGTTGCTGATTCGTTCGCTTCCTCTTTATTTCGCTCCCCCTGATTTCCATCCATCGCTGAATCTCTGTATTTTACCGTCCTTTTTTCCACTCGTGCGGAAAGGAGCAGATCCATGGGAGAGACCGAGGCAGAACTCTTTGCCCGCCTCAAGGAGGAGAATTTAGAGTTTCGCCGCCTTGCGGAAAAGCATCGGGAATATGACGTCAAGATCGGTGAATACGATCGCATCTATTACTTGACCAGCGAGCAGGAGCGGAAACGGAAGGAGCTCCAGAAGCTGAAACTCAAGATCAAGGACCAGATGTTCGCTATCATGAGGCAGTATCGAGGCAAATGATCCACTTCACGCACCTGGATCCCCAAGGGAAGGCCTCCATGGTGGATGTGAGCGAAAAGCCGGAGACCTTCCGGGAGGCGATCGCCAAAGGATCGATTCGGATGGGCAAGGCGACCCTGAAGGCGATCCAGGCCAAGAAGATCCCTAAAGGCGATGTCCTGACGGTCGCCAAGATCGCCGGGATCATGGCCGCCAAAGAAGTTCCCTCCCTGATTCCCCTCTGCCACTCCCTCCTCTTATCCAATGTGCACCTCACCTTTCAAGTCAACTCCAGGGCCAACCAGATCGAGATCGAATCGCAGGTGAAGACGGTCGGTCGAACCGGCGCCGAGATGGAGGCCTTAGCTGCGGTCGCCGTGGCCGCCTTGTCCATTTATGATATGTGCAAGGCAGTGGACAGAGAGATGGTCATCGGAGAGATTCGGTTGATTTCCAAGAAGGGAGGAAGAAGCGGGACCTATGTAAGGTCTTCAGCCAGGTAAGGTGGCCCCCTCATCCCCCACATCTCCTCGATCCTGTCTTCTCTATTCCCCTGAGTTCTCCCATTATCACTACGGTTCCTCCCATCCCTTGAAAAACGAAAGGCTCTCCCTCACCTTCCGGCTCATCGAGGCCTATGGGCTTCTGGCTCTTGAAAGAGCTGCTGTGCTTGAGCCCAGATTGGCCCAGGAGGAAGAGGTCTTGCGCTTCCACCATGCGGACTACCTGGCGGCCCTGCGAAGGTCCGATTCGGGGAACCTCTTCCCCTCCGCTTACTCCTACGGGTTGGGAACACCGGATGATCCTATATTCCCGGGGGTCTTCTCCTGGTCCCTCCTGGTCACAGGGGCCTCTCTTTCCGCGGCCGAAGCGATTGAAGGGGGCGGGTTCGATTTCGCCTTCAATATGGCAGGGGGGCTTCACCACGCCCATCCAGCCAGCGCTGCCGGCTTTTGTTATATCAATGACCCGGCCGTGATGATCCATGATCTGGTGAGGCGAGGGAGGAGGGTGGCCTATTTGGATCTGGATGCGCACCATGGAGACGGAGTGCAGGAGGCGTTCTATGAGACCGATCAGGTCTTGACAATCTCCCTCCACGAGTCGGGACTCAGCCTCTTTCCCGGCACGGGCTTTGTCCATGAGATCGGGAGGGGGAAGGGGGAAGGTTATTCAGTAAACCTTCCCTTCTCTCCGGGAACGGATGATGAGACCTTTCTCTGGGCCTTCCAGGAAATCGTTCCTCCTCTGCTCTCCTCTTTTGCCCCGGATGTGCTGGTGACCCAGTTAGGGATCGATGCCCATCGTTCGGATCCGCTTTCGAACCTTTCCCTTTCCCTTCAGGGATTCATAGAGGCGGTGAGGAAAATCAGGCAGATGGCAGGCAAATGGATCGCCCTGGGGGGTGGCGGATACAACCTCAATAATGTGCCGCGGGCCTGGACCCTGGTTTGGGCGACCATGAATGATCAGGAGCTGGACCCCGAGATCCCCCAGGAATTTCTGGAAACGGCCAGAGGCGAGGGCTTCTCCGCGGATGGCCTGTGGGATCCACCGGTTGTGAAACCCGAATCGACAGAGGATCACGCCTTACGGTTTGCCCGGGAACAGGTCGAGGCCCTCAAGAAAACGATCTTCCCCCTTCATGGTCTGAGGGGATAATCCCGTTTTTCCCTCCCATCCCCTCTCCCAGCTCAGCCTGCGCGCATCTCCTTGAAGGCATTGATCAGCCCATTGGTGGAGGAGTCATGGGATCGAGCTGGTTCCTCAACCGCCAATTCGGGCAAGATCCTCTTGGCGAGCTGCTTGCCGAATTCCACCCCCCACTGATCGAAGCTGAAGATGTTCCAAATCACGCCCTGGACGAAGATCTTGTGCTCATACATGGCGATGAGGCTGCCGAGGACTCGCGGCGTGAGCTTCTTGAAGAGGATCGAATTCGTCGGCCGGTTGCCCTCAAAGACCCGGTAAGGGGATAGCCTCTCGATCTCATCTTCGGTCCTGCCCTCCGCCATCAGCTCTTTGATCATTTCCTCCTTGCTCTTCCCTCTCATGAGCGCTTCCGTCTGGGCAAAGAAGTTGGAGAGCAAGATGTTGTGGTGTTCGCCGACCGGATTATGGCTGATGGCAGGGGCAAGGAAGTCTGCAGGAATCAGTCTCGTTCCCTGGTGGATCAATTGGAAGAAGGCATGCTGTCCGTTGGTTCCCGGCTCGCCCCAGATGATCGGTCCTGTCTGGAAGGAGACCCTGCCCCCCGAGCGATCGATGGACTTTCCATTGCTTTCCATATTGCCTTGTTGGAAGTATGCTGGGAAGCGGTGCATGTATTGGTCATAGGGGAAAATCGCCTCGGTCTCTGCACCAAAGAAGTTGTTGTACCAGACGCCGATCAGTGCCAGGATGACCGGGATGTTTCTGGAAAAGGGGGTCTCCCGGAAGTGGCGATCCATCTCAAAGGCGCCCTGCAACAACTCGGCAAAGCTCTCGTATCCAATGTAACAAACAATGGAGAGCCCGATCGCCGACCACAAAGAGAAACGACCGCCGACCCAGTCGCAAAAGATAAACATGTTCTCGGGATCGATGCCGAAATCCTTCACCCGTTCGGTGTTGGTCGAGATGGCCACAAAATGCCTAAGGACGTGTTTTGGGTCCTTGGCATGGCTTAAGAACCAATTCCTCGCTGTGAAGGCATTGGTCATCGTCTCCAGCGTGGTGAAGGTCTTGGAGGCGACCATAAAGAGCGTAGTCTCAGGATTGAGATGCTTCAGAACCTCCACGATGTGGGTGCCGTCCACATTGGAGACGAAATGAACCGATAGTCCCTCTTGGGCATAGGGTCGTAGACATTCTGTCACCATGAGTGGACCCAGATCGGACCCCCCAATGCCGATGTTGACGAGGTCGGAGATCCTTTTGCCCGAATATCCCTTCCAGGAGCCGGAGAGGATCCTCTCCGAGAAGTCCTTCATCTTCTTCAAGACAGCGTTGACCTGAGGCATCACATCCTCGCCATCCACATAAATGGGAGTATTCTCGCGATTCCTCAAGGCAATATGCAGAACGGACCTCCCCTCGGTCTCATTGATCTTCTCTCCGCTAAACATCTTCTGGATGGCATCTCGTAAATGGATCTCCTCGGCCAATTCGATGAAAAGCTTCAAGGTTTCTTCCGTGATCCGATTCTTGGAGTAATCCACCAAGATGTCGTTGAACCGGATGGAGAATTTCTCGAACCTCTTTGGGTCTTGGTCAAAGAGTTCCTTCATATGAAGTGTTCGAATCCTCTGGAAGTGTTCGATTAAATGGCCCCATGCTACCGTCTGGGTTGGATCGATCCTTTTCAGCATTTCCCGATCCCTCCTTTAATCTCCTGGCTTAGCCATCTTACATCACCTTTTGGTTGGAAGACAAGCTCAGGAGTCCAGATTTCCCGGGAGGGTCCTGGTGCGTTGGTTGTGGGCAGGTTAACTCCCCGTTTTCGTTGAGCCTGCATCCTTCGTGGATTCAGGCTGAACTTGACAGACCGATCCGCATTTGAAAAGGTATGCATGGCGGAGGCTTGGCGCGTCGAGCCAAGAGGTGATGTACCTTGCGGAGGCTATGCGCCTGCAGTTAGCCACGGCAGATCCTTACATTCACACAGGGAGGAAATCATGGGACACTTGGGCGGGAAAGGCGTATACAAACAGCTTGGAAACAAGATCGATGGGTTGGCGATGAGGGCCCCTTGGAATGACGCACTTTACCAGATCCTGAAGGAGCTCTATACGCGGGAGGAAGCTGAAATCGTAGTCAAGATGCCCTATGGCCTCTCCAGTTTCGAGCGGGTGGCGAAAGTGACTCAATGTGAAGAGGGGAAACTTCGCAGGCTTCTCGATAGCTTATGCTCAAAAGGGCTGGTCGTCGATCTCTGGATCAACGAAGAATATATGTATATGCCCTCACCGATGGCCGTTGGCATCTTCGAGATGACCATGATGCGGACCGAACCGCAGGCAAACCATAAGACCTGGGCCAGGTTGTTTCATGATTATCTGAGCGGCGATGGTACCTTCTTTGAAGCCAATTTTGGGCACGGCGAAAAGGCTTCCCAACTCAGGACCTTGGCTCATGAGGAAGCCATCGATGGGGGGGATTATGTGGAGGTTTTGGACTACGAGGGGGCCAACTCGATCATCGAGGAATCCGAGAGGTCCGCGATCGGTTATTGCTCTTGCCGCCACGAAAAATTCCACCTCGGGGAAAAGGCCTGCAGTGTGCCCTTGAATAAATGCTCCTCCTTTGGCCTGGTAGCGGAGTATCTGGTGCGCCGTAAAATGGCTCGGGAAGTCTCCAAGTCCGAACTGTTGGAGAACATTGCCCAATCCAAGGAGCTGAAGCTGGTGTTGGCGGCAGACAACATCAAGCAAAAACCCAGCTTCATCTGTCACTGCTGTCAATGTTGCTGCAATGTGCTGGTCGGGATCAACACACATGGGTTCCCAAACATCTTGGTCAGTTCCAGTTACATCTCCGGGACAGATGAGGGCAAATGCACGGGATGTGAGAAGTGTGCGAAAGCCTGCCCCATCAGCGCCATAAAGATGGTTCCGTCAGGCGCTGATTCCGAAACGAAGAAGCGGAAAGCCCCCAAGGTGAATGAATCCATTTGCCTGGGGTGTGGGGTGTGTGGGCTGGCTTGCCCCAAGGATGCTGTGAAACTGGTAAAACGGGGAAAGCGCGTTTTCCATCCGGAGACCACCTTCGAGAGAGTAATCCTTCAATCGCTCGATCGGGGGACCCTTCAGAATCAACTCTTCGACAACCCTCAAAGCATCACCCACAAGACCATGAGAGGGATCCTGGGGGCGTTTCTCAGGCTGTCACCAGTCAAAAGGACGCTGATGAGCGACCTGCTAAGATCCAGGTTCCTGGCTTCCATGAAGGCAGGAGTCAGGATGCAAGGCCACGGCTGGCTTACGGAAATATGAATTTTTGAAGATCCATCTGCGATAATGAAGACGGCCATCATCCCCTCTATGGAGACACGAAGGGATTCCAGGCCGGCTCCTTTAGGCGGGACCAGAGGCTTAGCCAATCCCGCAGAATCGAATTAGCAAAAGGAAGCACAATAGGCAACACAACACAATAGGTGTCAGGCCTTGAGGGCCTGTTGCTCAAACCAACTTGAGGAGCCGATATCCGGGTTTGTCCTCAAGAATGGCAAGGCACCAAGTTCTTTGAAAAGGATACGCTGGGAAGGGTAGTGAACCGATATATTAGGCCCTGGAT
>Ga0315314_1004178_pt1 | contig 10938 bp, 8 predicted proteins | sample TDP9_MG_FD_203631 | JGI IMG/M metagenome (GOLD analysis project Ga0315314, IMG submission 203631) | Freshwater sediment microbial communities from Lake Towuti, South Sulawesi, Indonesia - TDP9 | ecosystem: Environmental > Aquatic > Freshwater > Lake > Sediment | place: Indonesia: South Sulawesi... | reverse complement strand
CGGCGGTCTCGGCCGAGATCACGACGTCGCCGAGCAGGTTGGCGGACAGGGACATGAACGGACCCTCACCCATGGGAAAAGCCAGGACGTCGGTCGGGCCCGCCACGCCGCGATGCGTCCGATTCAATTCCGCCATGGCGGAATCGTCCACCAGCACGACGCTACACTCCGCCCTTGGGCACTCCAGCATGGACAGCGCCCGTTGCGCCACCTTTCTTAGCCAGCGCGTCTCGACCGGAATCCTCTTTTGCCGGTTTCGCAGGCTGATCCCCATTCTCGTCTCGCTTCTTGGTGGACTCCTCCAACTGGATCCCCGGGTAATCCACCCGGTGATGGAAAATGCCTGCCAGGATCCGGGAAAAGCTATTGGCGATCCGGTGGAGGTCCCGCAGGGTCAGGTCGCATTCGTCGAGCTGCCCATCCACGAAGATCATATTGATGATCTTCTGCACCGCCCCCTGGATGCGGGCCGGCGTGGGATCGCTGAGCGTGCGGGCCGCTGCCTCTACCGCATCCGCCAGCATGATGATTGCCGCCTCCCGCGTCTGGGGTTTCGGCCCAGGATACCGGTATTCTTCTTCCCTGACTTCCTGTAGCCCTGGATCTGCCGACTCCCTGGCCCGGTGGTAGAAATAGCTCACCAACCGTGTCCCGTGATGCTGGGGGACCAGATCTACGAGGATCTCGGGCAGCCCGTACTCCCGGGCCATCTCCATTCCCTCTTTGACGTGGGACATAACGATGGCCCTGCTCAGACTCGGTGCGAGTTTGTTATGGCGGCTGGCGGCGTCCGGATTGTTCTCAATGAAGTACGCGGGATGCCGCGTCTTCCCGATATCGTGATAGTAGGACCCCACCCGGCTCAGCAGGACATTGGCTTCCACTGCCTCGGCGGCCGCCTCGGCCAGGGTCCCAACCATGATGCTATGGTGGTAGGTGCCTGGGGAAACGACGGCCAGGTGCCTCAGTATCGGCTCGTTGAGGTTCGACAGCTCGAGGAGCGTGAAGTCCGTGGTCCGACCGAAGGAATGTTCGAGGAAGGGCAAGAGGCCGGTGGCCAGGACCGCCACGATGGCTCCGTTCACCAGACCCCCCACGATCTCCGCGAACAGAACGGTGACATGCGCGTCGAGGAGGGAAAAGCCGACGAGGGTGTACGCGTTAGCCAGTGCCAGCATCGTCCCGGCCCGGAAGAACGCCGTGCGTTCCCGGCGTCGGGCGAGCGCGAAGACGCCCACCAGGCTGCCCACGAAGCTGAACAGGAGGTAATCGATCGGCGCCGCCAGCATGATCCCCGTGAGGATCGTCAGGACCAGGGAGCCGGCAAAGGCTAACCGCGCATTGAACAGGATCGTCAGCAGGACGCCCCCCAGCGGCACGGGCAGCGCGGCCCGCATGGCCGAGAGCGGGATGTGGGAGTAACTCTGACGGAGGGAGTTGATGACCACAACCCCGATGTGGTTGAGCAGCAGAACCAGCAGCAGGACGGTCCCGATCAGGGCGAGATTGCGGGGGCGCCGGATCTCCTTGGGCTGCAGGGCCCACACATAGGCAGTCAGGGCTCCGAGGAGGAACGCCACCAGCAGGAAGAGGCCCAGCACCGAGAGCGCGCCCAGGCGCAGGGGAAGGCTGGAGCCCAAGATCCGGACCGTGCATACAAAGAAGAAGGCCGCCAGAGCGGGGAGGCACCACCGCTGCTGCTCCAGGCGCGCAATGGCACGGCGCACCAAGGCTAGTAGGTGCCACCCCTTCCGCAGGGGCGGGTGCAGCCGTTCGGCGGCCTCGTGTCGAGCCTCTTTGGTGAAGAGACGTAGATCCATCACGCGGAATGCGGAATGCGGATTGCGGAATGCGGAATCGAAATCCGAAATCCGAAATCCGAAATCCGAAATCGGGTGAGCCGCGGGTCCACGCTACGCTCCCGGATCGGGAGGAGGCCTCTGGTATGCCTCGTACGCCCTGACGATCTGCTGGACCAATTCGTGTCGGACGACGTCCTCTTCGCTGAAGTGGATGAACCGAATACCCGGGATATCCTTTAGAATGGCACGGACCTCGATCAACCCGGACACACGACCCGCGGGCAGATCCACCTGAGTGATGTCGCCCGTGATCACCGCCTTGGAGCCGAAGCCGAGACGCGTGAGGAACATCTTCATTTGCTCTGAGGTGGTGTTCTGGGCCTCGTCCAGGATGATGAAGGAATCGTTGAGCGTCCGGCCCCGCATGAAGGCGAGGGGAGCGATCTCGATGGTGCCCTGCTCGATCAGCCGGGTGGCCCGCTCGGTCTCCAGCATGTCATAGAGGGCGTCGTACAGGGGCCGAAGGTAGGGATTGATCTTGTCGTACAGAGTGCCGGGGAGGTATCCGAGCTTCTCTCCCGCCTCGACGGCGGGGCGGGTCAGGATAATCCGGTGAACTTCCTTGTGCAGCAGCGCGGAGACGGCCATGGCCATGGCCAGGTACGTCTTGCCGGTGCCGGCGGGGCCAATGCTCATGACGATGTCGAACTTCCGGATGGCGTCGATGTATCGCTTTTGTCCGAGGCTCTTGGGACGGACAGGGCGCTTTTTGGCCGACACCTCAATCGTCTCGGCCTGCATTTCGCGAAACGTATCCGCGTCTTGCCGACCGCAGTGGCGTAGGGCCAGTCGAACCTCTTGATTGCCCACGGGACGTCCCTGCCGAACCAGCGTGGCCAGTTCGCCCACCACCTGCTCCGCGACGGCCACGGCGTTCTCGGCGCCCGAAATGGTCAGCATCCCGTCTCGAACGACGAGCCGAACGCGCAGTTCTTCCTCGACCAGGCGCACATATTCATCGCCCCGCCCGAAGAGGCCCTGCAATTCCGGGCCGGCAGTCAGGGAGACCCGCTTCACACCAACGGCGCTTGTCTCGCCCATGCGAAAGCGGCGCAACCCTCCATCTGCTTGTCTGACCTAAGACGTAGGATAGAGCCGACCCCGGGGGCTGTCAAATGGAAAACGGTCAAAGGTACAACCGGGAGGCCGCAACTACGTGTGCCGCCCTGCTCCGGCCGTCAAGACAAATGCGCATCATACCGCGGAGTGACGCACATTCGGCTTGACACCTGTGGGGCGGGTTGCTACGTTACTGCGTTTTGGTTTCGTTTTTCCCTGCCACGAGGGGATGTGCGAAGGAGGGTGGTATCGTGAGTGAAGCGAGCATTGTGCTTCCGACGTTCGGACCGAGTGAGTGGGCCATCCTCTGGTTCGTCCTGGGCTCGGCCTTTGTGGCGTTGGCCTATGGTCTGTACCTGGCATTCAGGACGATCCAGGCTGACCCGGGCAGCAAGGCGATGCAGGAGGTTTCGGCCGCCATCGAGGAAGGCGCCTTCGCCTATCTGGCCTGCCAGGTCAAGACCATGATCTGGTTCGTCATCGCCATCACCATCGGCCTGTTCTTCATGTACCGCGGTGTCTACGAGGGGATGGTGCTACCCCTGGGGGTCGCGCTGGCGTTCTTCATGGGGGTTGCGGCCTCCTACGGCGCCGGGTATGTGGGCATGTGGCTGGCCGTCAAGGGGAACGTGCGAACCGCCGCCGCCGCCCTGAAGAGCTTCAAGACATCGTTGGAGATCGCTTTCCGGGCCGGCACCGTCTCTGGCATGTTCACGGTCGGTCTGGGGCTGCTCGGGGCAACCATCATCTTCCTGCTCTTCAAAGAGAATGCGATGAAGATCCTGATCGGCTTCGGCTTCGGCGGAAGCCTGGCGGCCCTCTTCATGCGCATGGGCGGCGGGATCTACACTAAGGCCGCCGACGTGGGCGCGGACCTGGTGGGCAAGGTGGAGAAGGGTATTCCCGAGGATGATCCCCGGAACGCCGCGACCATCGCGGACAACGTCGGGGACAACGTGGGGGACTGCGCCGGGATGGCCGCCGACGTGTTCGAGTCCTACGAGGTCACCCTCGTCGCCGCCATCATCCTGGGCGCTGGCGCCATGCTGGACAAGGACTTCGTCCAGGCCTTCGGCGGCCAAGCCACCGCCCTGAAGGTCACCCTGGCCCTGGTTATCTATCCCCTGCTCATTCGGGCCGTGGGCATCTTCGGATCCATCATCGGTACGTGGGCGGTCCGGGGGAAGGACGACCCGGCCATGAACCCCATGAAGCCGATCAACGTGGGCTATTGGGTAGCGGCGCTCACCTCCATTGCCGGGTTCTTCATCGTGAGCTGGTGGTACCTCGGCGACATCACGGCCACGAAGTACCATTCCGATGTCTTCCCGTTCTGGCTGCGGGTGGCCCTCGCCAATACTATGGGCATCGGTTTGGCCCTGGTGATCCAGTGGCTGACCGAATACTTCACGTCCACCGAGAAGAAGCCCGTCATCGAGATCGCCCACGCCAGCAAGACGGGTCCAGCCACGCTACTCCTCACCGGATTTGCCTCGGGCCTGGAGTCCAGCGTCTGGGGTATCCTGGCCATCGTCGCCACCATCTTTGGCTCCTACAGCATCTTCGGCGGGAGCTTCTCGCTCTCGGCGTACGGCATCGCGCTGGCGGGCCTGGGCCTTCTGGCGACCACAGGCTTCGTCTTGGCCGAGGATACCTTCGGTCCCATCTCGGATAATGCCAGCGGCATCTTCGAGATGTCGGGGGCCCTGAAGGGGAACCCCAAGACCCCCTCCGGGATCGAGGCGCGCCGGATCGTGGCCAAGCTGGACGCTGTCGGCAACACGACCAAGGCCCTGACCAAGGGGCTGGCCATCGCCACGGCGGTCATCGCGGCCGTCTCCCTCTTCCGGTCCTTTATTGACGAGGCGCGTCTGTTCGAGACCGGGGTTCAGGTCAATCTGCCCGAGGTCTTCATCGGCTTCCTGATCGGCGGCGCCGTGCCGTTCCTGTTCTCCTCGTTCGCCATCCAGGCGGTCAGCCGGGCGGCGTTCCTGCTGGTGGAGGAAGTTCGCCGGCAGTTCCGCGAGAAGCCGGGCATCATGGAGTTCAAGGAGAAGCCGGACTACGGCCGGTGCGTGGCCATCGTGACGGCGGCGGCGCAGAAGGAGCTGCTGGGACCGGGCATTCTCTCAATCTTCAGCCCGATCTTGGTAGCTTTTGCGTTCGGTGCGGCGGCCCTGGGTGGCTACCTGGCTGGAGCCATCCTGACCGGGCAGCTCATGGCCGTCTTCCTGGCGAACACGGGTGCCGCCTGGGACAATGCCAAGAAGAAGATCGAAGAGGGGCTGTTCGGTGGAAAGGGCACCGACTTCCACAAGGCCGCCGTCATCGGCGACACCGTGGGCGATCCCTTCAAGGACACGGCGGGCCCGGCCATCAATCCCATGATCAAGGTGATGAACCTGGTGGGCATCCTGGTGGCGCCCCTGGCCATCCGGGACATCGGCGGGGGGACGCGATTCCTGATCTTCCTGGTGTGCCTGGCGCTCCTGGGCGCTTCAGTCGCCTTCTCCAAGCGCGGCTCCATCGCCGAGAAGAAGCCGGCGTAGCCGCCGCTACGCCTTCGCACACAACGACTCCTACCGGAGGGCGATGCTCCGGTAGGAGTTTTTATTTGGCCCCAGCCCCGGCCTGTCTCTAGGGATGGGGGACGTTCTTGACTAACTAAACTTTTCCCTTTACCGCTCGTTTCAGGCTCTTGGCAATGGCGGGTGCGCTTACTCGCAGCCATCGAGCCGCCTCAGCTTGCGGGAGCCCCAGGTCGAGAACCAATCGCCGGACCAGCAGGGTTCTCACATGCGATACCGGCTCCCGCCGGCTCCCCGACTGCAGCTCCTCGAGAGGAATCCGCGCCTGCGCACAGACCCGCTCCACCACCCGCCTCCCCTCCCGGCCCCACCGTTCTGCCGGAAACTGACGCCTGAGCCGCTCCTCCGCCTCCTCCAGCAGCCGCTGGACAAACTCGCCACCCCCCAGGATCCGCGCATCGGAGAACTCCCGCTCGCCCGTTCCTCGCCGCGACTTGACTTGCGACCAACCCCCCAGGGAACGAATCAACCCCCCTCCCACCAACTCCGGGCGCCTCCCCAAGGGGATCCCGTCCGTCATATACTGGCGGTAGGCCTTCAGCGCCGCCTTCTTCCTCCGCCCAAACCACGCGAGGACATGCGCACGATCTTGCCAGTCGTACTCCACGTTACCCATCACCACCGCGTGCCCGCACCACCGATACCGATCGAGGTGCATCAAGTCCCGAACTAGCCGGGAGCGTAGTGGATTCAGGTGAATGTAGCGCACCAGCTCCCGGAAGTAGGTGTCCTCCTCACAGACAATGGACTTGTACCGGTTCTGAAAGAGATGCCCGTGCCGGCGATGGCGCCGATTGTACTCCATGGCATACCCGGTGAGAAAGCGCCGCATGAACCCCGGCAAGCCCTGGGGGCCACTGCGCAGCAGGAGGTGGGCGTGATTCGGCATCAGCGACCAGGCGTAGAGGACCGTCCCCGTGGCCGCCGCCGCCTCCCCCAGGCGACCCATGAAGGCCCCGCGATCCTTCCCATCATCCACAATCCGGCGCTTCTCGATCCCCCGCACCATCACGTGATGGAGCGTCCCGGGCGCATCGAGTCGGGCCTGGCGCGGCATCTCCCCTCCCAGTGCCCCCCATGGCCGTCTCGGCCATGACGGTGATTGTATCACAAGTTTACTTAGTCAAGAACGTCCCCCATCACTCCGCTTTCACAACCCCCACCGGGGGCGATCCTCCGGTGGGAGTTTTCGTTTGACGCCAACGCCGGCCTGCTCACAAGATAAAGACAAAACCAACACGCCCCGCCTCCTCAGCTCCTTTCGTTTCTCCACTCAGTCGAGAGGAACGTTTGTGTGGCCCTGCGCCACGTACCGCTCGTAGTCGGCCTGGTAGTTCCGCCGCACGGTCGGGTTGATCACGAGCAACTCCACGGAGACATGCTCGGGCTGACTGGCGATATATACCACGGCGTTGGCGATGTCTTCGGGCCGGAGCATCTTCGCCAGATCCTCCCTGACCGGAGGCCGCGGCCGCAGATCGAGGTTGGGCGTATCGGTCTCTCCAGGGGCGATGACGCAGGCGCGAATGCCATGGCACCGCTCCTCGAGGTTGATCGAACCGGTGAGGGAATGCAGGGCGTGCTTCGACGCCGAATAGGCCACGCCGGCCGGCGCGCTCGGCTGCACACCGGCCCCCGAGGAGATGTTGATGATTTGTCCCTTTCCAACCTTTCGCATATGCGGCAGCACGTAGCGGGTGAAGAGAAACGCGCCCGTGAGGTTGGTATCGAGGACGCGTTGCCAGTCGGCTACGGAGATATCGGCAAGGTTCCGGTGGAAGGTGTTGGTCCCCGCGTTGTTGACCAGGATGTCGATGCGGCCGAAACCATCTATCATCGCCTGAACCACGCGCTTGACGAACTCTTTGTCGGCCACATCCCCTGGAAAGGTCACCACGTGTCCGCCTTTGGCCTTGGCCAGAGAAGCCGCTTCCTCCAGGCGCTCTGCGCTGCGGGCGACCAGCCCGAGGATTGCGCCTTCTGCAGCCATCGCAACGGCGATGGCCCGACCCATACCGGTGCTCGCGCCGGTGACGATGGCGACCGAACCCTTGAGTCCCATGCTTTCCCTCCAGGCTGATGGCCCCGCAGGCCCGCAGTCGGCTGGGTCAACTCGGGACGCTCACGCTTCGTGCCTTCCTCTTGCACTCACTGATATGATACGCTTATTCCGCCGGCCTGGCGCCCTGCCCGAGGGCGAGGGCGAGGAACTCGTCCTCTCGCAGCGGCCGGTGGTGGGCGACACCGGCCATCTGGCTGCGGTGGAGGATCGTCTGGAGTTGCTCCGGGGAGGCCGTCAGTCCGAACTCGTGGAGCTTCTGCGCCACGGCCCCGAGGTCGCTCCACTTGCCGATGACGAGGCGCGGGCTCCGGCCGACGATCTCCGGCTCGTACGGGAAGGCGTAGGGGCGCGCGCCGCCAGCCGTCAGGGCCGCCGTCGCCCCCCATTGCTCGTAGCTGAAGGCGCCCCGGCCGACCACTGGCTTGAAGTAGCCGTTGGGCAGGCCGGTGATCTCCTCGACGAGCCGGGACAGCTCCGGCAGCAGGTGGAGTTGCAGGCCGGTCTTCACCCCGTACAGGACCTCCAGCGCCATGGCCACCTCTTCCAGCGCGGCGTTCCCGGCCCGGTACCCCACGGCGTTCACCGCACAGTGGAGCGCGTCGGCCCCGCCCTCGTAGGCGGCCAGGACGTTCGCCACCGCCAACCCGAAGTCGTTGTGGCAGTGCACCTCGACGCCCAGGCCGGTCCAGTTCTTGACCTGCCGGACCAGGTAGGTGATGGCGGCGGGCCGGGCCACACCCTGACTGTCAACGACCGTGATCGCGCTGGCCCCCTCTTTCTTGGCTCCCTCGACAGCCATCCGGATATGCTCCAGGCTCGCGCGTGTGGACTCGGGCATGAACAGGTTCACCTCGGCGCCGGCCTCCCGGGCGGCCCGCACCGCCCCAAGCATCTCGTCCAGCAACTCCTCCCGGCTGCGCTTGCTCACGTGGTGCTGATACACCTCGCCGATCCGGTACCAGACCATGATGTGCCGAACGCCCAGATCGAGGGCCCGCTCGACCCGGCCCGGATGCCAGGTGACGTAGAGCGCCATATCCAGGCGCCGCCCCATTATCTGGCGGACCGTCTCCAGCCAGCCTGGCACCGTCAGAAACACCTCCATCCGCCGCACGCCCACTCGCGCCAGGGCCTCGGCGACGCGGATCTTGTCCTCGACGCTGAAGGCGAGGTCGGCGGATTCCTCACCATCCCGGACAGTGATGTCGTGCAGCACGACCGGGTGGGCTGGCACGGCTATCGCCGGATCGAAGTTGTGCTGGCTCGCGGCCCAGTGGTCAGTCAGCCAGGGCTGCCGGGATAACCCATCCATTCGGCACCTCTTCGTCGTTAAAGGTTGTAGGTCATCAGACTCTTTTCTTGGGTCAGATAGATCCGGAGTCTCGGGCGGCCGAGGCGGGTCTGCGGACCCCGAGGGTAAAGGAACCATGCCGCAGTGGGGGGCGCGGTGTCAAGCCAAAACTGGCGCGGAGTCGGTGTGGGGCGAGATGTCGGGAGTCTGGGATCAAGTCGGGGGGCTGGAGGTCAAAATAGAACCGGTTACGAGGGGGCGTCCTTGCGTTTCGGCCGTTAAGCCGGGCGGGCCCGACCTCGAGAGCATAACAGGCGGTTGGCAACCAGTCTCACCGTTGTGGGCGGGTGCCGGCCAGCGCTTGCCAGATCCCGCTCACGGTATAGGCTGTCATCAGGAGGCCGGCCACTGGCATGGACGCATAGGCGATACTCTTTGGGAATCGAAGGAACGGAGTCGTCTCGGCGGAAAGGATCGCCACCCGCCAGCCTTCGACGGTGAACACAACGGCGAACAGCAGCATGACAAGGCGGACGAAGAGGGCGACGACCCAGCGCCCAAGAAGGTCATCCAGGCAACCAGGAGCTCGACGACTTCGTCGTAACCAGCCACGGAGAAGACCGGAAAGATCCGGATAAAGACGCCAAAGGTCAGGAGCGCCATGATGATGAGTAGCGCCGCCGTCGCAGCCATGCGACCGGCCTTTTGCACCCAAAGATGAAGGACAGTGGCGGCGCGTCGCATGTTCAGGCCCCCGCGAAGCCGAACGTCCGGGGCAGCCACATGACGAGGTCCGGGACGTAGGTGACGACACCCAGAACCACGATCAGGGCCAGGATGTAGGGCCACATCTCGAGGAACATGGCGTATATGGAAGCGACCACGGCCGCCTCGGTCGGGGTGAACCAGCCGCTGAGAATCCCGCCCACGATGATGACGGGCATGGCCAGCGCCGGCAGGGCGCCAGCGAGCATTCGTAGCGCTTCTCGGCCCCCCGGGTGCTCCGTCATCCGCGGCAGGTCTTGCCGCCGGGCGACGAGCGCGATCACCGCCATCAGCGCAAATCCCATGAGCAGGCCGGGAATGATCCCACCCAGAAAAAGGGCCCCGACCGAGACGTTGGTCAAGCTTCCGTAGATGACGAACGGGATGCTGGGCGGGATGATCGGGCCGATGGTGGAAGACACCGCCGTGATCGCCGCCGAGAAGCGGGCGCTATAACCGGCCTTCGTCATGGCGTCGATCTCCACCACGCCGAGCCCGGCGGCGTCGGCGAGGTACGCGCGCTGCTGATCCTGGACCTCTTTACGAACCTCGTTACCGGCGCGCCGGCCCTCCTGGGTCACGATCGCCTGCTGCTCGGGTGTGAGCCGTGCCCACGCCTTGGGGCTGGCGGCGAAGCAGATCGTCGCGTAGATGTGCTTGGTCAGCGCGATATGCTTCTGCACCTGGAAAAACCTCGCCGCCCAGGTGTTCGCGATAGGATTGTCTTGGCCGTCCACCGTCTTGGTGGCGAGGGCCATGTAGACCTCGGGGTACGCGATGGTCGCGGTCACCGCGCCAAGGCTCTCGAACGCCGCCTTGATGGCCAGTTCGGGCGGCACCCGGATCTTCAGCCCTTTGACGTCCCCGGGGCTGTTCACGGGCCGGACGCTATTGCTCAGGGCCCGGAACCCCCACTCGTAATACCCGATCAACTCGAAGCCGGCCTTCCGGAACCCCCCTGGAGCCACTCGGCGGCCGTGCTGTCGAGGGTGCGGTGGGCATGGGCGTAGCCGTCGAACTGGTAGGGGATGTTAATTACCCCGAGCGTTGGGGCCACGCTCTCGACGTTGGCGGGGTTAAGCAGCATCATGTCGATGACGTCCAGACGGACCTGCTGCGCCGCCTCGGGCGGAGCCCCGAGGGCGTTGTTGGGGAAGATTGCGATCTTGACCTCGCCCTTCGTCCGCTCCTCGATGCGCTTGACCATTCGTACTGCGGCGACGTGGACGGGATGATTGAGGTCGGCCGGATGGGTGAGGCGAAACTCGACCGCACCTCGCGCCTCGGGGGCAAAGGCGATGCCGACCACGG
>Ga0315314_1004177_pt1 | contig 10942 bp, 10 predicted proteins | sample TDP9_MG_FD_203631 | JGI IMG/M metagenome (GOLD analysis project Ga0315314, IMG submission 203631) | Freshwater sediment microbial communities from Lake Towuti, South Sulawesi, Indonesia - TDP9 | ecosystem: Environmental > Aquatic > Freshwater > Lake > Sediment | place: Indonesia: South Sulawesi... | reverse complement strand
CCAACTACGAATACTCTTCTGAAGGCTGTCATGTCGAAGGTTTTCCCGTTCACATTGAGCAGATTACCGGTCAAGGTGACTTTTGATTCGATCACCTTTCGGGGGTCAACGGCTTGCAGAGTCCTCTCGATGACTCTCAGCACGATTTCTCTGGCTTTCCGGTCCACTGCAGAATGAGCGTTGTCCAGCAATTCCTCCTTATTCTTGATCTTCACTCTGCAACTACTCCTCGCCTATGTAGGGGAAAATAGGTTCTTTAGCGACTCTGAAGACCATCTTTTTATCCCCCGACAAGATATAAATGTATGTCGGCAACTTGGGACACCTGCTTCAGCTGCCAGTTGTTCATGAGTCGGTTCTTTACGAGAAACTAGCAGGTTCGGTGGTGCAATGCAACTTATGCGAAAGGAGATGCCAGATCCCTTCTGGAGGCAGAGGCTTCTGCAAAACAAGAACGAATATGGACGGAAAGCTGTACACAATTGTATACGGTAACCTCAGTGCCTTGGAGAGTCGACCAATCGAGATAAAGCCTTTCTTCCACTATTGGCCAGGCTCGACCGCACTAACATTCTCCACTTGGTCATGCAACTTTGACTGCGTCTGGTGCCAGAACTGGAACCTCTCAAAGAAGCCGCCCGACTGCTCAGATTACACGTTCTTCTCGCCAGAGCAGATCGTCGAGATGGCACAAAACAGTAGAGACGACGGCCTATGTTCAAGCTTCCAAGAGCCCACTCTCCTGACAGACTGGAACATTGACCTATTCAGATTGGGGCGAGCCAGAGGCATGTACTCCTGTTACGTGTCCAACGGTTACATGACTCCAGACGCTCTGAGACTGCTCCGGGATGCAGGGATGGACGGCTTGAAGATTGATGTCAAAGGAGACGCCGAGTCATACAGAAGGTTTTGTGGCGGGGTTGACGTGGAAAAGGTTTGGAGGAATGTGAGGGAGGCTAAGCGAATGGGGTTTCATGTTGAGGTAGTGAACCTTGTTGTTACCGGCGTTAATGATGACGAAGAATGTCTGAGACAGCTGACCGAACGAACTCTCAAGGAGGCTGGACCTGAAACGCCGCTCCACTTTACCAGATACTACCCGGCTTACAGGTTTGACGACCCAGCGACTCGCATTGAAACACTAGAGGAAGCTTACAAACTGGCCAGAAATTTCGGGGTCCTCTACCCGTACATTGGCAACGTTCCAGGTCACAGGTACGAGAACACGTACTGTCCGAACTGCGGAAGAGGCTTGATCAAGCGTTACGGACCGCGCATAGTCTACTACCGCGTTACGAACGAGAAGACGTGCCCAAGCTGCGGCCAATCAATACCGATAAGAGGCAGACACATCCGTAATTATCCCCTTCTGCCTTGAAGTCGTTCGTCATCCTGCGGAACGGATACTTAACATGTCCGAGAGCGAAAGGAAAGCGAGAAAGGTTCGGAATGTGCTCCTTTTTGGGTCAAATATTTGGCCACATAATCTCAGCTCTATCCGCTTCGTTCTGGACCGGGCATTCACAGGGGGGATTCGGGAGAAACGCGCTTTATTAGAATCATGGCGACCATATTCCTTTGTCCCGACGTTGTTTTTGGTCATCAAAGCGGCCTATGATTATGAAGGAGCGGCCATATTCCTTTCTTGGACAATAGAGGTCAGATTCCTGGCCATATTTTCATCTGTCAAGAGGCTCGTGGCTTGGGCGTCGTTAGAGAGCAAAGATCAGGGGCTTCACCAGCCGTCTACCTTAGTTGATCTCGGGCTGCCGGGGGCTCGATAAGTTTTTATTTCTACAACCTCTCAAGTAGCTTGGAGTAGAACCGGTTTCAATGCACGAACATTCGAAGCCGCCGAAGGGCACGAGACGCCTTGCGCTTTCCTTGGGCATAACCATATGTTTCTTCATCATTGAACTAGTGGGGAGTCTTCTGACAAACAGTCTTGCCCTTTTGACTGATGCTTGGCATATGTTGAGTGATGTTTTTGCTTTGGGCTTCTCCTTTCTAGCCGCGTGGATTGCCCGCCGCCCCATCACAGCAAGGAAAACCTATGGCTATTACCGGGCGGAGATTCTGGCAGCCTTCCTACAGGGGATTCTGCTCTGGGCAATTGTGTTCTTCATGTTCTACGAGGCCACCCAGCGGCTTCAACGACCCGTAGAGGTAATGAGTCTGCACATGTTAATCATAGCTATCTTTGGTCTACTGGCTAACGGACTTTCTGCGGCAATCCTCTCAATGTCCAAGGAGGAAAGCCTGAACGTCAAAGGTGCCTTTCTCCATGTGTTGGCAGACATCTTAGGGTCTCTAGGAGCCGTCTCTGCAGGGGTTATTATGCTCCTTACGCAATGGTACCAGGCGGATTCGTTGATCAGTATGATGCTTGGCGTGCTGATTCTCTACAGTTCCACGAAGGTCATCCGCGAATCCATAAATGTCCTTCTCGAGGGGGTTCCTCCGCACATCGACTTGGACTCTATAGAGCGCAGATTGCTTGAAGTGAAGGGCGTCGGGAGCATTCACGATCTTCACGTATGGTGCATAACGCCGACACAGATGTGTCTTTTCAGCGGTCACGTTGTTGTCAAAGGAAGCGTCGACAAGAAGGGTCTTATGGAATCCTTGATCCGTGTGTTGAAGGAAGAGTTCGGAGTAGACCACACGACCATTCAACTAGAAGACGAGGGTTATCCGAAAGCAGCCCAAGAACACTCATCCCGGAAAGACTATGCCTAAGGACCATATGAGGGCAATCCCCAACAGGAAAATAATGAACTGTATGACGGACTTCCCGAAATCCTTCTCCTTATGCAGTTCTGGGATCAACTCTGAGGCTGCTAGGTAGATGAAGCCACCTGCTGAGAGGGCCATGAGCAATCCGCTTGCTGCTGTAGCTGCCTCTATGAAGAAGGACGCGAAGATCCCTCCCACCACAACCGTCAGAGATACCACAAAATTGAGAGCAATTGCCGTAGCCCGCTTGAAGCCTGCGTAAACCAGTATCCCGTAGTCTCCCATTTCTTGAGGGAGCTCGTGGAAGATAACGGCGATGGTTGTAGCCAGCCCGACTGGGAAGCCCACGAGATAACTGACCGCGATGACCATTCCGTCTATGAAGTTATGGATTCCGTCACCAACAAGGTTTAGATAGGCAAGAATCTTCGTTCCACTTCGACCTGCAACCTCGGCGGATATGTCAGCCTCATGGCCGTGTCCATGATACCAGTAGATGAAACGTTCGAGGAAGAAGAACAGGAGGAACCCCAGTGTAACATAGATAAACACCGAAGACTCCTCACCCAGTTCCACAGCCTCAGGAAGAAGGTCGAGGCATGCTGCTCCCAAGATCGAGCCGGCGGAGAAAGCGACGAGGACGAACAGAACACTATGCAGCGTTTTCTCTTTCACGGACAGAGTCCATATTCCGCTCAACGAGAAGAAGCTTACAGCCGAGGTTGCGATGATGGTGGTAGTTAGGCTGGACAATCCGGGCTTTCCTTTTCCAAGCTATCGAATGAAACGGAAATGTTCGCCCACTATTAATAAGCTTATCTAACCAGCGCTTTCTGAAGGTTAACCATGGTCTGTACTTGAGCGGCAACATAATCCGCATCGCAGATATCGCAGAGAGAGGAAGTCCTTTTCCATGGACGATGGACATGGACGAACGCCTCACGGAAAACTGCCAGCAACTCTGACTGGGGAGAAACTCATTCCAAGAGGACGAATATAAAGAGGACCAATACGCCAGAGACAAAAGCCAACAACTGCAATGCCGATCTTAGAGGCTCGGGTTCTTCTTTGCGGAGCTCTGGGATCAGATCTGAACCTGCCACGTAGATGAAGGAGCCGGCAGCAAAGGCCATCAATGGCGAAACAGAACCTTGAGAAAGGAAGCCTAAGCTAAGCGCTGTTACTCCCCCCACTAAAGCGACAAGGGCGGTCAGAAAGTTGAGGAGTAGAGCTCGGGGCTTGCTGAACCCGCTATGTAGAAGAATCCCAAAGTCTCCTATCTCCTGCGGGATCTCATGGAAGAAGACAGCTAATGTGGTAGCAACGCCCAGCGGCGTGCTCGCTAGGTAGCTTCCGCCTATTATCAAGCCGTCTATGAAGTTGTGGACGGCGTCCCCGAAGAGGTTCATATATGCGAGAGAGTGAGGATGCTCCTTTGAGGTTGGGATGTGACAATGTCTCCACTGGAGGAACCGCTCCAATACAAAGGAAAGAACGATCCCAGAAAGAATAGAAAAAGACACGGACATACCGAAGCCACTTTCCTCGACTGCGTCTGGGATCAGATGTAGGAAAGTGTCTCCGAAGAGGCCGCCAGCGGAAAAACTGACGAGATAGAGCAGGATTCTTCTTAAGTCCTTCTCTTGCAGCGGAAGGGTCAGCACGCCGATTAGTGAAGTCAGGCTGACGGCAACTATGCTCGCTAGGCTATATAGCCATGTGATCATTATAATGTCTCCCGAAAAGCGGGAACTTGGTGCAAGTTCCTAGACTATAGATCATAAAGTTCTTATTTGGGTGCCCAGTTATATCTTTAATCTTTCCGATCGTAGTAGCTCCAGCTCATCATGGAAGAGAGATTCATGGTCATGAAATTGTTGAAGACACAAACTGAGCGCGAGCTTGTCATAGAGAGGATTATGTACACAAAGCACTATTCCTTGGTTCTTGATAAGGAGAGATGCGTGGGATGCGAGATCTGCCAAACCGTTTGTCCGAGAGAAGCCATAAAGGTGGCGAAGCCTACTAGAACCGAAGTCGGAGAACTCAAACGACCCACAACTACGATAGACGAGACTAAATGCCAGTTCTGTGGAATCTGCAATGCAATCTGCCCGTTCGGGGCGCTTATGCTTCGGATAAATGGCGAAAACATTGTGCCTGTTCTTGAGAAGGAGAGCTTCCCCCGGCTGATCCGCGAGATTGAAGTTGAATTGTCCAAATGCCCAACAGATTGTAGGGAATGCGAAAAAGCGTGCCCATTCAACCTTATCAAGGTTAGTGTAGACAATGCCAAAGAAGGCGTCCAGGTCAACATTGACAAAGAGCACTGCCCAACCTGTAGACTGTGCGAGGTTAAATGTCCTTATGAGGCATTAAGCGTTCGCAAGATCATCTCTGGCACAATCAGGATAAACAGAGAGAAATGCCCAGAAAACTGCCGCGACTGCGTTGATGTCTGCCCTGTGCCGGGAGTAATGTACGTTGCTGACGACCGAAAGGTTGACATCAACGACTATTGCTGCATCTACTGCGGCGTCTGCAGGATAGCATGCCCAGTTGAGGGTGCGCTGGAAATCGAGAGGAGCTCGATCTATCACGCATCAATTCATTCAGGAGCTTGGAATAAGGCTCTCGAAAAACTCACATCTACAAAAGAAATGGCGAAGGAGCTCCGCACCAAATTGACTCTCAAAGCCCGCGAGACGGTGAAGAGACGTTTCAGCTAGGAGGCCATTCAGGTGCAGGAGAGTCCGAGGGTTGGGGTTTTCGTATGTCACTGTGGATTGAATATAGCTGGGGTCATCGATGTCGAAGCGCTTACTGAGTACGCACGTACGTTGCCCGACGTCGTCTACGCTATTCATAACCGGTACACCTGCTCTGATCCTGGGCAAGAAGAGATACGCAAGGCCATAAAAGAACATAACCTCAACCGAGTAGTGGTCGCGGCTTGCTCGCCCCGTATGCACGAGTTCACCTTCCGCCGAACCGTCGCAGAAGCCGGTTTGAACCCTTATCTCTTTGAGATGGCGAACATCAGGGAGCATTGCTCGTGGTGTCATCCTAGCACGCCTGAAGAAGCCACTCCGAAGGCTAAAGAGATTGTGAAGGTCGCCGTCGCGAAGGCCAGGCTCCTTGGACCTCTCAGCCCTATTGAGGTTCCTGTAACAAACAGAGCACTGGTTTTGGGAGGTGGAATAGCTGGCATAAACGCGGCTTTGGACCTGGCGGAGATGGGGTTCAAAGTCTACCTAGTCGAGAAGAAGGAGAGCATCGGCGGGCATATGGCTCAGCTGGACAAGACTTTCCCGACTCTAGACTGCTCCATCTGCATAGAAGGTCCGAAGATGGTCGATGTTTCTCGGCATCCAAATATTGAGATTCTATCCTTCGCCGACATCCTGAGCGTTGAAGGTTACGTAGGCAACTTCAAGGTTAAGGTCCGCAAGAACCCCCGGTACATAATCGAGGAGAACTGCACTGGATGTGGCGAGTGCCGAGACGTTTGCCCAATAGAGTACCCGAACGAATGGGACATAAACATGGGTGTCAGGAAGACGATCTCAGTCCCCTTCGAACAGGCCGTTCCGCTCATCTACAGGATCAACAAAGACTACTGCATTGAATGCTACAAATGCGTGGACGCATGCGGCGCTCGCCAAGCCATAGACCTCAGCCAGCAGCCTGTGAATGTCGAACTGGAAGTCGGCGCGATAATCGTCACAACAGGCTATGACCTCCACCTGCCCGATGAAGGCAACGTGTATGGTTATGGCGAGTACAGCAACGTCATAACCAGCCTAGAGTTTGAGAGGCTGGTATTGGCGGCGGGGCCAACTGGTGGACATGTCATTAGAGCATCTGACGGGAAAAGACCGAGTATTGTCGCCTTTGTGCAGTGCGTAGGCTCGAGGGACACGAACATCTACCCCTACTGCTCAGGCTTCTGCTGCATGTATACGCTTAAGCACACAGTTCAGTTGAAGGAGCACTATGGCAAAGACGTGGATGTATACGTGTTCTACATGGACATGCGTGGTAACTTCAAAGGCTACGAAGAGTTCTACGCAAGATCCCGAGAGATGGGTGTAAACTTCGTTAGGGGCAGAGTCTCAAAGGTTCTGGAGGCGCCTCAGACCAGGAACCTCATTGTACGGGCGGAGGACACGTTGCTCGGGGAGCCGATTGAGTTAGAGGCGGATATGGTTGTCTTGGCGACGGCAGCCGTGGCTCCCAAGGATGCTGGTGAAGTTTCAAGGATTCTCAACATAACTCGGGGTACTGATGGATTCTTCATGGAGAGCCATCCGAAGTTGAAGCCGATCGACACGCCTGTTGACGGAATCTTCCTCGCCGGAGCCTGTCAAGGGCCTAAGGACATTCCTTACAGTGTTTCACAGGGAAGCGGAGCTGCGGCTAGGGCGGCAACGATCCTTTCGAAGCCCTCCGTTAAGATTGAGCCCATAATCTCTGTAGTAGACCCGGCAAAGTGCCGCAACGTTAAGGCCAAATGTGGAATATGCGTGTCCAAGTGTCCCTACAGCGCCATACGGGCTGAGCCCAGTGAGCCTGCTCAAGTCATAGCTGCGATGTGCCACGGTTGCGGAACCTGCGTCGCCGAGTGCCCCGCTGACGCCATCACGCAGATGCATTTCACAGACGCCCAAATATTCGCCCAGATAGAGGCCGCTTTGGACGGCAATTCAGAAGACAAGATCATGGGCTTCTGCTGCAACTGGTGCTCCTATGCTGGAGCTGACTTAGCCGGGACAAGCCGTTTCGAGTATCCGCCAAACCTTAGAGTAATTCGAGTCATGTGCTCGGGAAGGGTTGATCGAGACTTCGTGCTTGAGGCCTTTAGAAGGGGCGCTGGAATGGTTCTGGTTGGAGCTTGCCATCTTCCATATGACTGTCACTATATTGATGGGAATTGGAAGATGAAGGCGCGAATGGAGTCTCTGGCAAAGGTCCTCGAGAAGTTGGGCCTGACGCCTGAAAGGTTCAGGGTTGAGTACGTATCTGCCGCTGAAGGTGTTAAGTTCGCCGAGGTCATCCGAGAAATGACTGAGAAGATGAAGGAGATCGGCAGAGACAAGATCAAGGCTGAGAATGGGAAGCTGAAACCCTTCATTGACGGCATGTTTGCCAGAAAGAAAACGTGACGAAAGACAGAGAGTTAGATTCACAGTTCCTGGGTTCTTCAAGTCATCCATGCGCCAGAATCAAGCTTTGGGTTTCCATTTAAGCCCTTCTTCAAGCATAGCTAGGTAGTTCCCTGGCGGCACATAGTTTGTCACGGTGTTTCCTGATCCCAAGGCGTATCTTCCCCCAGTCATGCATCTGTCTAGGACTGTTCCAACGTATCTCCTTAAGGAGGCTTGGTCGTATCGTGCCAGCTTGTCTACGTCAACGCCTCCGAGGGCTGTAACTCTTTTCCCGTATTTTTCTTTGAACTCCCAGACAGGCATGATAACGTCTTGGAATGAGTGGAACGCGTCTATCCTGATGTCTTCGATAAGATCCTCCAGAACTTGAGACATGTTGCCACAGCAGTGATATAGATAGATCTTTCCGTTCTCGTGTGCCAATGAGGTGAATTTTCTGAACCATGGGAACACCATCTTCCTCAGAATATTGGGGTTGACCATTGTGCCCTTCTTGTATCCAAGATCGTCCGCATGGAATACGGCTCCCACGCAATTATGTGAAATTGCTTCTTTGTACCCGTCGCAGACTATCTGCCCCCACTTGTCGAATATGGCTTTCACCAAGTCGGGGTCGAGGAACAGGTTGCGGAACAAGCACTCCCAGCCCATGAGCTTTTCCCCAACCATCTCGTACAAGGTCGAGCCGATGGCTATCTTCATACCTTCCGGCAGATTCTCGCATAGGAAATCATAATATTCGCTGAGGTCAAGTCTGACTCTCTCCCAAGGAAAAGCTTCAAACTGCTTCCAGGAAGTGATTATGCCCTCTTTCTCTTCCACCCACGAGCGTTTCCCTCTTGAGAGCGGAGCTGTGTCATCTGCTATTCTTGATTTGACTGGGAAAGGGGCTGAGAGCAACCAAACTGTAACGTAGTCGTACCCCATCCGATGGTAGAAGTCGATGAATCCTTTCAGGTAGGTCTTAGTCTGTTCCGTTAGGTCGGCAACATTCCTTCTTTCTTGAAGGCTTTTCATCTGCTCTTCGGCTACCTGAGTTGGTGAAGGAATCTTCACCCCCATCAGGCTTTCGGCTATGTAGGCCATCACTTCATGGTCGATGCCGAGTTCGGCAAAATGCACTCTTTCAGGTTCTTCCTTGCCCAGTGTCATGTTCTTGAAGGCGTCAAAATCGGGTGACGGGTTCCTGATAGGCAACAACCTTCGAGCTTCCTCCACGACCTGCCACGTTTCATGCCCAATTGCCACCATCAGAGTTTCAGCCCGATTTATGCTTTTCCGGAGCTCTGGTTGAAGAGCATAAGGATATGTTGCCATGGAAAATGATTTAAGTTGAAACAGCAGAATTGTTCAAACATGTCTGAAGTCACGCATGACGATATTCGTCGTCAGATTCTAGAGTTCCTCTACAAATCTGAGCAAGAGGAGCCCTCAACCTGGGGCGTGGACAGAAGCACATTGCAGAGGGAGTTGGGGATTTCGGAGAGAGACATGGATTACAATATAACCTTCCTCTCGCAGAGGGCCTTGATCAGAACTGTTCAAGCGGAAAATGTTTTGTGGTATCTGGCAAGACTGTCACGGTATGGCAGAGACGTTGTCGAAAACAAGAAACTGTACGAACGGCAATTCCCGTTTCTGCGACCCACTAAACCGAAGAAATGAGGCAGCGGAAAAAAGGTCCTGCGTAAGATGTCTAAAGAGGGATTAGTCCGCGAACAATCAAGGTCAAGGGTGATAGAGCCTCGGGCGGGATTTGAACCCGCGACCTCCGCCTTACCAAGGCGATGCCCTAGCCAGCTAGGCCACCGAGGCACAGAGATTCTCTTAATCAAAGCGCCAATTTAAGGTTTGTTTTCAAAGTTTATTATAGACCCCCTATAGAAAATCGTTTTCATCCGTCGCGAACGCGTTGTTAAGAAACAGATAAATCCAAGAGCCGAATTATATACGGATCAACCGGCTTGAGGTGAGCGTTTGGCGATCAAGGCTTATGTTCTTCTTAAGGTGAGTTCAGGCACCGAGAGAGAGGTCTGCAGGAAGATATCGGATTTCGACGAGGTTCTGGACGTAAGCATAATTTTCGGAGAGTTTGACATAATCTTAAAGCTAAGCGTAAATGGGCTTGACTCGTTGGAGACCTTTCTCTCAGAAAATATAAGAAGCATAAGAGACGAAAGAGGCGAGCCCAGCGTCGTGCTAACCTCCACGATGATTGTAGCCCGAGAATACAAAGGGATAACAAAGAGGAACGCCCTCAAGGCTAACAACTTCTAGACCAGACAGATTCTCCGAGACGACGGCGAACGGTCACCTTCAAATTCCGGTGTCAGTCAGTCTTAAATGCAGCTCCCAAGATTTCTCTAGCATAGCCTAGCCAGACCTGCGTGAATGGGATGAGCGGTAGGGGAGTCTCGGACCGCCTTGAGGAGGTGAGTAAGAAGCTCGACAAGATAATGCATAGAATTGATGCCCTAGAGGCAATAGTCTTGGAGAAACCTGAATACGCCGACATGGCATCCTCTCTAAGGCTTCTAAGGCTAGGCGTAAGGCTGTACGACGAACCCATAAAGGTCCTTTCACGGCTGAAGCTAGCAGAACGTTACGTGAAACAGCCCAGAATAAGCAAAGACGAGATCTCCCGCTGCATAGTCCAAGCCTTAGCGCTCAAAGGGCCAATGAACACGTCAGCCATCACCCGCGAAGTGGAAGCCATGAGAGGAAAGGCCTCGAGAAGAATAATAAGAGCTAGACTGCAGAAACTCGTGAAAGAAGGCGCTGTCCGGAGGGTTGAGGGCTTCGGAACGAGATACGAACTCATAGAGTAACCAAGACAGCAAAGTGGTCACTATTTCCCATAATGGTTAACCACAGTGACCACCCAATCTATATAGTAGGGAAGTATTGTGAGGTGAGGTAAAGGTGAGCGAAGAGGAGAAACGTGAAGAAAAAGCGCCAAAACACACATCTGATATAGAGGAGCTTAAGGGAGTCTTAGGAACAGTCTCTGAGATGGTCCCTTCTCTGATAAGAGG
>Ga0315314_1004176_pt1 | contig 10943 bp, 12 predicted proteins | sample TDP9_MG_FD_203631 | JGI IMG/M metagenome (GOLD analysis project Ga0315314, IMG submission 203631) | Freshwater sediment microbial communities from Lake Towuti, South Sulawesi, Indonesia - TDP9 | ecosystem: Environmental > Aquatic > Freshwater > Lake > Sediment | place: Indonesia: South Sulawesi... | reverse complement strand
CTACAATCGCGCAAGAAAAGATTGAAGACTACCTCAAAACTAATAGAAAATGGATTGACGGCGTCGTTCTTACAGGTGGCGAACCGACCCTTCACGAGGATTTATCCTTTCTCTGCGAGAAAATGAAGAGAATAGGCTTCAAGGTTAAAGTTGACACCAACGGAACCAACCCTGCAATAATAAGTAGACTGATTGAAAAACAGCTGGTTGACTATGTCGCTTTGGATGTGAAAGCCCCATTAACTAGCGAAAAATATTCTCAGGCTTGCGGCGTCAACGCAGTTCAATTTCTTGAAGAAATTAGGGAAACCATCCAAGTGTTGCTGAGTGATGCAGTTGAATATGAGTTCCGGACTACTGTGGTTCCAACACTGCACCAAGTTGAAGACGTGGAGAAAATATGTAATGTAATAAAGGGCTGTAGGAAATATGCGCTTCAAAATTTTAAATCAGGAGTGGAAAGCATCAACCCGAAATTTCAAAGTTTGAAACCGTTCTCTCAAACAGAAATGGAGAATTTTCAACAAGTAGCCAGGAAAATCGTTTCAAACACTGTTATTAGAGGTTAGGCATCGCCCTAGGAGGTTGACTTGGTTTTTTCATACATCTTCTCTAGGGTCCAGCGTATCGTTGATTTTAGCTCCCTAGCCCTATCCGATCCGATGTTCTTAATGGAAAGCTCACGAATGACGTCACCGTCCTTGATTATCTCATAGGAAAGAATCTTATCAAGAGGGATTTCACCCGCGCCCGCTGATTCGCGGTCCTTCTCTTGCATCTTCGCCAGGACACGTTCAACCAAGAATGCCATGAAAGGCGGAATGTCAACAGTGAACTGCTTGTCTCGAGCGAGAACCATGCGCATCGAGTCATCATCCATGTATAAGTTGGCGAGTAACTCACCAGTTGCTGTCTTAATCGGAATCGCTTGCGCATACTCTAAAAAAGGTGGAGGGGCTTCTTCTGCGACGGTGGATGCTGGTCTTGGAGGAGTTACTTCTTCCCTGATAGGCGCTGGCATCGTAGGTTTAATTAATTCCGGCTTTTTGAAACCCTTCTCTAATAAGGCGGAGTTGACAAAGTCAAGCAAAGCGCTAAGCTGTTCCAATTCTGTCTGCAGCTCTTTGACACGCTTTTCCAAGGTTGTCCGCAGTTCAGCCATCTTTCGCATCTTGTCTTCTTCGCGCTCTTCACCCTCAGCAGTCAAAAATGCATCCCCACCTCTCTTATTGGTTGGTGTTACTTATCAGCGTTAAGCCTCCGAAACAATTAATATCATTAGCATTAATGTTAAGTAGTTGCTTCGTCGTCCAAGCCTGGGATCTCGTTGTATGACTTCAATCTTCTCGTCTCATGTCCTTGGGCTGTAGTGGGAAGAGCCAAACAAGAAATCAGGTATATCTTAAGACTGCTTGGCGACGAGGAGCCAATGGTTGAACGCACTATGGCGTGGGGTATCTTAGGAGTGAAAACACGTTTAGATTCCAGGGGAGTTGTTCAACAACTTAAGATACTTTTCAACCAAAATCCAAACATTTTTCAATACATTTTAAAATGGGTACCTGTCGACTTATGGACTAATTCAGACATTGACTCATTGAAGGAAGCCGTCGAAGAGGTCAAAGACAAGATTAAGCAAGGCGAACGCTGGCGAATGACCGTTGAAAAACGGCGTTACACTTTGTATCACAAGATTGACATCATTAAGGCACTTGCTGAACTCATCCAGGAGAAAGTAGACCTCACAAATCCAGACAAGATCCTTCGCATTGACATCATAGGAAAGTACGCAGGGCTGTCTGTTCTGTCGCCACAGGAAATTTTTTCAACAACAGAATCTTCATTATAGATGAAGACCGAATTAAACCTCGGCTGTGACCACGTCTTGAGCCGACTTGAACTTAACGCTCCATTTTTTCTGCAAAAAATTTTCAAATTCTTTGAAGACTCTGCTTTTGGTTGAGTTCAATTTTAAGCATATAGGCTTGCTCGTATACAAACCGCTCAAATCGTAGATTGCAGTGTTCTTCACAAGATTTTCATTATCAGCAACTGTTTTCATAAGTTCTTCGGGCGGCGATTCAGAGAAGAGCCAAGCGGTGTAAGCAACTTCAACCACTCGGTAAGAAACACCCTCTCGAACAGCGCATTTCGAAGCCTTCGCTATCTTCTTAAACGTTGAAGGGTGAATTGTACGAGTCCACAAAAAATTGTGAAACTGATTGTCCAGGTGAACCCAATCCTCGTGCTCAGAAGTCTTCCAACCCAACGAATGACATTCGCCTTTAAAACAGCGAATCAATTCCCAGACTCTAGGGACTGCCAATCTGTCATCACTAATGAAACAATTTTCTAGAGCAAACTTCTATTCGAAAAATTTAAACTTATTCGACATTTCTAGCGCAATTTTTTCGCCAAAAACGAAGTTTTTTGAAAAAACGCAGAAAAAAGAAGCAGAAATCGACAAATTTACGAGAGTTGAAAATTAGAAATTTTACGGAGAATTTGGTAATTTTTCTACATTTTTCCGACAACAAAGAATAAATCATGGTGCAACTAAATCAAAGTCCACATCCGGGTTAGTAGCATGAAGTTAAAAGGACAAGAGGCAACCTTAGACGATCTAGATTGGCAAATTCTACGCCTCCTTCAGGAAAATGCGAAACAGACCTACGCAGAAATTGGCAGCCAGCTCAATGTTGCCCATTCAACCGTGTATGACAGAATCAAGAAGATGGAAGAGCAAGGCTTCATCAAAAAATACGAAGCAGTGGTCGACCCTGAGAAAATTGGGTTGCCGCACATAACCGCGCAAATGACCATAACCACGGACCCAAAAGAAACCGAAAGAATAGCCAAAAAATTGACGAAGTTTAGTCAAGTGCTCGAGGTTTCAGCGTCGTTTTCTGAACAAATCGTCGTTATTGCCAAAGTGGTTGCGCAAGACCAAGCCGAAATGCACTCTTTCATAGCCAAGTCGATTGCACCTCTCCCAGGGGTGTTAAGAATACGAACGGCTATCGTAACCAACATGTATAAGGAAGAACGGTTCTGTCTCAAGCCCAGAGAAAACGCCGCTAAGAAAAGGAATAACTTATAAAAGAGTTGCAGTCTATTTTGCGTTTAGAAAACTGAGAGGGTGTGTCTATGACTGTTTCCTCATCTAAAGTGTTGAGAAACGTTTTGCGAGAAGAAGCCTTCTACTTCTTCACATCCATTGGCAACTACACAGGTCAAAGCGCTGCTTCTCTGGAAGAGTTTCTTCAGAAGATCAAGGACATAGACAACAAGTCTTTGGAATTTCACCTTTTCCGTGAAGATTTTGAAAAATGGATATCTCAAACCTTAGGCGACAACAAATTAGCTGATGAAATCAAGATTTTGAGGGGTCAAAAAGTTGTTGGAAACGCTCTGCGTGATCGTCTCTACTTCATTGTTTCAAGGCGGCTGAAGGAGTTAAAAAGCCCATCGTTTCCTAGATGACGGGCACAGTGGGTTGTTCTGTGACTTTTTTGAGTTGTTTCTGATACATCTCAACGATCTCTTTAACCACGGTGGCGTCTTCCGCCGATTTGTCCAGTCGATAGTTTCCAGTGAATCGTGGGAACCTAATGGCCAGTCCGCTTCCTTTTCTTATGGTGTTCATGGCAGCGGTGTGAATGGGACTGAGGGTGATTTCGGCGCCTATTACCTCGATGACTGTTTTGGGTTCGAACCAAACGTCAGCTTCGAGAGTTGAGTTTACTCTGGGGCTTTTGTGCGGTAGCTTATGCTTCTCTAACATCTTTGGGAGCTTGGCTAAGTCTTCGTCGGTGAAGCCTGTGCCGCATTTGGTTACGGTTTCGAATTCGTCTTCTTCGGGGTCGTAGGCCGCGAGAAGCAGGGCGCCGTACGTTCCGCCTCGTTTGCCTCTGCCATGGAACGCGCCGACGATGACAAGGTCGACGGTATCGGTCATTTCGCTCTTGTAGTCTCGCTTGTATTTTATCCACAGCCAGCCTCTTGCGCCTGCCTGATAAACAGCGTCTTCGTTGATGGACTTGCACATTACACCCTCGCAGCCGTTTTCAACCGCCTTTTCAAAGAATTTTTCAAGTTCGTCTGGGTTGTCGGTGATTAGGTATTCGGCTATTCTGACTCGGTCGCTCTGTGTGATGCTTTTTTCGAGTGTTTTGTGACGGATTGGATACGGCTTTAGAGTTAGGTCTTTGCCATCAGCCATGAGTACGTCGAAGGCGAAGAGTAAAACTGGGTAATCTTCCATGGCTTGTTTGACGCCGTATTTACGTCGACGGTGCATGAGTTCTTGGAAGGGTCGCATTTCTTCTGTGTCTGGGTCTATAGCCACGATTTCAGCTTCAATTATCGCTTGTTTGGGTCTCGCATACTTTCTAACTAATTCAACCGCGTCTGGGTATTGGTCGGTTATGTTTTCAAGTCGCCGCGAGAACAGTATGACGTTATTGTCTTCTTTGTGGGCTTGCACGCGTTCGCCGTCGTATTTGAATTCAGCTATGCATTTTCCTCCTAGCTTTTCGAGGATTTCCTGTGGGGACCCAAGTCTTTCTGCCAGCATGGGTCGTATTGGTTCGCCTATTGAGACTCCGAACTTCCTTATGCCCTCAATTCCTTTTTCAGCCACGGTTTTGGCTACCCTGCCTAAGTCGGATGAGATGTTGTAAGCGCGTTCTATTTCTCCTCTGGCTTCTTTTCCACCTCCGTACGCGATTGCCAACGCGTCAAGCACTGTCATGTCGGCTATTCCTAACCGGAGTTCACCCGTGACGGTTCTTATGAGGTATTTTGCCTCTTTTGGTGTTGCGTCTGTGAGAAGTCCAGCGAGCAAGTTGATTTTCTGTTCCATTGAGCCCGGGCCCGTTGATTTTGCCATTTTGTCCAATATTTCGTAAACTTTTTCAACCGTTAAAGGTTGCTGGAAAAAAGTTACCTGAGCCTTTTTTTCCAGGAATTTTTGAGCTGTTGATCCTAGGTCCCCTGCCTTTTTCATGTCCTCTTCGATCTCCTTTTCGCTTCGTCCAGTTGCGCGCGTTATGGCCCTTATGGCGAGTTTTTCGGCTACGCCGATTTCGATTCCGACAAAGTCTGGGTATAGTTTGCCTTGTGTCAGATAGGCGACCTTATCGATTACTTGTTTTGGTGTCTTTTTGAGGAATTCCACCAGGTAATCGGTCATTTCCAAACGCTTGGTAGTGGCTTCAATCTTTTCGTAAGCATCTGCCATGAGCGAATACTTCATGAGTCTAACACGCTTCTGCTCGTATAAAACAAGAACCACACTTGAATATTAAAGCTAAATGCAAGGATGACTAACTGTTGGTACAGGATTGACATTTCTTTAACGACCATTTTAGGCAAATCCTAAGAGTTCGGAAGCATCCACCATTTGGAATCAAATGCTCGTGGAATGCAGAAACCTATGGAAGTTAGCCTGAAAAAGATTAATAGCAAGCAGCAGCTCACTGCGTGAGCTCATATTTGGAGCTTAATAGAGGTCATTGCAGAAACCTAGAGGTGGAGGGGTTAGCCCACATCGCAGCCAACCCAACCAGCAAAGGAATAGTTTAATAAACCACCACAATCATGTTCCATGAGCCACACAAAAAATAACTAACAAAGAGGCGTCCATATTGTCAGTTTGGCACGGCGATCTATACAAAAAGAAACCCTCAGGCGGAAGAAAAAAAGCATACAGAATGAAGCGTCGATTTGAGAAGGGCTCATTCCCAACTGAAACCACACTAAGCGAACCTAAAAAGAAAACAGACCGCAGACTGGGAGCCAACGTCAAAATACGCCTATTAACCACAAACCAAGCCAACGTCTCCGATCCCACCACAAGAAAAACACAGAAGGTAGAAATCCTGAGGGTTGTCCGCAACCCAGCAAACGTAGATTACAACCGCCGCGGCGTCATAACCAAGGGCACGATCATCGAGACCCCTCTGGGAACAGCTCGTGTAACCTCGCGACCGGGCCAAGACGGACTTGTAAACGCTATCTTGACGCCTAAAGAAGCCTAAATCGTCACCAAAAAACTCTAGATCGTGTGTACAGACTCAAAGTTCAGCGTTTGGATTTAGAAAGGTTTAAATAATTCGCTCTGTTTGAAAACTCTGGCACTTTTACGAGAGGGGAAAGCGAAAGTTTGCAGAGAATCGGCTGTGTGCTCCACGTAAGTTCTAGCAGGAACATAATCATCAAGGCGGAGAACCCTCCACGCATCGGCGACCAAGTTGTGGATGAAAACCTCAAAACAATCGGCACAGTTTTCGACGTTTTTGGCCCAGTCTCTTCCCCCTATGTTGCGGTGCGACCCAGCGTGGAAGAGTCGAATCGCTTCATTGAGCGCGTATTGTATGCCATCCCCTCATCTAAGTCGAGGAAGGAGAAGAGAAATAAATGAGTCTTGATGCTGAAGGCATTCCAACCACGGTTACCAGAATTCAACAGTGCCCAGAATGCGGTAGTGAACGAATAATGCGTGACCCTGATGCTGCCGAAATAGTTTGTATGAACTGTGGTTTTGTTATCGCCGCCAAACTAGCTGATAGGGGACCAGAGTGGCGAGCCTTTGACGACGAGCAGCGAGCCAAGAGAGCACGGGCTGGTGCGCCATTAACCTACACTATCCATGATAAAGGGCTTTCAACCATGATTGACTGGCACGACCGAGACATATACGGGAAGAGGCTGTCACCCGGTCAGAAAGCCCAAATTTATAGGTTGAGGAAGTGGCAGAGGCGCATCAGGGTATCAGACGCAACTGAGCGCAACCTTGCCTTTGCTCTCTCTGAGATTACCAAAATTGCCAACGGCTTGAATCTACCAAAGAACATTTTGGAAACGGCGTCGGTTATTTATCGAAAGGCTGTTAAGGAGCATCTGATTCGTGGAAGATCAATACAAGGGGTCACCTCAGCTGCCATTTATGTGGCTTGCCGCCAGTGTGGACTTGCCCGCACATTAGAGGAGATTGCACAGGCTTCAAACATCAACAAGAAGGAAGTTGGACGCAGTTACCGCTTCCTCATCAAAGAACTCAACTATTTTATTCCGCCACTGAAACCCAGTCAATACATAACCAAGTTTTCTAATCAGTTAACCATGCAAGGGAAAGTTGAGGAAATAGCCCAAAAAATCTTGATAACAGCGCGGGACCTAAAACTAACGTCGGGCAGAGGCCCAACAGGCATCGCAGCCGCAGCTAGTTATATTGCTTCTGTTTTGACCGGTGAACGAAAAACTCAGAGGGAGATCGCCGAGATCGCTCAGGTGACCGAGGTTACAATAAGAAACCGTTACAAAGAACTGGTCGAGAGACTCGCATTCGAAATAACCCTCTAGCACCTTCTTCTTTATTTTGTGAGGCTTTTTCTTTGGACCTGCTAGAGGCTATTAAGACAAGAAGAAGCATAAGGCGTTTTAAACCAGCCAACATCCAGGACCATTTAATTGATTTATTAATCGATTCTGCACGATACGCTCCCTCAGCAGATAACAAACAGCCTTGGGAGTTTATAGTAGTCAAAGACAAACGCATCAGAGGGGAATTAGCAAAAACTCACGCTTGGAGTCGCTTTGTCAACGATGCTCCTGTTTGCATTGTGGTTCTGACAAATGAAAAGATGTCTCCAAGTTACTTTGTAATCGATGCAACCTGCGCAACAGAAAACCTCTTACTGGCAGCGCATGGTCTTGGCTTAGGCGCTTGTTGGATTGCAGTGTACGACCCATATAATCCGAGTTTTGAAAGGCATGTGAGAGATGTTCTGAACGTGCCGCAGCACTTGAGGATAATTGCTATGGTTCCAATCGGATACCCTGATGAGAAGGTGGAGCCTCGAAGCTTACGTGACGTCGACAAGATTCTTCATTTCGACAGATATTAAGCTCGGTATTCTATTCGTTCCCCCACTTTTCTGGCTGTTTCTTTTCCAAGCAGAATCTCAGCTATTTTTAGTCCAACATCTATGGAGGCTGTGACCCCCGCACCTGTTATAACTTTGCCTTCAACCACAACTCTTTCCTTGACAGGCATCGCACCATAATTAGAGAGTCTATCCAACTCTCTGTGAAAGGTTGTGGCTTTCTTTCCCTTAAGTATCCCAGCTTCGGCGAGAACAAAATGCACCGGTGCAAACTGAGCAAACAAGTTTTCCAGCTTCATACGCTTTTTTGAGCTCATGGAGAAGTCCTTTGTTGTTAACAATGTTGCGGACACCTGGTCCACCTGGCACAATAATAACATCATATTTTGAAAAATCACTAAGGCTTCGATCCGCGTTTATTGTTACGCCGTGAGCGCACTTGATCAGCCCGGTTTTTGTGCCAACTCTCTGGGTTAGAAAATAGGTTTTTGTGGATAGGTGTTGCGTGGAGGCTAATGCTTCCCATGCACCCACCAAATCCAACTCTTCCACTCTTGGAAACACAACAAATGCGGCTCTATATACCTTGCCCACTCTTTTTACCTCTGTTGGAGAGAGATAGCAAACATAAAAAGTCTGGCGGAGACAATTAAAATTATGGATAGACCCTCATGGATATACATCGCAAAGATTTGCGATGAGTGCCCTCAGAGAGACAACTGCCCAATTGAAGACTTGTCTGTGCAAAAGTGTGAGTTTCTGGAGTCTCATCTTCCAGCATCGTTGCAACAATATTTTTCACGTAAGCGAGAGGTTATAAAACGATTAAGAGAAAAACAGCGTCAACCGTCTAATAATACTCATTAACTTTATTGGGTCAAGCAGCATGCCGGACACCCAGACACTCACTCTTGAAGAGGAAACTTAGGAAGATCTTAGGCTTTTTTAGTTGTGGGTTTCTCTTTCTTTCGTTCTTCTTCCTCTCTGAGCGTTCTTAGTAGAACTTTGCCGACGACGCTCGTGGGCAGTTCAGTTCTGAACTCGACTTCTCTTATGGCTTTGTACGGTGCAACTTTAGCCTTAACAAACTTTTTAATCTCATCTGCGCTTGCTGTTTTACCCTCTTTTAAAACTATAAATGCCTTTGGGATCTCACCTGCCACTTTGTCCGGTTTACCAATCACAGCGCAGAGTTTGATGGCTGGATGTTCATAAAGCACGTCTTCAATCTCGCGAGGGTAAACGCTGTAGCCCTTGTACTTGATTAGGTCTTTCTTACGGTCAGTGATGTAAAAGTAGCCGTCTTCATCCATCTTGCCGATGTCACCAGTGTGCAACCATCCGTTGCGCAGAACAGCGGCGGTTTCTTCGGGCAGATTCCAATAGCCCTTCATGATTTGTGGACCTTTTATTATGAGTTCTCCAACCTCGCCTATGGGCAGTTCCTTTTCTCCAGTTTCAACGTCAACTATTTTGGAATCGGTGTCTGGCCACAGCAACCCAATCGAGCCGACCTTGACCGTTTTTAACGTTGGATCAAGAGGATTACAGTGTGTTACAGGCGAAGATTCGGTTAAGCCATAGCCTTCAACTAAGACGCCGCCAGTTAACTCCATGAACCTTTTTTGAACTTCTGGTGGAAGAGGTGCAGCGCCGGATATGCAGAATTTAATGGATCTAAGATTATACTTCCGTATGTCAGGGTGATTTATCAGCATCGAATAGAGTGTGGGCGCGCCACAATACACGGTCACTTTATGTTCTTGAATGGACTTCAATATGTCGACGGCGTCTGGCCTTGGAAGCATAACCATTGTCCCGGCTAAGTAAATTGGCGCGTTCATGGCTGTTGTCATGCCGTAGATGTGAAACAGAGGAAGCACGGTTAAGAACACGTCTTCTGCCTCCTTCGGTTTCTTGCCGTATAGCCAAGTGGCACATGCGACGGCGTTTGAGATGAGGTTGAAGTGGGTTAGCATGGCGCCTTTGGGCACGCCGGTTGTACCGCCCGTGTATTGAAGTGCTTCCAAGTCTTCCTTTGGGTTGATTTCCACTTTAGGTGGCATAGGCGGAGATTTGCCGACGAGTTCCTTGAAGTAGTAGACGCCCTTTTCCCTTGGCACTTTGTGGCTGGGCACTTTTTTGAGCAGTGAGCCTATGATGCGCTTGGCGGCGGGAAAGTATTCACCGATGCTGGCGACGATGAGGTGTTTTAGTTTGGTTTTGTCTTTCACAGCCTTAACAATTGGATACAACAGATCTAGAAAAATGAGGGTTTCAGCTCCAGAGTCATTGATTTGATACTCTAATTCTCGTTCCTTGTAGAGTGGGCTTACGGCTGTAACGATCGCTCCAGCCTTTGAAGCGCCGTAATAGCCAATTATGTATTGAGGAATGTTGGGAAGATAGACAGCCACACGGTCGCCCTTTTTCACACCTAGACTGTGTAACGCTGTTGCAAACTTGTCAGAGAATAAGTCTAACTCCCCGTAAGAGATTTTCTTGCCCAAGTAGATAATTGCTGTGTGGTCCGGATGTTTCCTTGCTGATTCGCGGAGGAGCTCGAAGAGCGGAACTTCCGGATAAACGAGGGTTTTTGGCACCTCTGGAGGCCACTGCTTGTGCCAGGGTTTGGATTCCATTCAGAACAGCCTCGAATTATAGGTTGTGCGGAAGCGATATATTAGATTTAAATCTAAACAACACTTTCCCAAAACACGTGGGAAAATTCCCAATTGAAGATTGAACCAGTAAAGTTCGAATCTGGAAACGCCGAAATCCGTGGCGCACTCTACATTCCAGACCATGTACCAGCGCCAGCTCTAATTATATGTCACGGCTTTGACAAGAGAGGTTTCCATGGTTATGAAATCTTTGAGCAGTTAGCAGAAACAGCGTGCGAAAATGGCTTTATTTCCTTGGTATTTGATTTTCGTGGTTGCGGCGATAGCACGGGAGAGTTTGATTATGGTTGGGGTGAACAGCAAGACCTGCAGGCGGCTATTGATTATTTGGCTTCGAGACACGAAGCAAATTCCAGCTCTATTTATGTTA
>Ga0315314_1004175_pt1 | contig 10944 bp, 9 predicted proteins | sample TDP9_MG_FD_203631 | JGI IMG/M metagenome (GOLD analysis project Ga0315314, IMG submission 203631) | Freshwater sediment microbial communities from Lake Towuti, South Sulawesi, Indonesia - TDP9 | ecosystem: Environmental > Aquatic > Freshwater > Lake > Sediment | place: Indonesia: South Sulawesi... | reverse complement strand
TCCGGACGACGCACCCATCCTGGCGGACGGATATCCGCTGCGCCCACTACCATTGGTCATTGGAAATTGGTCATTGGTCATTCGATCGGAAGAATTCATGGCTTCCTTCGTGAATAGTGTAGATTAAGCCCCCTTTCGTTGCTTGCGGACGACCTCCGCGATGCGCGCGATGTGGGCGGGGGTGCTGCCGCAGCAGGCGCCGACGATGTTGGCGCCGGCATCGAGGATAGATGGATACTTGGCCGCCATCTCATCGGGCGGCAACTCGTAGACCGTTCGACCAGCTTGGATCCGGGGAAGCCCCGCATTGGGATAGGCGATCAGCAACCCGTTCGTCACCCGGCGCATCGCCTGGATGATCGCCGCCGCCCGCTCGGGGCCGCCATCCCCGCAATTGCAGCCGACGACGTCGGCACCCGCCTCGGTGAGGATCCTGGCGGCTTCTTCCGGGCTGGTCCCCCACATCGTGCGGTCGCGGTTTTGTTCTTTCTCCCACTTGAAGAACATGGTGCACATCACCGGGAGGCCCGTGCTCTCCTTGGCGGCGCGGATCGCGACCACGGCCTCCTCGGGATACATCATGGTCTCGACGGCAAAGACGTCTACCCCTCCTTCCGCGAGGGCCAAGGCCTGCTCTTTGAAATTGGCGTAAAACTCCTCCTCGCCGGTGTCACCGATCGGCTCGTAGGTGTCCGGCAGGTGTCCCGTCGGGCCTATAGAGCCGGCGACAAACTTCCCAGGGGGGCACACACTCCGCGCGTTCTTCGCTGCGAGCACGTTCAGGTCGCGCACCCGTTCCGAGAGGCCGTACGCGGCCAGCTTCAAGCGCGTTCCACCGAAGCTGTTGGTCTCGACAAGATCGCTGCCGGCATCGAAATAGGCTTTGTGGATGCCCTGGATCACATCAGCTCGCTCCTCGTTCCACAGCTCTGGACAGGCACCTTCCCTCAGGCCTGCCTCAAGGAGCAGCGTCCCCATCGCCCCGTCCAATACGAGGACCTCTGATTTGAGCCGGTCTAGGAACTCTTTCCCGCAGGATTCCATATCGCTGCCCTGCCCCTCTCATGACTCAAACCCATTTGTCTTGCCCCTCACCCTCGCCCTCTCCCCCGTGGGGAGAGGATGGCCTGAGGGGGAGCGATAGCGGAGCGGGACGCTAGCACACGCAAAAGCGAGATGTCCATAGAAAACGGTACATCCAGAGGTCGCACATGTGAAGATCGAGGACGCAGTTGAGGTCATCGGTTCAGGCTATGAGGGATTTGGTTATCGAGGCCGCAAATTCCAGGTAGTGTCCGTGCGATGACAGAAGACGGCTGCCGGATTCCGATAAGCCCTACTTCTCATCTTACACGAACTTCGGCATGATCAGTTTCGGAATGAAGAGCACGGTCTGGGGGAACAGAATGACGAGCAAGAGGGCGATCAGCATCGGGAGCAGAATGATGCCAATATCCTTGATGACGTGGGACACCTTCACTCCTGCGATGTGACAGTCGATCAGCAGACACAGCCCGTAGGGCGGCGTGACCAGACCGAACGCCAGGGAGATAACCCCGATGATGCCGAAGTGCACCGGGTGCATGCCAACGCTTTGCGCCAGCGGCGCCAGGAGCGGCGCGATGATGATGATCGAGGGCACGGCGTCGATAAAGCAGCCAATGAACAGGAACGCCGCGGCCTCGATCAGGCCGACGCTCGTCAAGCCGACTCCGTACTTCGACAGGGTGGCCACCACGAGCTTGGGAAGCTGGTAGTAGGCCATCACCCAGCCAAAGGCCGAGGCCGTCCCGATGCAGAAGAGCGAGATGGAGGCGAGGCGTGTCGTGTTGTACAGGACCTCTTGAATCTCCTTCAGCCCGATGGAGCGGTGAATGATGAGGCCCACGCAGAAGGAGTACAGAACCGCCACGACGGCCGCCTCGGTCGGCGTGACGAAGCCGCCCACCACCCCGCCGATGATGATCACCGGAGTCATCATAGCTGCCGCCGCCCGCCAGAGGTTGTGGAAGAACTCCCGCACCGTCGCTCGCGCATACACGGGGTAATTACGCCGCTTCGCGTAGAAGTAGACTGCGACCATCTGGGAGAGGCCGACCATGATTCCCGGGATGAACCCCCCAAGAAACAAGCCCCCGATCGAGGTATTGAGCACGCCCCCCCACACCACCATCAGGATGCTGGGGGGGATGATCACTCCGATCACCGAGGAGCAGGCGGTGATGGCCACGGTGAAGGAGGTATCGTAGCCCTGCTTCCTCATGGCCGGAATGATCAGGGAGCCCTCTCCGGCGGCGTCCGCGGTGGAGGAACCCGAGATGCCCGCGAAGATCATGCTGACCACGACGTTGATGTAGGCAAGGCCGCCCCGAAACTGCCCCACGATGCACTTGGTCATGTCCACCAGGCGATCGGTGATCCCCGCCGAGTTCATGATGTTGGCCGACAGCAGGAAGAACGGGACAGCCAGCAAGATGAAGGCGTTGTATGCCTTGGTCATCTCACCCATCATCAGGATGGGCCGCAAGCGCGGCTCGATCGCCATGACGGGGAGGACGGCCAGCCCCAGGGCGAAGGCCACCGGCACCCGGAGGATGACCAGGACGGCGAACGTGCCGAAGAGGATGAGGGCGACGTCACCGGGCGACATTGTAATCCCCCCGCAAGCGCGCGGCGGCCCGCTCGTCCCCCCGAAGCACCGAGATGGCGAGCCAGATCCGTTCGCCCAGGAACAGGACCCAGGTCACCCCCACCACGAAATAGACCCCGTGGATGAAGATCATGTTGATGCCAGTGATCTCGGACGTCTGGACCCATCCGAAGGCGGCGTACTGCCAGCCGTAAAACACGAAGATGCCGGTGAAGACCATCATGAACACGCACACCCATAGGCGCATGATGCCTTCCATCCTGTGGCTCGTGGGCGTCGGCAGGACGTCCACCTCGAAGTGGGTCCCGTCGCGGACGGCGATGGTCGCCCCCACCATGATGATCCAGATGAAGCAGAAACGCGCGGCCTCTTCAGTCCAAATGTACCGGGGGATCAGGCCGGTGTACCGGGAGAGGATCTGGACGGTCACCGGCACGATCAGGAGACCCATGAGGACCCACGCTACCATCTGGTAGGCGCGGTAGACGACGTCGAGCATGCGACTGAAGAGCGGTCGGTCCCCCATGCGGACTCCCCGATCGCGGAAAGAAGACAAATGCCGGGTCCCCGACGCCTGCTGTCGGAGACCCGGCTTGGCTCCCGGACTGCGTCGGAACGGCTATTTCACGGCGTTGATGTTGGCCAGCACCTTCTCGGCCCCGATCTCCTTGGCGAAGGCCTCCTTCACCGGCGCGGCCAACTCCAGGAGCTTCGGCCGATCCTTGAAGTCGTGCATCTGGATCTTCCCTTCGCCCTGCATCTTCTTGAGGATGGCCTCATCAGCGTCACGCTCCCACTTGCGGCCATGCGCCCCCGCGATCGGAGAGGCTTTGAGGATGCAGGCCTGCAGGTCCTGGGGGAGCTTCTTGAAGGTCTTGCCGCTGAACACCAGGGGCCGGATGGTGATGGCGTGCATCGTCTTGGAGATGTGCGGGGCAACCTCATGCCATTTCATCTGGAACCAGCCGGGGCTCTCGTTCTCGCCCGCCACGATGACGCCAGTCTGGATGGCGTTGTACACCTCGTCGTAGGCGATGGTGGTGGGGGCCGCGGTGATGCCCTGGAACATCTTGACCTGAATCGGCGCCCCCATGACCCGGATCGGCAGGTTCTTCAATTCGGCCATGTCGCGCACGGGCTTCTTGCCCACGATGTTCCGGATGCCGCCGCCCCCGTAGTTGATGAGCATGACATCCGCCTTGGCCAGGACGTCGTCATAGATGGGCTTGAGGGCTTCACCGGTCGAGAGAACCTTGTTCCAGTGATCCACATCGCGGAACAGGAAGGGCATATCCATCAGGGTGGCCATCTTGGAGAAGGTCGCCATGTGGGACGGGGCCACCACGGCGTAATCCACGGAGAGGCCCTGGCTCATGTAGGCGAAATAGTCCTTCTCCAGCCCCAGCTCCCGGTTCCGGTGCAGGATGAAGGTGACCGGCTTGCCGTAGCACTTCTTGGTTTCCTCTTCCAGTATGAGCATGTTCTGGTTGAAGGAGTGGGTGTCATCGAACTGGCTCGCTCCCTTCAGCGTGATAGTCTGCGCCAGCGCTGGCACGCCGCCGGCCACGGTCAGCACCAGGCCCAGCAAGACAGCGAGAATGGCATGTGTGCGCTTTCCTGTCATGGCCCGTCCCTCCTGTGTTCTGCGAGTTCACTCTAAGGGTTGATGCTAAAGAGCCATACACGAAGGCCCAGCGCGAATTTCACGCTGGGCTCGCTTCGCGCCCGAGTTGCGGGTCGGCACAAAAGATTTCTCCCACAAACCAATGGTAATTGTCAACAGGAATCAGAGCGCGCCCGCCACCAGTTCAACCACATCCAAGGCCTTCAGCCCCTCCATGGCGTCCTTCGCACGCAGGCCGTCCTCGAACATGGTCAAGCAGAAGGGGCAGGCCGTGGCGACCATGTCGAGCCCAAGCCGCAGCGCCTCCTCCGTCCGCTCGACATTCACCCGCTTGCCGATCCGCTCCTCGAACCACACCATGCCCCCGCCCGCGCCGCAGCAGAAGCCTTGCTCCCGGTTCCGCTCCAGCTCCTTCAACTGAACACCATATAGGCTGGAAAGAATTTCACGGGGGGCGTTGAAGATCTGATTGTGTCGGCCCAGGTAACATGAGTCGTGGTAGGCCACGGTCTGGGCGATCGGCGTCTTCAGCCTCAGCCGGCCCTGTGCGATGAGATCTCTGGTCAGTACGGTATGGTGAATGACCTGGTAGTGCCCCCCGAAGTACCCGTACTCGTGCTGGAGCGTGTTGAAACAGTGCGGGCACGCCGTGATGATCTTCTTCACGCCGTAGCCGTTGAGGGTTTCCACGTTGGCCCGGGCCTGCATCTGGAACAGGAACTCATGGCCGATGCGCCTCGCCACATCCCCCGTGCACCGCTCCTCCTCGCCCAGGATGGCGAAGTCCACTCCGGCGGCCTTCAGCACCTGCACCACTGCCCTCGCCACCTTCTGGGTCCGTTCGTCAAAAGCCGCGGCGCACCCCACCCAGTACAGGTACTCTGCTGTTCCCTTGTCGGCCATCAAGGGAACATCTAATCCCTTGGTCCAGGTCGTCCGGGATGGCACGGCCCCCTGGTACGGATGGCCGCGGTTCTCTATCCCTCGCATGGCCGCCTGCATCGTGTCGGGAAATCGCGCCTCTTCCATGACCAGAAAGCGGCGCATGCCGACGATCTTGGGGATCGGCTCGATGAGGACCGGACATTCCTGGTGGCAGGCGCCGCAGGTCGTGCAGGACCAGATCACATCCTCACCGATCACGCCGCCAACCACGATCCTTCCGTTCTCGCGACCGCTCGCGCGAGCCAGCAAATGGCCCCGCAGATCCATGATGAGTCCCTTCGGAGTGAGCGGTTTTCCCGTGGTGTACGCGGGGCATCCATCCTGGCATCTCCCGCACTCGGTGCAGGCGATGAGATCCAAGAGATCCTTGCGGGGAAATCCCTGGATCGTTGAGATGCCGAAGTGCTCTGACTCCTCCAGCGCGACAGGCTGAATCAGCCCTGATGGTTGCGGCCGGCGCAGCGCGATGTTCGCTGCTGCCGCCAGGATGTGACGGATCGGGGTGTACGGGAGCAGTGCGATGAAACCGAAGGCCAGAACAGCATGGCCCCACCACGCCACCCGGTGCCACAGCGCTTGCTGCGATGGCGGAAGAGCAGCGAAGGCAAAGCCCGTCATCCATCCCCCCGGCGACCAGGGGCCCCACGGATCCCGGGTGGAGACGATCCGAAGCCCCTCGACGACGAAGCCGCTCGCCAGGATGGCCAGGAGCAGCCACAAAAACAGCCCGTAGCCCTCGGCGTCCCTGGGTTTCCATAACCGCGGCGTCCTGGCGACGTAGCGTCTCACGAGGGCAATGACGACGCCCACCAGCGCGGCCACGCCCAACAGGTCCACCGCAAGCGACATGAAGTACAGATAGAAGCTGCCAGAAAGGGTCGAGACGCCTAACCAATCTTGCAGGGCGACGAGGCACGTCGCGATGAACAGGATGCCGAAACCCCACGAGATGGCCGCGTGCATGCTGCCCGCCAACGGCTGTGCCAAGAGGCGACGCTGAAGGACTGCCTGCCACAACACCTCCCGGATCTGCACACCGGGCGAAGGGATGTCTTTCCCCGGTTGCCCGACCCAGATGATTCTGGCGAGCCAATAGCATCCGTAGAGGAACGCCGCGAGGAATGGAAGAAACAGGGGGTACAGCAGCAAATGCGCTGGGATGTTCCAGTAGATTTCACGAGAGGGAATCATGCAAGCAACTCCGGCGAATGGCGGCGGGGCGACTGGCCAAAAGCGTTCGGAAGTTCGAGCGTTCGATTGTTCAGAACGACTCACGGCGCTTGACGAACACCCGAACGGCCGAACGCGGGATCGTGAATTGACTAGGCTACCCTTGGGTCAACTCCCGGCACTTCTCGATGAACCTTGGGAGGATTGCCTTGAAATCGCCGACAACCCCGAGGTGCGCCGCCTTGAAGATCGGAGCATCCGGATCAGTATTGATGGCCACGATGGTCTTGGACCCTGACATCCCCGCCAAATGCTGGATGGCCCCCGAGATACCTACAGCGATGTAGAGGTCGGGGCTGACGGTCTTACCGGTCTGCCCGACCTGGCGTGAGGGCGGCACCCAGCCGGCATCGGTTGCCGCCCGCGAGGCGCCCACGGCCCCCTTAAGAAGTTGCGCCAACTCTTCGAGTTGTCTGAACGGCTCGGCACCCTTGAGGCCTCGGCCTCCGCTCACGACTACCTTGGCATTCTCAAGTTTCACACCCCGGACCTCTTCGGTTACGTGCTCCACCATCCGGACACCCAAGCGGGACCCCTCCAGCCTGATCGGGAATGGGACCTCCTCGCCCGCGCGGCCTTCTTGCTCCTCCGCCGGTGCCATGGCCCGGGGTTTGACCGTCGCCACCACGGGAAGGCGCTTGGCGACGAGCATGGCCAGGGCGCGCCCCCCGTACATATGCCGCTGAAAGAGGATGGCCGCTCCGTCGGCCTCCATGCCCACCACCTCGGTCACGATGGCACCGCCCAGGCGATGGGCGAGCCGTGGGGCCACCTCGCGGCCACACGAGTCATCGGCCAGCAAGATCACATGGGCGGCCGCTTGCGCAACGATCTGTGCCAGCGCTGCCACGTAGGCATCCGCCTGGAATTCCTGGAGGAGGGGATGCTCTGCCCGCAACACCCGATCTGCCCCGAACGCGATCAGCCGACGAGCGAGCCCGCTCGCGCTACCCTCCAGGACGGCCGCCATCATCTGGCCCCTCATCGCATCCGCGAGTCGCCGGGCCCCCCCCAGGAGTTCCAGCGTCATCTGTGAAGGGGTATCCCCCTCTCCACTCGCCAGCATCAGGACATCCGTCACGTATTCCTCCCTCCTGACTCTCGCCTCAGTACCATTGAACTATTGGCTGTTGCATAGCCAATGGAATGTCATCCGACTGATCGCCCCCTCACCCTCCCCTCTCCCCCGCGACGGGGGAGAGGATCAAGGTGAGGGGGGCGGGCCCAATGGCTGTGTTGCACTACTTATGCGAATCTCAATAAATCTCGCATGCATACGTCGTTCGCGGCTCTCGGTTCTCGGCCCTCAGCTCTAGGCTCTCCCCTCAGATCACCTTGAGTTCCCGGAGGCGGAGGGCCAACCGCTCCGCCTGGGCTTGCGGGCTGTCCCCCTCCATCAGCTCGCAGTGGGACTCGTGCTTCGGAATCACCATGTCCCGCACTTCGAGCTGGGCCGCCCCCCCCACTTTGCTCCCGTCCAGGTCGAGGTCGGCAGCCTTCCAGGTGGGCACCTGTTTCTTGGCCGCGACCATGATGTCTTTGAGCTTGGAATAGCGGGGGACATTGCTGTCGTCGCTCAAGATGCTGGCCACTAGTGGGAGTCGTGTTTCCACTAGCTCGTAGCCATCCTCGACAATCCGGCGCAGGACGGCCGTGTCACCCCTCACCTCGATCCGGGTCGCAAAGGTGACGCAGGGCCATCCCAACTCCTCGGCAAGCAGGGGTCCCATCACCTTATGCCCGGTGTCTCCGGACACGCAGCCCATCAGGACGAGATCGGACGACCCGAGCTTGTCAATGGCCTTCGCCAGGATGTGCGCTACCCCAAAGACATCCGAGTCCTGAAGGACCGGGTCGCTCACCAGAACTCCTGCATCCAGCCCCATGCCCAGGGCGGTCTTGACTGCGCTCATGGCGCCGGCTTCCCCCAGACAGAGGGCCGTGATCTTACCGCCCACCTTTTCCCTGAGTTGAAGCGCAACCTCTAAGGCGTTCTGGTCGTAGACGCTGATAAGCAGCGACAGACCGCCCCGCACTTGACGCTTGGTGGTCGGATCCAACCGGAAGAGGTCAGCCGGGATTTCGGGGTCAATGATCTGTTTGATGCAGACGATGATGTGCATGCGTCAATCTCCGTGGAAGCACACGGGAACAAGAGCGTTCGGCTGTTCAATTCCTGCGGGAACTGCCGAACCGCCGTACCGCCGAACGCTTTATGAGAGGAGTGCGTTCGTGATGACCATCCGTCATCTAATACCACAGGCGCAGGGAGGTTGGCAACTTCACCCGGTTTTGCGGAGGGGATTGCGTAGCGCAGTTATAGAAGTCGAGGACGCGCCGGAGGGGGGCCTCGCCCTTGAACTCGATGGCGGAGACGAACTGGAAGTGGTCCTCGCCCTGGATGGCCAGGTAGCGGTGGAAGCTCACCGCGCCGGGAATGGAGACCCCGTCCCATAACCGTTTGAACCCTGCCTCGATCTCCTTGGAGAGCGTCATCTTCGGCCAACGCAACCACGTTTCCTTGCTTTCCCATCCGTCACCCGAAGGCGATTTCGTAAAGGGCCTTGATATCCTCGGCGCTGACCTTCCGGGGCGTCGCGACGTAAAGCCCGGTGGTGATGGCGTCCCGGGTCAAGACATCGATAGCCTCTTTTTTGGCCCCGGCCTCCCGGAGGCTCCGGGGGATGTTCAGGTCGGCGAGAAGGCTCCGAACCCCATCCACCGCCTTCTTCGAAGCGGCCTCGGGCGACATTCCGCGAACCTCCTCGCCCAGCGCCTCGGCAATCCGGCAGAAGAGTTCGGGGACGGCCATGCGGGTGAATTCCATGCAGTGGAGCAAGAGAATGGCGTTGGCCAGCCCGTGGGGAACGTTGAAGTGGCCTCCCAAAGGATGGGACATGGCATGGATCACCCCCACTCGGCCATTGAAGAATGCGATCCCGGCCATCGTGCTGGCGATCATCATGGCCTCGGCGGCATCGAGGTTGGACGGATTGGCATAAAACCGCCGAAGATTTTCGCCGATCAGGCGCATGGCCTCGTAGGCCAGCGCCTGCGACACCGGGTTGGTGAACGCAGAAACGAAGGTCTCGTAGGCGTGCGTGAAGGCGTCCATCCCCGTGGCGGCCAGGACGGGCGGGGGGAGGGTCAGGAGCAGCTCCGGGTCCAGGATGGCCGCCTGGGGCATCAGGTGCGGGCTGCGGAACGCGGCCTTGTAGTTCCGTGTCTTGTCGGTGATCACCGCGGCTCCCGTCACTTCGCTTCCGGTGCCGGCCGTCGTCGGAATGGCGAGCAGCGGGGGGAGGGGGTTGACAACCTTGTTCAACCCCTCGTACTTGAAGAGTGGTTCGGGGTTGGTGGCCAGGATTCCGACCGCCTTGGCGGTGTCGATGGAGCTTCCGCCCCCGAGGGCAACCAGGCAATCGCTGCCATGCTGTCTCAGCAGCGCAAGCCCCTTCTCCACGACTTGGAGGCTGGGATTGGCTTCCACCTCGGCATACGCGACGAAGGGGATCGCATCTTTTTCCAGGGCCTTCGCCGCTTTTTCTAGGAGCCCGGAACTCTTAATCCCAGGATCGGTCACGAGGAGCACCTTTGTGCCGCCCACAGCCTTGACTTCCTCTCCGAGGGCCTGAATGCCCCCAGATTGAAAGCGCAACCGTGTCGAAGCCGTGAACTGAAATGCCTTGATCAAGTTCTTCTCTCCTTGCTTGGCTTCAGTGTTTCGCGACGAAAGGACCACCGCGCTGGCCTTCCTGCCCGGTGGATGGTCTCGCTAGAAAGGAAATATTGTGCAGGAGGTGGAGTATAGACCAGATTCCCCCGTTCCTCAAAGAAGGAACGGGCCGGGCCTGCGGACACGCCCGCGTGATCCGCTTGATGCAGGTGCGGCGGCTCCCGCAGGGGTTGAAGTAGCGTCAGACCACGCGGTCGCCGCCGCTGTCTTCATGGCGCCGGCGCCGGGTTCGAACACCGGGTACTCCCTCATCCGCATCGGCTGGGCAAGTCCATGGATAGCGCCGACTTGTCCAACTTCAATCGCCATGGACCGTGCTCTTCACGGAACCCCGCCGGCGGCTCAGGCACCCGCGGAATAGCGTCCCGGACGCTGCCAAGCCCGCCTTCGGTTGGTTACAGCTCCCACTTCTTGTAGATTTTCCGGATTTCGCCCTCCGCCCAGCTAATGGCCTCGTCAATGGACATGCCCTTGCACACCTTGGCCACCATGTCCGGGATGATGTACTGTTCGCCGACCTCGACGGCTGGCGCCGTGTTAACCCCCGGGTGGCCCGCCGTGGCGAAATACTTCGTCTCCTCGACGACCACCTTGTACTTGGGGAGATCCTCATCCAGGACGGGATACGGCCTCGGGATGTTCTTGAAGAGCTTCTGGTTGTACCCCTCACTTGCCCGCACTGCGTCCCGCCACCCCTCGTGGTAGGCCCTGAGGAACGCCTTCGCCACGTCCACGTTGCGCGAGAACTTCCAGATCGCG
>Ga0315314_1004174_pt1 | contig 10951 bp, 13 predicted proteins | sample TDP9_MG_FD_203631 | JGI IMG/M metagenome (GOLD analysis project Ga0315314, IMG submission 203631) | Freshwater sediment microbial communities from Lake Towuti, South Sulawesi, Indonesia - TDP9 | ecosystem: Environmental > Aquatic > Freshwater > Lake > Sediment | place: Indonesia: South Sulawesi... | reverse complement strand
TTCTGAGCGAAGCTGCCAGTGAAGCAGGTATTCCGGAAGGCGCCATTCAAGTGGTGCCCACGACTGGCAGAGCCGTAGCGGTGGAGTTGATGGGGATGCGCCAGTACGTGGATGCCCTCATTCCCAGAGGTGGAGCTGACCTTATCAAAGCAGTCGTGGAGAATGCCAAGGTCCCCGTCATCGAGACTGGAATCGGCAACTGCCACGTATACGTCGAGAAGGATGCGAACCTGAACCGAGCTGTGGATATAGTCATAAACGCCAAGTGTCAGAGACCAAGCGTCTGCAATGCGGCTGAGAAACTACTTGTGCACCGCGACATCGCTAGTCAGTTCCTCCCGAAGGTTGTAGAGGCCCTTCGGTCCCACGGTGTCGAAGTTAGGGGGTGCGAGGAAACCCGCAGAATAGTCACCGATGTTGTGCCCGCTACGGAAGAAGATTGGTACACGGAGTACCTAGATCTGATAATAGGCGTTAAGGTCGTAGGCGGGGTAGATGAAGCCATCGACCACATAAACAAGTATGGCACCAAGCATTCCGACGCCATTCTGACCTCCGACTTCAACAAGGCTCTTGGATTCATCAGGCGTGTGGACTCAGCGGCTGTCTACTGGAACGCTTCAACCCGGTTCACCGATGGCAACCAGTACGGTCTGGGAGCAGAGATAGGCATAAGCACCCAGAAGCTGCATGCCCGTGGACCCATGAGCGTACAGCACTTGACGACAACAAAGTACTTCGTCTTGGGACAGGGCCATGTAAGAGAGTAGCAAGCTGTTCTTGAAGAACGTGGTAGAAGAAGCTGGGTAGGAGGAAGGTACTTGTGAAAGATATGATCACAAGATGCGGCTACAGATGCAACGTTTGCCTAGCATACAAGGAGAACATCCACTCAGCTGAGGACCAGGAGAAGGTCAGTGACGGATGGTTCAGGATATACGGCTTTCGCATTCCGCCGGAAGAGATCTACTGCGATGGCTGCCTGGCTCCTGATAGCGAAAATCCCAAGCTAGTAGACACGGGATGTCCGGTTCGCCCTTGTGTGATAGAGAAGGGATTCCAGAACTGCGCATACTGTGACGAATATATCTGCAAGAAATTCGAGCAGAGGATGGTTACCTACGAGTCAGTAGCACGCCGGTTCAAAGAACCGATCCAAGAGGAGGACTACAAGAACTTCATTAGGCCCTACGAGAACAGAAAGACAATCGATGAACTTAGAATGAAGTTGAGACAGGACCCTTCTCGTGCCTCTCAGTAGTTTCCAACATATTAAAGTTTCTTGGCTCCTTCAACTGCCCTCTATCTGCCCAATAGAGCCTCGAGTTTCACCTTGACGCTTTCGGGTTCGGGAGCCAAGTCTTCGATGTCAAAGATTCTCCATACCTCAACATGTTCGACGCTCTGGTCGGGACCCAGTTTCTTCAGGGGACCAACTGTCTCCAGCTCTAGCATATCTGGGTTGGTGTACACTTCAACGCTACTGCCGAAGTCCGGGTATTCTCCCCCCTTAAGCAGGAACTCTTTGACGAACGCAGTTCCTTCGACCCAATATGCAACCCATGAAGGGTTAGCCATTGCTCCTACTTTTACTGGACCATAAGCCGCCGGATCCTGCCGGACAAAGATGTACCCATCTGCAAATATCAACCGTCTGTCTGAGAGATTGGTATAGGGCCAGAATGTCACATGCCTGTCAGGAAGCAGCCCTTCTTCATCCACCTTCGAAGGCCTTAATGGTATAATGGCGAAGCCGCTCTTTGCCATTACGGAAAGAGCCCAACATGCCAGCTCGATCGGCCATCTCCCTATGTTCTTGATCGTGTGAACAACTTTGATAGCGTCTTCTGAAAACGGTCTTATAGTCATCGTTTTCTGAACGGAGTTCTCGGTTTCGAGGTCTCCGTGGATCGTCACAGCGTCATCCTTTGCCGTTATTTCCACGGGCTTACTATCTATCGAATAGGAACGTGGTTTGGCCTCTGGGGAGCTCCATAACCTGTGGCCGCCGTATATTCTCCAAAAGCCCTCCAACGTGGCTACTCCAGCCTCAAGAAGCACCCCGAACAGGTTAAACTCCGGTCTCTTCCGAGTGGCGACATACAGAACGCGCGGACCTATGTCTGTCGGCACGCCCACAATCACATCGTTCAGTACGAACCGCTTGGTTCTTAACCCGCCAACCTGAAGTTCGTCGACCTTCAATCCAGTTCCTCCTCAAAACCGTATAATTGTCACGCTGTCCAGTTATATCATTTTTTGCAGGCTATGGTCTGCGGCAGTCTTCGAGTCAAGACTGGTTTAGGATCCCGACGAACGGATGCAAAACGCTAGACAATGCCACGATCTGGAAGCGTGTCCCTTCCCAACCGCAACAAAGACCCGTGAAGCGTCGTGATCTTCCTCAAACGCTTTTATCTATACACGCGCCATATCCCTTCGGTGAACTATGCTTGCAGAACGTGAGGTTCTAATATCAATCCTGAAGCTTACCAAAGACGGGTCAGCCAGGTTCGACGACATCGCAAGGGATGCTAGGGTGCTATGTCAAGTCGTTAGGCAGGTATTGAAGAAGGATCGAGATCTTGGCCTGATCCAGCTTGATGGAAACTCGGTTAGGACTGACGCCGAACAACGCCTGAAACTCGCGGCTATGGCGATAGAGTCGGGTGCTGACATCGAAAGAGTCTGCAAGCTCCTCACATGGGAAGAGTTCGAAGACATAGCTGTCTTGGCGTTCGAAGCCAACGACTTCGCAGTGAAAAAACACTTTCGATTCAGTTGGTCTGGGAGAAGATGGGAGATTGACATCTTGGGACTCAGGGAACCAATCGTCGCTTCCGTCGACTGCAAACAGTGGCATCGCGGCTGGAGAGGATCAGCAAGCAGAAAGGCAGCCGAGAAACAGGCTGAAAGAACAGCAGGTCTAGCTAAAGCGTCAGCAGCCATGGGCGAGAAACTCGGCATAGGGGACTGGAAGGACGCGCGTTTTGTGCCAATAGTTCTCTCGCTCATGCCTGGGGCCTTCAAGTTCCACAAGGGGCTACCTATAGTACCAGTATTGGGGCTGCGCGATTTTCTCCAGAAACTGCCTGGCTACCTCGACAAGATTGCACATTTCTGTGCCTCAAGAGGCCATGAAGGTTCTTTCCGCGACTCCTAGAAATTGGCCCAAGAATGAGACATAAATTGGGTCCATAAGCGCGACTTCGTCATCCTGGCAACCTTCGCCTTCCAATGGATAAGAAGTATGGCCAAGAAGGCCAAAGGCGGCAATTCGAGGATGGTCTCCAACGTGAGGTACGAGGACCTGAAGGCACTAGATGTCGCGGTACGCCCAATTGCACCACTTCCCAAGCATCTTGCTGTAAGCTTCCGATTCAATGAGGGGCCATCCCTTAATAGCGCGATATGCACAAGGATGTTCGAAGGCTTTATAAATCTAGAGATAGATTTCGTGTCCGAAAAGGGGCTTGAAAAATGGTCCAGTTGAGCAAAGATCTGATTGAGATAGTGAACCTGTCTATGCCGTTTCCGGCGGACGTGATCAAGGCATACTCGCAGCTAGCTATGGTGTTTACGAGCGGCGACCTGGCTAGGGAAGCGAAGGTTCCGAGATCCACAGCCAAATTCTATGTTCGAAGAATGGTGCGAATGCGCATGGTCTCGAAGATCCCCTACAGAAAGAAGTACCAGAAATATGCAAACGCTCAAAGCTTTTCAGACTGGCTTCAGGACCTCGTGAGATTGGCCATAAGACCAATAGAGGAGACCCAAGGATCGAGGTAGCTCTCTTGTCTCTCAGAGACTTGGCACACAAAAGCAAGGGCAAGAGTGGGGCGATCTTAGGCGGGAGCCGGAAGGGGCGCATTCTAACAGTCAAAGAGATCAAGAGGATAAGGAGACGAGGTTACCGAGCTGAAAGACAGCTCGTCAAACGACTTCGTGCCTTGGGATTTAGGTCCGTCAGAGTTCCTGTCTCTGCGCCCAGTTCTGAACCTTTGCCGGACGTCTTTGCGACCAAGGGCAGATACATCTTAGCCTTTGAAGTGAAGGCGCCCAACGCTGAAAGAGCCTATTTCCGAAAGGATCAGGTCAAGAAGCTCTTCGACTTTATGGAGATGTTCGAGGCTTACGAAGGGAAGCTCGCAATCCTGGCCGGCAAGTTTCCGTACAAATGGACCTTCAAACACGTGGAAGAAATCGGAGACTACGTAGTACTAAGGGATGAGAGAAATAACGTAAGACTAGACCAGATCAGAGGTTAGAGAAGGATTGGCTAACCTTTGCCACAGACCTTTATGGATATGCTGGCTGGCAGATACTTGGGGGAGAAAGACATGATCGTGTTCCATCTGGGTTTCAACAACTGTTTCGCCGTGAAAAGGTGGCCTCTACCCGTGGACTGGGCTGAGGTCTGCGCCAAAGAGTTGGAAGTCGATCTCGTCCAGTTTTCCTTTGACATACTGGACCCGACAATGTCTGAACCAGCTCTCGCAGAGATGATCTCACAGACAGTTGATGCTTTACACGAAACAGGGTTGACTATACACTCAACGTTTACTGGTTTGGCGGCTTACTCCCGTAACCTTCTGACCCATCCGAACCCGGGAATGCGGGCCGACGCTATACGCTGGTATGCTGGTGCCATGGAGATGACAAGGAAGATGGGCGCCAAAATTACTGGTGGACATTTGGCTGCGCTGAGCCGTCGAGACTATGCTGATGTTGAGAGACGGAAGAACATGATGACCATCTTGGTCGAGAACCTTTGGCATCTGTCATCTCTGGCTGCCCACGAGAGTCTCAACATACTTCTGTGGGAACCTATGCCGCTTCTTCGTGAACCTCCATGCACTATTGAGGACTCAGTCAGCTCCTTAAGTGAGTCAATGAAGAGAGCAAGATCCCGGTGAAGCCGGCAATAGACACTGACCACCAGTGCGCGGTCGGCGCTGAAAACCAGGATAACGATGTCTACGCTTGGCTGAGGGAGCTCGCTGCCGATTCGCCAGTCGTCCATGTGCAGCAGACAGACGGAAAGGGCGATCGCCATTGGCCCTTCACGAAGAAGTACAACAAGATCGGGCGGAAAGAACCAAGGAGAGTTATTGATGCGATTGAAGATTCAAGCGCCAAATAGGTTTACTTGATGCTGGAGGTGATTCGCCCGTTCGAAGCTGAAGAGACCAAGGTCATAGAGGACCTCAAAACCTCAGCCAACCACTGGAAGACCTACGTCTAGGTTGTGGGTGACCCAAGAACTAACCATCAGTATCTTGGGCCTGGAGCTTTCCTTGCCTTATCTCTTCTCGGGGCATCGAAATGGTCTTGGCGACCTCGTCGAACCCGGTTTACACTGAGGGCAACGGATATGATGATTTCAATGTTGATGCTTCTGTATCCAAAATCTCACTTAAGTGATATGCGCAACGATCTCCAAGTTTCCTGACCAAACCCTAAGGCTTACGGTTGGATAGTACATATGCCCAAGTGTTGAACAGTCCTTATTCTATGAGGCCGCCGGATCTTCGGGTCGCCAAGGTTTGCAAAGAAGGCTGATTCGGGCTTATTCCGCTTTTATGGACAGACTTGATGTCCAAAAATACGGATTCTTATCGCTTGAAGACAGATCAGGGACAGAGGTCTTGCCCATAAATCCCAGGTCCGTCTTGGCTAGCTAGCGCCGTCGTCAGACTGAAAGAGCTCTAGCCTGCAGTCCTTAGAGAGGCATAAAGATTGACTTGCCAGACCATCCGTACAGATAAGAAGTCAGAATCCCGCATTACAAGCCACGTTTGCCTTCTAGTCCAAAGACATCCGCTCAGGTAACTCCAGTATTGTCGTGGTGCAAGCCGGCTAGTCGATTTGCCTGACTCCGCTTTCTGACGGTTTTCGACGCCTAGTTGTTTCCCAAAGGGTGCTTCTCCACGGTCGTCTAGACTATGTTGGAGGCTTTTCTGCTGTAAACGAGATGAAGGACTATCGCGGGCTGTGCAGGAAATGGTGATGGTGACGAGAAACTAAAGGGTAATACGGATTTAACCAACGCAACCAATCTTTACACAGGGACCTCGAAGAAATAGCTTTTCGGCACGGTTTTGACTAGATTTAGCGTTGAGAGACCGTGCCTTGAGGCGTAAAGGGGAAGGCTCCCACGGAAAATGGATACAAAAGCAGCTCCAATACTATATCTTGGCAGCGGTTTTCAACAATGGTTATGCTTCTGAGACTTCACTTGCGGGCTTCTAGCCGACGATTATGGATAAGGAACCTACAGGTTGATGGGTTCCCATTTTCCGCTCTTCACTGATTCGTAGCAGCTGTCCAATATGCAGTTCACGATGCATCCGTCTCTGTACGTCTCCCGCGGTTTCTCGCCCTTCTGGATGCAGGTTATGAAGTGCTTAAGTTCAGCGAGGTATCCGTAGATCTCATGCTCCCTCCATATTGGATACATCCAGCCCTTTTTGGCTTCAGCTTTTTCCACGACATAGCCAACTTTCTCTTCAGGCGCTACCGTGAATACTCTGATGCCTGTCTCCCTAGTAGGATCAATGAATATGGCACCATCAGAACCGTAGACCTCGAACCTGAGGTCGAGTCCTCCATGAGCAGCCCAGCTGTTCTCAGACTGTCCGAGCTCCCCGCCTTCGTAGCTTATGATGGCTAGGCTGTTGTCCTCGGCCTGGGTATCGTGAACCAAAGTCTTTGCCCAAGCAAACGCCTTGACCGGTTGCTTCTCGATCAGGTATCTCGCGACCTCGACTGAGTGGCAACCCATATCCATTAAGACTCCTCCACCTGCAAGTTGGGGGTCCCAGAACCAGGGTGAGTGTGGACCGAAGTGGGCTTCTCTGTTTCTTATCCAGAAGACATCTCCTATGGAACCGCCTATGACTATCTCTTTTGCTCTCGTTATGTGAGGACAAAACACTTGGTTCTCTGCGTAGCAGTCTATGATGCCATATCTCTCAACTGCTCTTAAAGCGGATCTCGCCTCATCAACGCTGCGGGCCAAAGGTTTTTCGCATATAACATGCTTGCCGTTTTCAGCGGCAATTTCTGAGGCTTCCTTGTGGAGGAAGTTTGGGAGGCCTATATCTATGACTTCTACCTCTGGATCTGAACACACTCTGCCTACGAAGTCTTCGCCTGAGTAGACCTTCTTTACGCCAAACTTCTTAGCCACCGCGGTTACCTTTTCTCTGTTTCTCCCGCCGATCGCAACGACATCTGTGTTGGCGATCTCTTGGTAACATGGGAGGTGAAAAGTCTCTTGGACAAACCCGTATCCCAGAACGCCGACCTTTATGGTCTTCGCCATCCTTCTCTACTCCACATCCCGGTTGCCTATATCACTATTTGAACTTTCACGGGGTTCCCGGTCTTCTTCATGTGCGCTTCAAATCCCTCCAGTATCCTATCGAAGGGGAATCGGTGAGTAACAAAGGGCTTCACAAGAGCTTTCCCTGAGGAAACAGCCTTAATCGCTGTCGGAAACACGTTGGCGTACCTGTGGATGCCGCGGATTTCGAGCTCGTTTAGTATCACTTTCGTTATTGGGAACCGAACTTCTTTTGGTGGATATCCGACGAAGACGATTCTTCCTCCGGGTTTCACGATGTCAAGCGCCTGTAGGACTGCAGGTATCGCGCCCGATGCTTCGATCACGATGTCAACCCCTTCCCTGTCCGTGAGCTCCATGACCCTCTCAACTACGTTCTCCCGACCAGCGTCTATAACGGCCTTCGCACCATACTTTTCCGCATAGTCCAATCTATAGCCAATGATGTCCGTCACGTACACTTCGAGCGCTCCGTACGTTCTCGATGCTTGGAGGGACATCTGCCCAATCGGACCTGCACCGAGGACTGCCACAATATCATGAGCTGTCACACCGCCCATTCTCGCCGCCATCATCCCCACTGCCAGGGGCTCTATCATCGCTCCCTCATCGTATGACATCCCCTTCGGCATCGGGTAGACGTTTTGTTCAGGCGCCGTAACATACTCTGCAAAGGCGCCATTAAAAGGTGGCGCTCCGTAGAACTGGACCTCTCTGCAAAGGTTGTATCGTCCTTCCCTGCAGTACTGGCACTTTCCGCAGACGAAACCAGGCTCTATGACCACGCCTTGCCCAACTTCGAGTCGAGTAACCTTCTCGCCGACCTCTGCGACTTCGCCAGAGCACTCGTGGCCCAAGATCAGAGGCTCCTGCACGATGAAAGATCCAATCCTACCCTCCAAGTAGAAATGGACATCAGAGCCGCAGATTCCGACGCGCTTCATCCTCACGAGAACCTCATACGGACATATTTCTGGAATGTCAACCCGTTCGATCCGCATGTCAAGGGGCTTGTGCAAGACAGCGGCTTTCATCTTTCCCTTCATAAGGTCATCCTCAGTGGGAATCCTTTACGTCCGTGACAAGATAAATCTTTGCAGGCGCAGCCGCGCAATGTGTTCATACTTCAATCTCTGAACAAAGCGGCACCTTTATATTCGGTTACCATGATTAAGTGGTGATTCAGTCGGGATGCGTGTATGAGTTTCATATTGAGAAGCCTGCGCCGGATCCTTCGACGGCCGCCTGTCGCCGTTTTTGTGGTTCTAGCTTTGGGTTCCTGCCTTGCCGGCTACGGCTTTATCTACTGGATACTTTCAGCCAATCTTCACGGAGATTATCTCCAATTGAAAAATGAGTATCTAGAGGTAGAGTTCCCAAAATACTGGTTCGCCTTCTCTTGGAAACCTGGAAATGAAACCAGCGGAAGAGGCTACAGCGCGTTTTTCGCTCCTACTGACCGATACGTGGTGATGCTCCTCAGAATCTATGACGAAGTGGCTACACGCAAATTCATGGAGGCAAATAATCTAACAGATGCATTCTCGGTGGCTGCCTATGAGGCTGATAGAATGTATAACTGGTCTCTGCAGAGCAACACCAACGCCACCTTCCTTTATTTCGAGAACGGCACAGTTACAGTAGCCAGTCGAAAAGCTATCTACACAAGGTTCGCCATTAAAGATGGATTCAAACAAGGCGAAGCCTTCTACAACCTGACATGTATATTCATGTCTTGGATAGACCAGCAGCGACTCTTCGAGATTGCGTTTTGGGGGAAAGAAGACGATTGGACACAGACACACGGCGTGTTTGAAACCATGCTAAGTTCAATCAAGATGTGAAGGTGATGGATTGGGCATGTCTAAGCTCGAGCTACCTGACAAATGGAGTCTTGTCCACACAGCTATCGGCGGAGGGATATGCTTCATCGTGATGTTCGTTATCTCGGACCTTGCGCAAGGCGTCATGGAACGGATTCTAATCTATTTCGGCGTCATAGGCGTCATTGTCTTCCAAGAGCAATTCGCCCTTGCTAGGAGCATAGTCCTGTTTGGCGCCGTCTACCTGCCCGGCGGCTTCTTCGGCGGGCTATACACCGGCTATAAGGTTGAGGAAGGCTTGAGGACCATCCTAGCCGCTCCAGGCGTGATCGGCTTTGCGATCCTCACGATTCTGACATATTTCCTTGGTCAGTTTGACCCATCCAGCCCAGACTTCACATACAGGCTTCTCTTTGCCTTGCTAGGGAACATTATTGGCTCGTATCTAGGTGGCTATGCAATGAACTGGCCAGCTGAAGAAGAGGCGACTGAAGAAGTCGGCAAACTGACCCTTGACCTTAAGAAATGAGATCTGGTCGTTCTGAAAGACACTAAAGAACCAGCAGAATGGTTATGTCGTTAACATTTGTGCCCGTAGGACCGGTATGTATGAGGTCGCCCAGCTCTGAGAAGAATGAGTAGGAGTCATTGTCCCTTAGGTATTTCTTGGCGTCGAGGTTCATGCCTTGCGAGCGGGTAATAGTTCTGCCATCCACAATAGCCCCGGCTGCATCTGTAGGCCCATCGACGCCATCGGTGCTCACCGAAGCCAAGACTGCTCTTTCTAAGCCGTCCATCTTCAACGCAGCGCCCAAAGCAATCTCCTGGTTTCGTCCACCAATCCCGATCCCCTTCACTGTCACGGTTGTTTCTCCACCCGCGACAACTCCAACTGGGGGCTGTAGGGGGTTGCCCGAAGCCAGCATCTCTTTCGCCAGCGCACCCATCGTTGAACCCACATCTCTGGCTTCGCCCTCCAAGAAGGAGGTGAGAAACATCGTGCCCAAACCCATCCCCTTAAGTTCACCCAGGGCAGCAAGGCACGCCAACCGATTGTTACCTATGATTACGTTGTGGACTCTCCTGAAGGCGGGGTCGTCGTCTTTGGGAGTTTCCTGAATCAAACCACTCTCGCCTTCACTCAGGACTTTCCCCACTGAATCCGGGATCTCCTCCCAAAGGCCGTATCTTCTCAGGACAGACACTGCTCCACCGAAGGTTGTTGAATCTGGAACAGTCGGTCCGGAGGCTATCACCTCGAGGGGGTCGCCTATGACGTCCGAAAGCAGTAAGCCTAGAAGGGTTGCGGGATAGACTCTCTTTGCCAGATGGCCGCCCTTGAAACCGGAGATGTGCTTCCGAACTATGTTGATCTCGTTAATCGTGGCGCCTGATCTCAGCAACTTGTCTGTCACTTTCCGTTTGTCGCTGAGACTCACCCCTTCACAGGGCAAGGTCATGAGACTTGAACCGCCTCCCGAGATCAGACAGATAACAAGGTCATGCTCTTCGACGCGGCTCACCAGATCGAGTATCTTGAGTGCGCCAATTATGCTGCTTTCATCAGGAATTGGGTGGCTTGCCTCATGAAACCTTACCCTTTCTACCCTGAACCTGTCCGCGGTTCCTCGTGGCACGACAATCAAGCCCTCACTTACTCGGTCGCCAAGAATCCGCTCGAGAGCCTCAGCCATAAAGCCGCTGGCCTTACCGCCACCAACTACGAATACTCTTCTGAAGGCTGTCATGTCGAAGGTTTTCCCGTTCACATTGAGCAGAT
>Ga0315314_1004173_pt1 | contig 10955 bp, 11 predicted proteins | sample TDP9_MG_FD_203631 | JGI IMG/M metagenome (GOLD analysis project Ga0315314, IMG submission 203631) | Freshwater sediment microbial communities from Lake Towuti, South Sulawesi, Indonesia - TDP9 | ecosystem: Environmental > Aquatic > Freshwater > Lake > Sediment | place: Indonesia: South Sulawesi... | reverse complement strand
CGTCGCCTCCGCCGCCAAGGATCTGCTGAGGGCGAGTCCTGTCGCAGCGAAGAAGCCCCTGTCAAAGAAGAAGTCGCAGGCGAAGGTAAGGACCCCAGCGCAGAAGAAACAGAGCCTTCGAAAGAAAACGACCCAGCCAAAAAGGAAGGGGCGCCGATAGATCACACTCCGGGGGCGACCCGGCCGGATCGCGGCCGGGGTCGCCCTCCTGATGGAAGCTCTGCTGGTTTCCACGGGCGCCCCGATTCCTCCAGTTCCTTCCCGGTCGCTCGCCGGGTGAACCGCCTGTGTAGGCACGCGAACCGTTTTCGGATCCCTCCTTGCAGACCGCCGCTTGCCCTGGTAGCGTGCAGGGTGAGACTCGACGGAGGGCAAACCGGCCGTGCCGTTTGCATACTACCAGCGCCTCACGCGGGCGCAGCAGCTTATCTACCGGCAGAGCGACGAGGTCACATTCATCCGCCTGTCAGGCGGGAAGGACCTTTACCCGCTGGTGGATGAACTCGCCGACGCCCTGGCGCGAGAGGACCGAATCGCTACCCAGGCTGCGGCTGACCGCTTGCTGGTGGCAATGACAGAACGGCTTGGCGTACCGCCTCTCAGGGGCGAGGTGCTGGCGGTTCGGCCATCGCGGCATTGGGGCGAACTGCACGGGCTGTACACGCCGGGAGAGCAGGCTCGGCTGTCGCGGGCGACCGTCTGGATGCGGACCGCGCAGCGGCGCCAGGTCGTCAGGTTCCGGACATTCCTCCGGACGCTGCTTCACGAGCTGTGTCATCATCTGGATTACGAACTCCTCCGCCTTCCGGATTCGTTTCACACGGAGGGATTCTACAAACGGGAATCAAGCCTGCTCAGACAACTTTTGGGAGAGGACTCTCAGAGCGAGGGATCTCCGAATGTACTTCGAGGATGAAGAGCGCCGCAATCGCGCGATGGAAGTGTGGCAGCAGGCCTACGAGCATCAGATGCAGGGTGAACTGGATCAGGCGGTGGAGCTGTATCTGGAGTCGCTGGCCATCTTTCCCACGGCGGAGGCGCACACGTTCCTGGGGTGGACCTACAGCTCCCAGGGGCGGCTGGACGAGGCCATCCAGGAGTGTCAGAAGGCAATCGACGTGGATCCGGATTTCGGCAATCCGTACAACGACATCGGCGTCTACCTGATGCAGAAGGGAGATCTGGAGGGGGCCATTCCCTGGCTGGAAAAGGCCAAGCGGGCCCCTCGGTACGAGCCCCGCCACTATCCATACATGAACCTTGGCCGCATCTACCTCCAGCGTGAGCGGTGGAACGAGGCGCTTCGCGAGATCCAAGAAGGTGTAGGCATTGCCCCAAGCAACCTCGAGGTGCGGAAGATGCTGCACGAGCTCTTGGCGAAGTTCAATTGAGCAGAGACGATGAACGCTGCCCGCAAGCCAGATGTTGCCATTGTCGGCGGAGGAATCATCGGATGCGCCATCGCCTTTTTCCTGGCCAAGGCCGGCGTCCTCCCCCTCGTCCTTGAGCGGGGTCAGGTGGGGGGAGAGGCGTCGTCCGGAGCGGCCGGATTGCTCTCGGCACAGGTCCAGACGGACGAGCCGGGGGCGCTCTTCGACCTCAAGTTGGCAAGCCGCGCCCTATATCCACTGCTCGCCGCTGAACTCTTCGACCGAACGGAAATCGACATCGAATACCGAAGGCTGAGCCATCTGGCCCCCGCCCTGACCGAGGAGGAGAACGAGGCCATTGCGAAGCGCGTCACCTGGCAGGCGGCCCGGGGGCTGTCCGCCGTCACGCTCACCGCGAAGGAGGCGCGTGAGCTCGAACCGGGACTTATCCCAGAGGTGAAAGGAGCCGGCTGGTTCCCCCAGGACCATCACGTGAACAACACCGCCGTGACTCAGGCATTCGCCAGCGCCACCATCCGGCTTGGAGGACAGGTGCGCACCGGGTGTCCCGTTCAGGATCTCGTCGTGGAGGGCGAGCGGGTGGTTGGAGTCCGGACGAAAGACGAGAGCATCCTCGCCGACACCGTGATTCTCTGCGCCGGCGCCTGGTCCGGCCAGTTTGAGAAGGCGGTAGGCATCGCCTTCCCCGTCTTTCCCGCCAAGGGTCAGATCGTGGTAGCCAGGAAGGAGGCTCCCGTCATTCGCCACGCGGTGTACGGCGCCGCGGGGTATGTGCTCCCCCGTGCCACCGGCGAACACCTCATGGGGAGCACGGTCGAATATGTCGGTTTCGACAAAGCGGTGACGCTGGAGGGACTCACCAGCATTATGGAAGGGCTTCTGAATCTGGTCCCCAGCCTCGGCACGGCTGAGATGGCGGCAAGCTGGGGATGCCTCCGCCCTGCGACACCTGATGGCTTGCCGATCCTGGGGGCCGTGCCGAGCCGTCCCGGCCTTATCATCGCCACGGGGCACTTCAGGAACGGGATCTTGCTTGCCCCCATAACTGGGAAACTCATTGCAGAGCTCCTCACCCTGGGAAAGTCCTCGATGCCGCTCGAACCCTTCCGTGCTGATCGATCCTTCCCGCCGGGCCTGCCTCCAGATCATTAGCCCGTTCTCGCCAGTTTCAAGAGGAGACTCGTGGTTTTTCAAGGAGTTATTGGTCCAGGAGGCCGTGTCCAACGAACTGGTGCAGCACTGGCATCTGTGCCATTGCTTCAAGCACGAGCCGAGGGCCGCCCAGGCCCTCCGCCGAGGGCGGGAGCCTCTGTTGAACTTGCTCGGAAAGTTGACCCACCTCTCCCCCACTCCGATTTCTACGCTGGAAACTGCTTTCGAGATTGGCCGAAAGAATGGTATAAGATATGTTTTGCCATCAGGACATCCAGGGGAAGCGGGCTTGATCTTAAAGCGGCGAACCTTCTTGCAAAAATCCCTTTTTTGCTTCCTCTACGGGGGAATCAGTTCGCCTTTCTTATTTTCTACCTCGCAATCTCGGGAAACAGAAGGAATTCCCGGGAAGGCCATGTTTTACCGAAAGGGGGAAGGCCGGCTGGTTCAATGCCAACTTTGCTTCCGCCGATGCCCCATTCCAGACGGAAAAAGGGGGTTCTGTCGCGTCCGCGAAAATCGGGGGGGCGATCTTTACAGCCTGGTTTACGGAAGGCCAGCCGGCTTGCAGATTGACCCCATTGAGCTGGAGCCCATGTATCACATGGTTCCAGGGCACAAGAACCTCTGTGTTTACACCGCTTCCTGCAATTTCCGGTGCAAGCACTGTCACAACTGGACAATCTCCCAGTCAGCCCCGGAACAGATCAGGGCCCTTGCCTATACCCCGAAGGAGATCGTCGCGGAAGCCCTGAACCAGGGCTGCCAGTCAATTTCCCACAGCATCAACGAACCCACGGTGTTTTACGAGATGATGTATGAGGTCGTCCAGGAGGCCAAAAAGAAAGAGCTGTTGACCCTCTGCCATACCAACGGAGGAATTGCCCGAACCCCATTGCTGGAGTTGCTCGAATTTATGGACGGGGTGACGGTGGATCTAAAGGCTTTCCATGCGAAATTTTATGAGGAGGTTTCGGAAGCGAAAATTGGGCCGGTCCTGGAAACTTTGAAGACGATAAGAGAAGCGAATAAACACCTGGAGATCGTCAATCTGGTTATTCCCACCATCAACGATAACCTGGAGGATATCAAGAGAATGGGGCGCTGGATTGTGGAAAACTTAGGAAAGGAGACTCCTCTCCACTTCACTCGTTTTTCCCCCTCTTACAAAATAACTCACCTTCCGCTGACCCCCATCAAAACCCTCGAAGAGGCCAGAGGCGTCGCCCTGGCGGAAGGCCTCAAATATGTCTACGTCGGCAATGTGGTCGGGCACCCGGCTAACAGTACCTACTGCCCCAAGTGTGGCAAAATGCTGATCGAAAGAACCCACTTTATTGTCCTGAAAAATCTCGTCAAGAAGGACCTCTGCCCGTTCTGCCAGGAAAAAATTCCGGGTATCTGGAAACGCCCCATGTAACACAGGGGACGCTCCAACCTATATCGCCTTGCCTATCCTTGCCAGGATAAGCTGCCACTCCCTTTCCCTCTTCCCTCTTGACGCCTCTCCCCGTTCGTGCGAAATTCACATCGCGGAAGGAACTGAGGCAGCAAAGGAGGGAGGATCCGCTCGTCACCGCAAGAACCCGAATCAGTATCGCGCGTTTCACTTGCAAAAGGAGGGTCAGACATGGTCGAGGGTATCAGTCGCCGGGACTTCCTGAATCGCCTGGGTGTCACCGTCACGTCCGCTTCCGCTTTGGCGGCATCCGGAGGATATGTCGCGTCGCTCAGTACCGTGCAGGCTGCCGAGCTGCCCAAAGGAACGATCCCCGACAAGCCATTCAAGGTCGGCCACATGACCTACTTCACCGGGATGGGGGCGGTCTTCGGCGAGCAGTCCTACAAGGGCCACATCCTCGCGGCCGAAGAGATCAACGCCCAGGGAGGGTTGCTGGGCAAGCGCAAGATCGAAACCATCAAGGCGGACGAGGCGGCCGGCACCGACGCCAACGTCAAGGAACTCCGCAGGATGAAGCTCTCCGAGCAGATCGACATGTTCAGCGGCATCACCAGCAGCGCCAACACGCCGGCCCTCGGCCCGGTCGCGGAGGAGCTGAAGGTGCTGACGCTCTTCACCGACGGGTGCACCGACTTCCTCTTCGACAAGGCGATCCCCGAGCCCAAGTACGTGTTCCGGGTGACCAACATCCAGTCGGCCGACGGCATCATGGCGGCGGTGGCCACCGCTTTGACCTGGCCGAGGGTACGCAAGATCGCTCACATCCATCCGGACTACGCCTACGGCCGGAACGCCTATGACCACTTCAACGTGGTCATGAAGAAGCTGCTGCCGGGAGTCCAGATCGTGTCCGAGGCGTGGACCAAGCTCGGAACCACCGACTTCAGCGCCCACATCACGAAGGCGATCGGCGCCAAGCCGGATCTGCTGTTCTCGGCACTGTGGGGATCGGACTACCTGGCGTTCTACAAGCAGGCCCTGCGCTATGACCTGTTCAAGAAGATGAAGTTTACCGCCACCATTGCTTTCGGCGTGGCCCCGCACGCCATCCCCAAGGACCATCCCGAGGGGGTTATTGCCGGTGTTCACGCCAACTACTACTTCACCTATCCGACGGGGAACCGGTGGCCCGAGAACGCCTCCTTCGTCAAGAAGTTTTACGATCGGTGGAAGGAGTATCCGAACACCATGGCCGAGGGAGGATACACCGGGATGCACATGGTGCGAATCGCTATCGAGAAGGCCAATCGGTTGCTGGGCGGTTGGCCGGAGGACGAGGCGATCATCGCCATGCTCGAGGGCCTGTTCATGCCAAGCCCCGGCGGCTACGTGTACATTCGACCCGACAACCACCAGGCCTACAAGGACGGGATCACCGGGTTCAGCATGAACTCGCCCGAGTACCCGTTCCAGGTTCTGGATCCCAAGCGAATCATCACTGTCCCCATTCGAAGCATCACCGCACCGCCCGGCTGGAAGAAGGCCGATCCGACGTCGGCATATACCTGGGTCAACGAGACGTGGCCCACGGTTTCGGGATAGACCGGAGCCGCTCACCCGCCTTCCCGTGGACGTACACGAGGTCCCGCCCCCCGGTCTGGGCAAAGCCGGACCGGGGGCGGCTCGGTTATCCCCAGGAATGCTGCACTGGGGGGCCAAACCAGTGTGCGCGTGCCGAACCTTCGGGCGTGGATGAATCGGGCCCCCGGCGAGCGTGACGTCTCTTACCTGTGGAGGGAATCGTCGCCGCCATGGATCTTTTCGTGATTCAGATCCTGAACTCCCTCTACTATGCCTCTACCCTCTTTCTCATCGCCTGCGGACTCACCCTGATCTACGGCGTCATGCGGATCGTCAACCTGGCCCACGGATCTCTGTACGCTCTGGGCGCGTATGTGACGGCAGGCGTCGTGCTGGCACTGGACACCATCCATCCGGCCGTGGTGTTCCTCCTCCTGCCTGCGGGCGCCTTCGCTGCCGCGGCGGGCGGCGCACTCCTCGAGCCCTCCATTCTCCGACCGCTGTACCAGCGAGCCGAGGAGTACCAGCTCCTGGCGACCTTCGGCCTGCTGTTGATCCTCGAGGACGTCATGCGCTTCCTCTGGGGGGCCCTGCCGCTCTCCCCTAGCACCCCGGCCGATCTGTTGGGCAGTTCCACCATTCTCGCCTCTACCTATCCCAACTACAATTTTCTCGTGATCGCCGTCGGGTTCGTTGCCGCCGCGGGAACCTGGGCGTTCGTCTATCGGACCAGGTTCGGGGTGCTCGTCCGGGCCACGTCCCAGGACATGCGCATGGCCTCGGCTCTGGGGGTGGACGTGAAGAGGGTCTATGTCCAGGCATTCACCCTCGGCTGCTTCCTGGCTGGCCTGGGCGGGGCCATCACCGTGCCGATCTCGGGAGCGGCCATGGGGATGGGCGTGGACGCCCTCATCCTGGCCTTCGTCGTGGTGGTCATCGGCGGGCTGGGGAGCCTGGAGGGGGCCTTCGTGGGTGCGATCATCGTCGGCGTCATCCGGACGCTCGGGATCAACTTCTTCCCGGAGGTCGAGCTGGCCATCCTCTACCTCATTGCGGCCGTCATCCTACTGGTGCGGCCTGTCGGATTGTTCGGGAGGCCATGAGCGTTATGGGCCCCTCTGCCAATCCCGTGTTCACGGCGCGGCGTTTCGGATGGGTGATCCTGCTCGCCATCGTGCTGGTCGTCCTTCCCTGGGTGCTGCCGCCCTATCAGACCATCCTGCTTTCCTATGGCCTGATCTTCGCCATCGCGGCGCTTGGCTTTAACCTGCTCCTGGGCTACACGGGGTTGCTCTCGTTCGGCCACTCCGCCTACTTCGGCGTGGGGGCCTACACGGTGGCCTTCCTCGTGAAGTATTTGCACACCAGCTCGATGGAACTGTTCCTCATCGGCGGGATCGTCGCCTCCGCCGCCATCAGCGTGCTCTTCGGCGTGATCTGCGTGCGGTACACCCGCATCTTTTTCGCCATCCTGACCCTGGCGCTTTCCCAGGTCCTCTGGAGCCTGGCACTGAAGTTCTACTGGGTGAGCGGCGGGACAGACGGACTCCGGGTGCCGACCCCGTCCCTGCTGGGCGGGCTCGTCGGCGCGACCAAAGACAAGGTCGCCTTCCTGTCTCACACGTACTACTTCGTCATTCTCGTGGCGTTCGCGGCCTGCGTGGGGGTGATGTGGGTGATCGTAAACTCTCCCTTCGGGAAGGCCCTCCAGGCGATCCGGGACAACGAAACGCGGGCCGCGTTCGTGGGCATCCAGGTGCGGCGATTCCGGGGGCTGGCCTTCCTCATCTCCGGTCTGTTTACAGGGTTGGCGGGGACCCTGTGGGCGCCCCTGAACGGCCTGGTCACCCCCGACATCGTCTACTGGCCCTTCTCGGGGCGGATCGTCTTTCTCACGGTTCTGGGGGGATTCCGCACCTTCACTGGACCCATTATCGGCGCGCTCGTCTTCAACTACCTGGAAACTTATGCCATCGCCGCCACCACCTACTGGCAGTTCGTGCTGGGCGCCATCCTGGTGGTGCTGGTCATGGCCATGCCGGCTGGCATCGTTGGAACCGTGGGCCGGCTGGGGCTCCGGCTGCGGAGGGCCACCTGACGTGACGCTGCTTGCTACCTCGAAGCTCACGAAGTACTTCGGTGACACCCACGCGGTGGACCGGGTGGACTTTTCGGTCCGCGAGGGCGAGGTGCTCGCCCTCATCGGATCGAACGGGGCGGGCAAGACGACGCTGGTAAACCTGATCAGCGGGCTGCTCCCCCCGGACAGCGGGACGATTGCGTTCCGGGGCGCGGACGTGACCGCGCTCCCTGTGCACGAGCGGATCCAAGCGGGGATCGCCCGGAGCTTCCAGATCGTCAACCTCTTCGATCAACTCTCGACCCTTGACAACATCGCCCTGCCCATCTTCTCGCGAAAAGGGAAGATCCGCAGGCTATCCTCGCTGGCCGAGCGGGATAGCACCGTGCGCGATGAGGCCCAGGAGATCCTCCAGGAGTTCGGCCTCCACCACAAGGTAAGCGTCCCTGCAGGCGACCTGGCCCAGGGCGAGCGGAAGCTCCTGGACGTCGCAGTGGCATATGGCCTCCGGCCCAGCCTGCTCTTCCTGGACGAGCCGACCAGCGGGGTGAGCACCCGCGAGAAGGCGCCCATCATGGACATCATCACCTGCGTGGTGCGTGCGGGCAGAATCACGGCGGTCGTCATCGAGCACGACATGGACGTTGTCTTCAAGTATGCCGACCGGATCGTGGTGATGCACCAGGGATCGATCCTCGCGGAGGGCACGCCGGAGCAGATCTGGCGGAACGAACAGGTGACGACCACGCTGCTCGGGACCCGCCCGTCGGCGTGAGCCGGGAGGTCTGGCCGTGTTGGGGCTTGCTCACATCCACACATACCGCGGCACCGCCCACATCGTCCGGCACGTCTCCCTGGAGGCCCGGGACGGCGAGGCGGTGTGCCTGGTGGGGCGCAATGGCGCCGGCAAGACCACCACCATGGAGAGCATCATGGGCCTCCTCCCCGTGAGGTCGGGTCAGATCACCTTCCGCGGCCAGGATATCACCCGGATGCCACCCCATCTTCGCGCACGCCTCGGCATCGGATACGCGCCCGAGGATTGCGGGATCTTCCCGGACCTCACGGTCGAGGAGAACCTGCAGATTGCCCGGTGGCTGGCCACGGGCGGGGGGAATGTGAAGCCCCTTGCGGCGGGCGCGGAGGCTGACGAGCGGATCTTCGCCGTGTTTCCCGAGGTGCGGGACCTCACCCGCCGGCGCGGGCTGAACCTGAGCGGCGGCGAGAAGAAGATGGTGGCCATCGCGCGGGCCATGGCCCTCATCCCCTCAATCCTGCTCCTTGACGAGCCGTTCGAGGGGTTGGCGCCGGTCGTCGTAACCCGATTCATCGAGGCGGTCCGGAAAATCAAGGCCATGGGGATCTCCCTCCTGATCGCCGAATCCAACCTCATGACGGCCACGCGGGTGGCCGACCGGCTCTACGCCATCGACCGGGGCGAGATCATCTTCCAGGGGGATCCCCAGAGCGCCCTGAGCAACACAGACCTGATGCTGACGATCCGGGGCTGAGCGCACGGTCTGCCTCGCAAGGGGTGCGATCCGTCTCCAGCGCGCCCGAGGTGCGCTGACCCTGTCCTCAGCAAGCCCGACTGCATAGAGGAGTGATGATCATGGCCAAGCGATCTGTCAAGAAAACCACTCGGCCTGCCGGCAAGCCAGTCAAGACCCCAGCGAGGGGGAAGGCCAAGCCTGCCGCTCCGAAGGAGTCCGTCACCCACGGCGATGCCGTGGGTACCCGGCGGGGAGGCGCCTTCAAGCTGACCTACGCCACCATGTTCGAGCCACCCGAACACCTGCACGACGACTTCCAGAAGGCCCTCCACAGCGTGAAGGCAGCTCTGGGCAAGGATCACCCCATGTGGATCGGCGGGAAGGAGCGCAGCGCCGCCGAGCGGTTCGAGGACCGCAGCCCCATCAACACCAACTGGATCCTCGGCACCTTCGCCAAGGGAACCGCCCAGGATGCTTCGGATGCCATCGCGGCCGCGCGAGCAGCCTTTTCGACCTGGAGCCGGATGAAGTGGCAGGACCGGGTCCGCTTGCTCCGGAAGGTCGTGGACCTGATCGAGAAGCGCGTGTACGCGCTTGCGGCGGCAGACGCGCTCGAAGTCGGCAAGAACCGCATGGAGGCCCTGGGCGATGTGCAAGAGACGGCCGCCCTGATCACCTACTACTGCGATGCCATGGAGCGGAACAAAGGGTTCGTCCTCTCCATGGCGCGTGATCCGCTCAAGGGATATAAGGCCACGAACGCGAGCCTCCTTCGCCCGCATGGCGTATGGGTCGTGATCTCGCCGTTCAACTTTCCGGTGGCACTGTCAGGTGGCCCGGCAGGGGCCGCCCTGGTTGCCGGAGACACCGTGGTCCTCAAGCCCGCCACCGACACCCCGTGGGCGGCCGCGATTCTTAGTCAGTGCTTCCGCGACGCTGGTCTGCCGGATGGAGCGTTCAACTTCGTCACGGGGCCCGGCGGCACCGTTGGCGAGGCGTTGATCGGAAGCCCTGGTGTGGACGGGATCACGTTCACCGGGTCGTACGACGTGGGCATGCACATTTGCCGGACGTTCAGTCAGGGGATGTATCCCCGACCCTGTATTCTGGAGATGGGCGGCAAGAACGCGGCCATCGTCTCACGCCGCGCGGACCTGGATCGGGCAGCCATCGGCATCCTGCGGTCGGCCTTCGGGCTGCAAGGCCAGAAGTGCTCGGCCTGCTCACGGGTCCTCGTGGAGAGGCCGGTCAAGGAGGCGCTGATCAAGAAGTTGGTGGACCTGGTCAGCAAGATCACGGTCGGCGATCCGACAGAGCGCGAGAACTGGATGGGCCCCGTCATCAACCGGAAGGCGTTCGACGACTTCAAGGCCTACATCGAGGAGCTTGCCCAGGCCGGCACGATCCTCACGGGGGGAACGCAGCTCACCGAGGGCGAGTTGGCCCACGGTTACTTCTGCGCTCCCACCCTGGTGGACGGGGTCCCGCTGGACCACTGGTTGTGGAAGCATGAGATGTTCCTGCCCATCACGCTGATCGGCGCCGTGAATTCCCTGGACGAGGCGATCCGGTGGGCCAACGACCTGCCGTATGGCTTGACGGCCGGCTTCTACGGATCACCGAAGGAGGCGAGCTGCTTTTTCGAGAACATCCAGGTAGGCGTGGCCTACGTAAACCGTCCGCACGGCGCCACAACCGGGGCGTGGCCCGGATACCAGCCCTTTGGCGGCTGGAAGGGATCCGGCTCATCCGGCAAGAACGGCGGCGGGCCCTACTACCTCCAGCTCTACATGCACGAACAGATCCAGGCCATCGTCAAGTAAGTGGGCTTGAAGCGGTGATGGGCGTCCCGGTGT
>Ga0315314_1004172_pt1 | contig 10958 bp, 10 predicted proteins | sample TDP9_MG_FD_203631 | JGI IMG/M metagenome (GOLD analysis project Ga0315314, IMG submission 203631) | Freshwater sediment microbial communities from Lake Towuti, South Sulawesi, Indonesia - TDP9 | ecosystem: Environmental > Aquatic > Freshwater > Lake > Sediment | place: Indonesia: South Sulawesi... | reverse complement strand
TGAAATCTGTAATAAAAAAATTGGCTTCTTCAAAGGTAATTCCCATTGCTCCAAAGACAACAGCAAACTTCTCCTCAAGCTTGGTTCCTTTCCCTGGAGAAATAACCTTTGCCTGCCTGGCAATCTGTGCGGCAACTTCATTGTGCGGAAGCCCGGAGCCTGAGAAGATTGGTAGTTTCTGACCCCTTACCAGCGTATTCATTCCATCTATCGCCGAAATACCGGTTTGAATAAATTCTGAGGGATAGTTACGGGCATCCGGGTTGATTGGGCTACCATTTATGTCTTCTCTACTATCGGCAAGTATCGTCGGTCCCCCATCAATTGGACGTCCCAATCCATCAAAAATTCTTCCCAATATATCGATCGAGACAGGAAGCTCTACCCTTCGCTCCAGAAACCTCACCCGGGACTCGGCAAGATTTAGACCTGTGGTGCCCTCAAAGAGCTGGACGAGAACCTTGCCACCGTCCACTTCCAGTACTTTCCCCCTTCTTACCTCCCCGCTGGCAAGGGTAATTTCCGCTATCTCATCGTACTTGACTCCCACTGTATCTTCAACAAGAATCAAAGGTCCGGCAATGCTGGAAACTGTAAGATACTCTTTTTGCATAGAACCCCTCTATTCCATTATAAGATAGAGCTTCGCTCTACCACTACATCAATTTCGCTCTTCTCCAAAATCTGTGAGTAGTGTAGCCCTTAATGGGCATAACTTTACGGGGAAAGCCCCCACATAAATTACAAATTACGGGCATAAAACCCTACGCTACCCAGCGATGTGAACAAACTATCTTTTAATCTGCCTTTTCATCTCTTCTTCTATCAGGTCAAATTTCTCCTCTTCTTTCTCATCAATGAATTTCATCCGGGATATTTTTTCTTTCACTTTGAGCTTCAGAAGTTCGGAGAACTCGACACCCTCTTCCAATAACTCCTTTGACAGGTAGAAAAGTTTTATTATAACTTTAAGCATTCGATACTGCTTCTTTACTCCTGTATAAGTATCCTGAGGGTCGAAGGCATACTGATGCAGGAAATCTTCCCTTATCGACTTTGCAGTCTCTAAAATTAGTTTATCCTGAGAAGAGAGTGCTTCCAATCCTACCAGCCTCACCAGCTCTTCCAGGGATGCTTCCTCCTGAAGGATGCGCATTGCCTCTGAACGCAACTGGAGATAGTCTTTAGCCACTTCCTTAGATAAGTATTCCTCAATATTATCCAGATAGAGCGAATAACTGTTCAGCCAATTTATTGCTGGAAAGTGGCGTTGATAGGCGAGTTTATCTTCCAGACTCCAGAAAACCTTTACCATACGGAGAGTAGCCTGAACCACCGGGTCGGAAAGGTCACCGCCAGGGGGAGAGATAGCACCGATTATGGACAGGGAGCCTTCTCTCTGATGTTGTCCCTGGCAGACAACCCTGCCAGAGCGCTCATAAAACTCGGCCACACGGGCAGCCAAATAGGCAGGATAGCCTTCCTCTCCAGGCATCTCCTCCAGCCTTCCCGACATCTCCCTCATTGCCTCTGCCCACCGGGAAGTCGAATCAGCCATAAGAGCTACCTTATATCCCATATCACGGAAATACTCCCCAATTGTAGCCCCGGTATAAACCGACGCCTCCCTGGCAGCTACTGGCATATTGGAGGTATTGGCAATCAAGACAGTGCGCTTCATTAACGGTTCTCCCGTTCGAGGGTCCTTTAACCTCGGTAGCTCCAGTAAAACATCGCACATCTCATTCCCTCTCTCGCCACAGCCAACGTAAATAATAATCTCTGCATCCGCCCACTTGGCCAGCTGGTGGAGAACTACGGTCTTTCCGCTTCCGAAGGGGCCGGGAATACAGGCAGTGCCACCTTTACTGATAGGGAAGAAGGTGTCAATTACCCTTGTTCCTGTGAAAAGAGGGACAGCTGGAGGGAGTTTCTCCTTATAGGGTCTCTCCCGTCGGACAGCCCACCTCTGAAGCATAGTCACAGAAACTGTAGAGCGAGAATTGGAAGGCCGAATCCGGGCAATGGTCTCCTCCACCCTAAATTCTCCTTCAACAATCTCCACAACTTCGCCCTCAACTCCCGGCGGCACCATTATCTTATGTGTCACCACAGCAGTCTCTTTTACTTCTCCAATTATATCACCTGAGACAACCCTATCTCCCTTCTTAATTAAGGGTTTGAACTTCCATCGCCGTTCACGGTCAATTCCGGGGATGTGGATTCCTCTGGTAATGTAATTTCCAGCCTTCTCCCTTATCTTATCGAGAGGCCTCTGAATTCCATCATAAATAGAGGAGATTAACCCGGGAGCTAACTCAACTGATAGGGGCTCGCCTGTAGATACAACGGGCTCTCCGGGACCCAGCCCAGCAGTCTCTTCGTATACCTGGATAGAGACCCTATCCTCCTTCAACTCAATCACTTCACCAATCAACCCGGGAGTACCCACTCGCATCACCTCATACATTTTCACCCCGGGCAGTCCTTCAGCCACCACCAGAGGACCTGAAACTTTTATAATCTTACCTTTAATCATCTCTTATCTCCGGGAAGTCGTCATCCTTAAATTCACTTTCTAAATAAATCTGCTCCCACAGCTCTAATAGCTATCTTTCTTAACTTCTCCAAACCTAACTCTTTCTTCTGAACCCCTGGTATAATAGTGATATCTATTTTTGCCATTCTTGAAACTTCGTCAATCCTTTCCAGAAGTGGCTGAGCAAAAGTTTCTGTCATATAGACTAATGAATAGCCTCCTTTGCCAATCTCAACGAGTGCTCTGGCTGCCTGTGAACTATCACTCACAGGAAAAATAGAGAAACCCATTCCCTTGAAACCCCAAATGAAATCTCTTTCGCCAATTATTGCAACTTTCATTTCTCTCCCATTCCGCTTCCTAAGGCTTGCGGCCACCAATATAGCTCTCCCTTAGTGTTTCCTTGATTATTTCCGGAGACACTCCATTAAACTTGCCTACTACGACAGCCCTCAGGTTCTTCGCCTCCATCTCCTTAGCCACCAGATAGCCAATCAAGGGCTCAATACCAAAGCTTATGTATTTTGCTTCTTTGACAAAGTTCAATAGGTAATCATCGAATAGCTTTTCTAAAAGAGAGAAGCTCCCGTTTCTCTTCCAGCTTTCAAACCCTTTCTTCACTATCTCGTAATAATCCTTGAATCTCAGACTATCAACAAAGCCCTCCAGGGAACCTGCAAACGATTTTAAGAAGTAGCCTCTCTCTAAGACTCCCCCATAAATCAAGCGTTTCTCCAGGTAGGCCTTCTCCCTAGCCATCTCCTTCAGCCTCAAGAAAGTTTTAATATTGGTGAGATCAATTTGAATTGAAAAGAATTTCTCCAGAAATTCACACTTTGCCTGCCGTGATACCTCGAGGCAATGAGAAAGGTACATCTCATCAAGAGTAGTCTCCACTGGCTGCATATTCTTTTCAGCACTGAAGATTTTCTCTATCTTCTGGAGAGCACTTGCCAAAAGAGGAGATAATCGGGCAAAATTAGCGGTTTCCACTGCTTGTACAAGCTCTTCCCGACTAACTGTAGAAGGACTCAGGTAGTATCCCTCCTCCACGGAAGCCCCGTACTTCTTCTTAAAAGCAACCTTTACATTATGGAAGTCGTTTCGTAAAAGGAATAGGTCTGTCAATTCGGGATCTTGTGTCAGTTGAGAGATTAACTCATAGATGCTCTCCATATGGCGGGAGAGAAGAGAGTCGAAATCCTCCTCCCCTTTAACCTGTGCCAGCCCTTCTCCATAATCTGTATCGCTCAAGCCTCTTAGTGCCTGTTCAACATTTTCCGCCTCGAGAATACTTAACAGTTCAGGAAAATCGAGTAGTCTTGCTTCCCTTGCCCTTATCTTTCCCACAGCGTAAGCATAACGGTTGTCCATATGAAACCTCACCAATGACCCTAAAATATAGCGCTACATTTTTTCGCCGCAGGCTGAAGCCTACCACTACCTTTAGCCATTTAGTCCTTAGCCATAGACTTATCTAAATCTTTCCCTATCCTTTACTTATTCTTAATGCCAAGGCCAAAAGCCAATGGCTAAGCTCCTGCTTAGAAAAACTCACATCCCAAAGAGGAGCTTTATAACTTCATCTTCTGTGTTTTCCCGTAAAAACCTCAATATGTTCTTCCAGGAATTGTTCATCTCTATCTTGCCCGATTTCAGAATAAATCCATCAGAAATAGGGGCTGGCTCTGAGGATAATTTCAGTCTACCCTTTTTGCCAGCTTTCGCCAATTCAGCATTTACGGTCTCAATCAACTTCTCATCGATTTTACTCCTATCATTTTCGCCAACAACTACTACCTGTTCACCCGTCTGACAACTTTCCAGCATAATTTTCTTTACCAACTCCCGATAATCTCTGCCGTTCAAATTTCTTATTCTCTTTTCTACTTCCTGGTAAAGCTCTTCTAAAATTCTTTGTTTCTCCCCTAATATCCGTTTACGAGACTCTAAAGAGGCTAAGGTCACAATTCTTTCCCCACTCTTCCGCGCATTCTCTTCTCCTTCCCGGGTAAGCTGTAAAGACATCTTTTCTGCCTCCCGCTTACCTTCCTCAATTATCTGGGAAGCCCGCGACTTTGCTTCGTCTAGAATCTTTCTTATCTCTTGTTCACTATCCTGTCTAATCTTATCAAGAATTTTCTCCAGAGACATAACATTTCCCCAAAAAATTAAGATAAGCCTTCATTATCCAGCGTTAATAACTGGTGGTCAACTTCACAGGCGAATCCCTGTAAGGAGGAAGAAAGAAGCTACCAAACCCAGAAGTGCGTATGTCTCTACGACAGCCCCATAAATTAGTGCTCTCATTTCTGCTCCAGGCTGTTTTGCTGCCACGCCTATTCCAGCAGCACAGACCTTTCCCTGGTGAATAGCCGAAATGCACCCGGAAAAAGCAATCGGCATGCAGGCACCAAAAATTTGCAGCCCCTGATATAAGCTAATGGCAGGAATTTGCCCAGTTAGAAGTCCCAATTTGACAATAACTAAAAACCCAATCACAAAACCATAAAACCCTTGAGTTCCTGGAAGTGCTACCAGTAGAAACATTCTGCCAAACTTCTCCGGACTCTCAGATAGGACACCATTTGCAGCCATACCAGCCAACCCTACGCCTATACTCGAACCAATACCAGCCATAAATACTGCCATCGCTCCGCCAAGAATGGCAACTACCAATCCTTCCATCTTAACCTCCCTCCTGCACGATTGAAACCATACCTACATAATTCAATCCATGCTAATTGTAGCCACAAATTCAATTTGTGCATAATCAAAACGCAGAATTGAAAACCCCGCAGGATTTGAAAAATTCTGAAATTTATCTAATTAATGTATACCTTCTCTCCTCGGCAAAAGGCCTGAACACTTCTCCTCCGCCTTCAAAAAACTTCATAAAGAACTCGAGATACTGTAGCCGGGAAGTATGAACATATCCTCCGAATGCATTTATAGCCATGTTAAATAGATGTGCCGGGATAAAAAGACAGACTGCTACGAGCAACCCGACATAGGGAATTCCCAGAGTGAGAGCGGACATTTCATTAATTGCCGAAGCCAAAAGACCCGACGTTAAGCCTAAGGCGAACAACCTCAGATAAGAAAGTATATCAGCCAAGGAATTGCCTGCCACCACTCCGTACCAGCCAAACAAGCACCAGAAGAGCTTAAACAGCACTCCCCTGTTGGTAGTCCACTGGTAATAAAATATTGCTAAGCTGCCAAGCGAAAATAGTCCCACACTTATTATGGCCAGAACCCGTGCAGGGGGTAGAACTTTGAATAGGTAAATGGCCAAAAGGAGTGGAAGTGAAGCTTGGATCCCCAAGGCGGGCATTTCTCTAAAGAAAGTATTCTGCCAGTCCTTTTCCTTTATATCTTTCCATAACCTTATGGTTACTCCCGTCCAGACCTGGATAAAGCCCAGAGCCACTGCCAATATTAAGAAAAATAATGAATTTTTTCTTGGGTCGAAAACGACGACTGCACCCTTCATACTTTTCAGGAAGTTAAAACCGTCAGGTAACCTGTCGATTATGTCCCCAAACCAGCCACCAGTCACCGCTCCCCAAAAAATAGAAGCAAGGCCTCCGTAACCGATTAAACGGAAAAACCGCCTCCCCGTCGGTCCCATCTTTAATTTCTTCAGGGCGAGCCAGGAAAGGATAACCAGAACTATACCATATCCAGCATCAGTAACACAGAGCCCAAAGAACAGTGCAAAGAATAGTGCCAGATAGGGGGTGGGATCGATGCCTCCATAAATGGGGCGACCATAGAGGTCGGTAACAACTTCAAAGGGCTGAATTGCTCTACTATTTTCCAAAACTACAGGTACTTTTTCGCCCTTACGGGGAGGAGCGACTGTTATTTCTATCTCGCCATACTTCTCTTCTAAGGTTTTCTTCACTTGCCCCACTTTACTCTCCTCGATCCAGCCAGAAAGGAAAAAGGAACCACTTGTACGGGCCAAAAAATTCCCCGCTTCCTCCTTCTTCTGGAGATTGTAATAGTGGTCGTGGAAAGCCATCAGCTGGGCCTTATGACGCAAAAGAGAAGAAGCTTCTCTCTTCAGTTCTTCTTCGCTTTTCTCCGTTTTCCCTATCCCCTTCTCAATCTCCTCAAGAAGTTCCTTAGGGGAAAGATTCACTTCAGGCAAAAGAATTTCATGAAATTCGTACTTCTTTAGAAGAGGAGATATAGTCTCTTTGTCTTCTTTTAGAAAAACAAGCACCATATATACAGAAGTTTTGTCTCGTCCGACTTCCCACCAGTAAGTAGGTAATGAATTCTTCTCCAGTTCGGATAGGAACCTTTGGTAACCTTTCACAGGGACGATTCCCGGAACCACTCGAGCCTTCTCTGTATCCGCAAGCTCCGACAAATTTGCCAATAATCCTTCCCAGGGAATCAAGGTCGTTCTTTGTTCATAGAGTCTTTTCCTCTCGATTTCTAATTTGCGAAACCACTCCTCCAGAGTCTTACATTGGGAGTAGATCCCATCCAATTTGAAAGTCTGTAAAATATTGGCCAATTCAACTCGATCCAAGATTACCTTCCCCTGATTTAAACTTCCCAGAAATCCGGGTTTCTCCTCGAAGTTGGCGAGAAATTCGAGGAGATATTCGACTTTTCTCAATCTATCTTCAAAAACGCTCCCCTGCCTCAATTCCATGAAATAGTCCTCGCTGAGCTCTTTTCGGAGGTCATTAATCTCGACAACTCCCCATTTTTGCAGGAGTTCGATCACGCTTTCCCTTATGGAATTATGCCCTATTATCTGAATCTTCCTAATTTTAGAAATTGCCATTCTATTTCAGTTGAATCCCCATCTCCTGGATTATTCGATTCACTGCCCTAGGAAAGCGGGTTGCCACCTTCTCCTTTAGCCTCTCTATCTCCTCTCTTTCTTTCTCTGCAATTTTCTTGCTTTCCCTTTGAGCATCCTGCTCCGCTCGAGTAGCCAGTTCTTCCATCGCCTTTTGCGCCTCTTTCCTGGCTTGAGCGATTAGTTCTTTCTTTCTATTCAACGCATCCTGGATTATAGCTTCTACCTGAAGGCGTGCCTGTTCCAACTTTTGTTGACAATCCCTTTCCACTTCCCTTATTTTCTGAATTGCAGGAGTAACCATTTTATTTCACTTAAAATCAAAAAGGCCCCGTCGTTCGGGACAGGGAATTAGTGAACTATGAAAATCAATCGGTTCCAAATTTTTATGCTCGACTTTATAGTAGAATATAATAAATCACTTTTGAAGTCAAGAATTTTCTTGACATTATGACGCATTTTTTAGTATAAAACAGATGCCATTATAGAGAAAAATGGAGAAAATAGATTGATTCAGCAGACTTTGGTTCTCATAAAGCCGGATGGGCTAAAGAAGTCTCTAACCGGCAATATTCTAACTCGGCTCTCGGAAACAAAGTTAGAGATCGCCGCAGCTAAGATTATCCGTGTTAGCCGAGAGTTGGCTGAAGAACACTACTGCCATATGAAAGGAAAGCCATTCTTCGAAGAACTTATCAAATATATCCGCGGAGAACTGCATGAAAGGCGAAAAGTTCTGGCTATGGTTTATCATGGAGAAAATGCAATAAGAAAGGTTAGAGAGATCGCTGGTGCAACCAATCCTGAGGAGGCCGATCCTGTCTCCATAAGGGGTGCCTATGGACGCATCACCACCAGTGGCCTCTATGAAAATGTAATCCATACCTCTACCAATGAAGCAGAAGCCGAAAGGGAAATAAAGCTCTGGTTCGAACCGGATGAAATAATATACGACGTTTATCCCACTGAGGAGGTAGCTCTCAAAAACGTTAAGAAGAGAGTGTGGAAGAAGTAATTTGAGTCTTCTTCAGACTCGTGTCATTATTATCTAAAGAAAGGAAACCCATCTGACTAAAAACAAAATTTACATTATTGACGTAACTAATAGAGACGGTGTCCAGACTGCAAAGCTCGGTTTGGCTAAGTTAGAGAAGACGATGATTAATATCTATCTTAATGAGATGGGTATCTATCAGAGCGAGTTTGGCTTTCCTGTAACTCGCCACGAGACGAACTATCTCAATGCCAATCTGGAACTGGCGGAAATGGGAGTCCTCAAACCCATTATCCTCTCTGGCTGGATTAGAGCAATCAAGGAAGACGTGGAAGAGGCTACCCAATTAACCAGAGTAAAACATTTGAATCTCTCTATCTCCACTTCCGAGCAGATGATTCGCGGCAAATTCGAGGGTAAGAAAAGTAGAGAAGACATTATTAAGATGATGACTGAAGCCTGTGACAAGGCTAAAGAAGAAGGAATTGAGACTTTTGGTATCAATGCTGAGGACGCATCTCGCAGTGACGATGAATACTTAATCAGGTTTGCTCAGGCAGCAAAGGAACATGGTGCCTCTCGCATCCGCTATTGTGATACTTTAGGTTACGATGACCCTTTCACTATATATGAAAAGGTCAAACTCTTGGCTGAAGAGGTCGGGTTACCAATTGAATTACACTGCCATAACGACCTGGGAATGGCAGTAGCTTGCTCAGTGGCTGGCGCCAAAGCTGCAATCGATGGTGGGGTTGATGCCTACATCAATACCACTCTTAACGGAATGGGAGAGCGCTGTGGAAATGCTGACCTTATCTCCGTAATTTTAGCGATCAAGAAATCGAGGGGCTACGAAAATAAGTACATTATGGACGAGAGAGTAGACCTCTCTTCTGCCTGGAAGATTGCTAAATATGCCTCATATGCATTTGGTGTTCCCATTCCCATAAATCAGCCAGCAGTGGGTGCAAATGCTTTTGCTCATGAGTCAGGGATACATGCTGATGGCGCATTAAAAGATCGCAGAAACTACGAACTTTATGACTTCGAAGAACTGGGCCGGGGAGGGCCAGAAATAATAGAAACCGGAAGAGAGATCACTGCTGGCGAATATAGCGGGATTAAGGGATTCAGGAATGTATATGGAAAATTAGAGATACAATTTAAGGACGATAAAGAAGCAAGAAAAATCCTGGAACTTGTGCGCTACGCCAATGTCCACACCCAGAAGCCTCTCACCGATGGGGAGCTTCGCTTTGTAGCCAAATACCCTGAACAGGCAAGGAAGATATTGACCGTTACGCCTCAAGTATAAGGATAATATGCTCACCTATTGAGAAAGCTTCTTCAGAAGTTCAGTAGCAATCTCTTCTATCTTTTTATTATTTTCTGCCCTAGCCTTATCTCTCATGCTTATCAAAGCTGCATTCCTCCACTCAGCGTACTCTCTTTCGGAGATTTCAATTAGATTGTAGCAGTTATAGAAGTATTCTACCCCTTCAGCGGTCGGCCTTTCCACCTTTTCGTAATAGATTTCTTTAGGTTTTATACCATGCATCTGATAAATATCCATAATCATCCCCAAAGTGTCGGTTAAAAACTCATTTAACTCAGCATCACTGATACTCAATTCGCGCAGAGCATCACTGAATTCTCTCTGAACCGCTTTCTGCATACCCTGGGTAATATTTTTAATTACTTCTGCCCTAGCCTGACGGAGAGCCAGGGAGAAATCGGCTCGCTCGGTTACCCCCCCGCTAAAGGAGAAGACATTCTCTTGAATAGATATTGGTGTGTATATCCAATCGGGCCTCTCCTCTAAACTCCTCTCAACTATTCTTTCCTGACCAACTACTGGAAGTTTCCCGGGACCAGCACATCCTCCGGTTAAAATTGAAACCAAAAACAAAATTGAACAATAAAAAATCAGCCTTTTCATCCACCCCTCCCCTGAAAACATAGTGCAAGAATTTTCTTACACTGTTATTATCTGCTTCTCTGTGATTGAGGCGATTCCTGAATCAACCTCCCCTTCGTGCCCTATATAAGCAACACATCATACAGTCTGATCCCCGGCTCCCCAATCTCCTTAAAGAGTGCATCCCGAAAATTCGAGATCACTAAGGGGTTTAGTAAGAGGCAGCCGGGGGTTTTATAACATAATTTCTGTCTTCTGAAAGAACTCTATAAATAATCGTTGCCAGCCTTCTTGCTGTGGCAACTTTCGCCTGATTTGAACCTTTTACCCTCTTTATTCGCTCATAATACGCTCTCAGGTAACTATCTTTATTTATCGCTGGCCATATCGCTTCAATTAGAGCCCATCTTAGATATTTATTGCCCTGTTTGGTAATCCTCCCGTGCGTTATCCTTGTGCCCGAGGCATAGGTGGAAGGAATAACCCCAATGTAGCCAGCAAATTTCTTCTCACTGTCGAATCTCTTTATATCGTCTATCTCATAAGTAATTAAACAAGAAAAAAACTTTCCAATCCCAGGAACGGTTTTTAATCTCTCTACATAAGGGTGTTCTTTAGATAATATCTCTACTAAATAATCAGTCCTGCCAATGCGTTCGTTGAGTTCCTCCAAAAGATT
>Ga0315314_1004171_pt1 | contig 10960 bp, 8 predicted proteins | sample TDP9_MG_FD_203631 | JGI IMG/M metagenome (GOLD analysis project Ga0315314, IMG submission 203631) | Freshwater sediment microbial communities from Lake Towuti, South Sulawesi, Indonesia - TDP9 | ecosystem: Environmental > Aquatic > Freshwater > Lake > Sediment | place: Indonesia: South Sulawesi... | reverse complement strand
AAAGGCTTCCAAGAGAGATTGGTTCTGTACATTATCCTTGTGGGCTTGTATGTGCCTTTCCTTACGGCTTTCAAGACATCGAGGTATATTTCCAGCTTGGACCTCTTCGATGTCATTTCTCCTTCCTCACCGTCAGAAGAGTAATGTTGGATGATATTAAAGGGTAGTGAAAGGGCAATCTGAACGCTAAGTCTGACCGTGGAGTATGTGCCCAAAACCTTAACCGATGTTACTAGGAGGTTTCCTTGACGAAGCTACTGAGATTCTCGTATTCCTGCAAAAACCTCCTCCCTCTATCAGTTACTTGGAAAAGCTCTTTCCGGCCCTTCTCAGGGGAATCTACGAGACCGCGGGACACTAGGTATCGCAGATATCTCAGGAGCTGTTCGTAACTGAGGTTGCACTTGTACAGTATTCGTGTCTTACCCGCAGGTTTTCTGCAGACCGAAAGGATAGCGTAGATAATCTCGAGCCGTCCCCTATTCACGAAAACCGGTCCCATATTCCAATCCCGACCGGGCTAGCTTAGCCCCTTCTTGAGTCGCGGTTAAGATTACCACGAGTTCTTATAAGACATGTTAAGTTGCGGTCAATAGGCGTTTTTCCGATTGGAAATTAATAGGAGGGCTATGAAGTTTCGCTAGTGCCCACTGTTCAAATTGCATATCTACGATGCGAAGTCGACGGGAGAAGGCGACGGTCAACCGAGATACTTTCTCGCCCAACTTATATCCAGTTCTTCAAGTTTCGCCTCAGTTGGAACTCCCTTCCCATCCCATCCCATCATCTCATAGTATAGACTTACTGCTTTCCTGAAATTATCGGCGTCCACGGCGGTGTTGGAAAGAGGTCCCATTGTTGCGGGTTGGAAGAACCTTTCGGGCAACCAATCGTCCTCCTTTCCGAAGCCTTCTCGAATGTTGAAGATCCTGGCCATTGTAGTGACCCTTTCGCCGACTTTCATGAGCTCCCAAACCGTCGTGTTCCAGCCTGTAACAGCCCTCGTGATCTCTGTCTGCTGCTGGTAGTCCCACGGCAGGAAGTTGCACATTAAGAGACAGTTGTCGACGACTCGCCAGTTGACAACGTACATCAGAGCCCTAACTTTTCGGGGTCCAAGGTCTTCCAACGGGATCGGCTCCAGAATGCCCAACGCAGAGTATGACCCCACCGCTGTGGCTAACCCCATGTCGTGTAAGTTGTGCTGATGGTCTGCGCCAGTCGGTGAAACAGCGTACCCCAGCCCTAAGGAGCGTTTCAGCCTAGGCTCATGCATGGGCACCTCTTGCCCTTTAACGTGCACAGCGAATTTCTGCGCGCCTTTCCCAATCTTCTCAGCTGCCCTCTTTACTCCCTCAGCCAGAATATCACCTAATCCTCGCCGTTGAACAATCCTTCTCACCATTTCCACCATAGCCTGAGCATTACCGAATCTCAGGTTGAGCCCCTCAGTGTCTTCATCTGTCAGAATTCCGTCTTCGTAGCATTCCATCGCAAAGGCTATGGCCGCGCCTATTGAGATCGCATCCACCGAGTTCCTGTTGCAAATCTCGTTCGCCTTAGCCACGGCTTTCAAGTCGTCTATGCCGCAGTCAGAACCCAATGCAGCTAAGGCCTCATATTCGGGTCCCCCATATTTCGGGTCAACCGGCCAAGGCGCGTCAACCTTGACGACTTTCTTGCATCTAACCGAACAGGCATAGCACCCTTCCATGCCTATCCTTATGGTTTCCTTGATCGTCTTAGCGTCCAAGGCGTCAGCGTTCGAGAAATCTCCATCCCTGAAGTTGCGGGTTGGCAAGTTGCCTGAAGCAGCATAACCATCCATGTCTCCTCCTGTTCCATAGTTGTGCGCCCACCCCGCAACCTCCTCCATGTTCTCATTCAACCAACTCGTCAGCTCCCGGAGTTTCTGAGGGTCGCCGATGTCCAGCTTTTTCTTGTGACCTCTCACTGCTATGGCTTTGAGATTCTTCGATCCCATGACGGCGCCCATACCGGTCCGTCCCGCAGCATCTCGCAGATCGTTCATTACGCATGCATAACGCACCAACTTCTCTCCTGCAGGACCTATTGAAGCGATGCGGATGAGCCGATCGTTGAGTTCATCACGGATCAAACTCTCTGTCTCACCAGTTTCCTCACCCCACAAGTGATGGGCATCCCTCAGTTCAGCCTCTCCATCATGTACCCAGAGGTACACGGGCTTGTCAGACTTGCCCTGGAAGATTACGGCGTCGAAACCTGCGTGCTTCAGCTCCGCACCCCACAATCCACCGACCTCCGCTTCACCGAAACCTCCTGTCAACGGGGACTTGGCGCCGACACTGTTCCTGCCATTCCCAGGTATAGGAACACCTGTCACTGGCCCAGCTGCGAAAATCAGCCTATTCTTTGGGCCAAGAGGGTCTATGCGGGGGTTAAGCTCCCTGAGTAAGTAATATGCGACGAAACCTTCACCGCCGATGTACGTGCGGTAGAATACGTCGTCCAGCTGCTCGACTCTAATATGGCTGCTTGAAAGATCAACTCTCAAAATCTTCCCATTGTAACCCAATGGCAACTTCTTCACCTTCCCGCTTTATCTAGTGCGGCTACATGCTCCTGACCCTTTGATAGGGAGCCTTGTTCACTCAGAAATGTGATGCCAGTCCTTAAAGTTTTTCATTGATTAGCACTATCTGTTAGTTCGCAGTAGAAAATCGGGATTTCGATAGGATGGATTCCCAAAGGTTCAAAAGCCGCTGACCTATGGCGACAAGATGGAAAATCTTTAAAAGGTAAGGCACATTAAGAATGGTATATCTGAGGGATAGCAATGAGTTCGAAGAAGAAGGCTCAGAGGAAGGAGACTCCAAAGAAAGAAGCACCAAAGACGAAGCCAAATGAAGCGATTGGGAAGGTGGGGACGATCAAGTTTCCAGTCAGTGAAGCTTTCCGCTTTTCCCTCGAAAGCATCAGAAAACGTTTCACAAGAGCTCTCATCACAGCGCTCTCGGTTCTCTTGGGCATCGCCTTCATGGTCACAATACTTACAATGGGTACAATACTCACCAACGTTGGCGAACGACCGCCGGAATCGTATCAATTGTGGATGGTCATCATCGCCCTACTTGTGTGTGGTGTTGGTATTGTGAACTCGATGCTGATGTCGGTCACCGAGAGGTACAAGGAGATCGGTACAATGAAATGTCTCGGCGCAACCGATACGAACGTTCTGGAGATATTCTTGATCGAAGCACTCCTCCTCGGGCTGCTTGGCGGCGTACTCGGAGCCTTCTCAGGTTGGGTGGCAGCAATAGGCATATTCGGTTTCCAGTTCGGAATAGCTGGGGTCTTTCCTGCCGAAAACCTCGCGGTAATCATGGTTAACTATCTAATCTATATTGGAGAAGCCATAGGCATAGCGGCACTACTAAGTGTAGCCGCTGCGGCCTATCCCGCCTTCTATGCGGCGAGGCTTAACCCCGCAGAAGCCCTTAGGTACGAAGTGTAATGAACGCAGAAACGCAAGAGCGACAAGATGAGAGAGCTGAGACTACAGCTCCTCATGTTCTGCAATATTAAGGAGAAGGAACTGCTTTCGGATTTTGGCTCACTCTTTCCCTATTCTGCTGCTCTTACGTAGACTTCTGCTCTTGTCTCGTAGCGGTCGATAAGCCCGTCGCGCAGATAGACGATCCTGTCGCTGACATCAATCATCTTCAGGTCATGGGTCGCGGCGATGATGGTTACTCCTTTCTCCTTGTTCATTTCTCTCAACAGAGTTATTATCTCCAGTCCAGTGTGCAGGTCTAGGTTTCCAGTGGGCTCATCGGCGAGCACTATCACCGGGTTGTTCGCCAACGCTCTCGCAATGGCCACCCGTTGCTGCTGACCCCCGCTCAGCTCTGCGGGCTTGTGATTCAGCCTATCTCCGAGCCCAACGGATTCGAGTATCTCTCGTCCCCTTCTGACCCGTTCGTCCCTGTCTACGCCAGCGAATATCATCGGCAATGTCACGTTCTCGATAGCCGTAAGGACGGGTATGAGGTTGTAGGTCTGAAAAATGTAGCCAATCTTTCGGCATCTCAGCCAAGCCAGCTCGTAGGCGTCCAGCTTTGCGATGTCAACGCCGTCAATGAACACTCTTCCCCGTGTCGGCCGGTCTATTCCCCCAACCATGTTGAAGAGGGTGGTCTTTCCAGAACCTGAAGGACCCATGATAGAGATGTATTCGCCACGCTTGACCCTTAGATTGACCCCGTCAAGCGCCTTAACTGTGACAGGACCCATCTGATGGTACTTGGCCAGGTCCTCGGTTTCAACTACATACTCGAAGCTGATAGGCTGTTCCTCCCTTCATTTGGAGAGTATTAGCGGAAAAGTATCTTATAAAACTACTGCCTAAAACCTTTTGTGCAGAATGGGCTCCTTCGCTCACCATCAGTTGTGAGTAGTATGGTGTTCCGCCCCGAAACGTCGGCAAGACGATCCTTTCTGTTCAAGTTCAAGCTTCTCAAAGATGGTTGAAGTATCCTCACTCAGCCAGAGAACTTTCGCCGGTCAAAGACATGCTCAATCCTTATTATTCCAAACGCCTTAAGGTTTACATCATGGTGCGGGTGGGCTTATGTTGGATGCGGTCACTATTGGCGAGGTTATGGTTCAGTTCAACCCCGTCACCGCGGGGCCTCTTAGACATGTCACCTACTTCGAGAAGCATGCGGCAGGAGCCGAGGCCAACTTCGCGGTCGGTATGTCTAGGATGGGTTTCCAGGCTGGCATCATTACCAGGGTTGGCGAGGACGAATTTGGCAGATACATAATCAGCGTTCTGAGAGGCGAAGGGGTCGACACATCGCGAGTGAAGATAGACAAGGAAGCTCCGACCGGCGTCTACTTCATCCAGAGGCATTACCCGATCCCAGGCAAAAGCAGCGTACTCTACTATCGGAAGGGCTCTGCGGCAAGCAAGACGACAGTCAATGATGTGGACGCGGATTACGTAGGAAGCGCCAAACTCCTCCACTTGACGGGGATAACGCCAGCGCTTAGCGAAAGCTGCAAAGAGGCGTGTCTGAAGGCCTTGGAGGTTGCGGCCGGGAGCAGTATCACCGTCTCGATCGACACGAACATAAGACTGAAACTCTGGAGTGGAGAAGAGGCGCGCGAGACACTGACCCCCATGCTCAGAAAAGCGGACATCATCTTCACCGAACCCCAAGATGCAGAGATTCTGTTCGGCGAGAAAGAGCCCGAGAAGATCGCGAAGACCCTTCTCTCGATGGGAGCGAAGATGGCAGTTGTCAAGTTGGGCGAGGAGGGAGCTCTCGCATGTACGATGGAAGAGATTGTAAGAAGACCGGCCTTCAAAGTTCCAGTAGAGGATGTCATAGGAGCAGGAGACGCCTTCGCAGCTGGCTTCGTCTCAAGCATGATGCGTGGACTGAGCCTTGAAGATGCCTTAGAGATTGGGAATGCCGCTGGAGCATTGGTCGTCACGGTGAGAGGCGATATCGAGAACCTACCCTCCTTTGATGATGTTAGGAAATTCTTGGCCTCCCAGAGAAGGGAGACCGTGGCGATGAGGTAGCATCCTCAAGGAACCTTTGTCAGCAGTGGCCCGGAGGCGGTCTTCCCAGAAAAGACAGTATCAGAAAAGACCCTTGCAGAAGTCTTTAATAGTTGTTAAGTCACTGAGAATCTCTGATTCCTAACGAGGTTGGGAAAAAGGTTGAAGAGAGTTAGAGTCGGCGTGGTTGGTGCTGGCGGAATCTATCAAGGCGCTCACATGCCAGCTTACCCAGACATTGACGAGGCTCAGCTCGTGTCTCTCTGCGATGTGTCAGAAGAGGTTCTGAGGGCTTCGGAAAGGAAGACGAAGGCGGCCTACTTTGACAAGGCGCAGAAGGCTGAAGAAAGAGGAGATGCTGACCTAGCTAAACAGCTTAAAGAAGACGCGCAGATCCTCAAGACCTACTCCAATGCGGATGAAATGTTCTCCAAGGAGGAACTTGACCTCATCGATATCTGCACCCCCACGAAGTCTCATAGCCCGGTCGCCATAGACGCCTTAGACCGCGGAATCAACGTGATGGCTGAGAAGCCAATGGCAAGGACATATCTTGAATGTCTTGAGGTTGTCGAGACAGTTGAGAACACTAAGAAACTATATCAACATAATGAGAACTGGCTCTACGACCCCTTCTGGTACAACGCCCGAAAGTTCATTGAGGCTGGAGCCATCGGCGAGCTCCAGCTAGTCTTTTTAGCCACCGCTCACGGCGGACCTGAGTGGGCTTCATGGTTCTGGAACCCAGACATTGCGGGCGGGGGTGCGCTTCTCGATAACGGTGTCCACGCGATAGCCGCCTCTTGGTTCCTGACAGGTTTCGACAAGGAGCCTACAGTTGTGAAAGCTGCCGAGCCCTATGGTATCTGCATAAGGATGAAGACGAGGATCCTGCAGGGAATGTTCAGGCCTTTCGAGGTTGAGGACGATGCGCACGTTCTGATCCGGTTTGAGGACAACGATGGAAGATGGTCGACAGCTCATGTTGAGGGCTCGTGGTCTCACAGAGACTCCTTGGATACGACAATGGTTGGAACCAACGGTATGATGAGGCCTGTCTTCAAGGACGGGGACACAATTCTAGAGATAACTGACTCCTCTGGCAACAAGAAGGAACTCAACCTAGGCAGGGTCGCGTGGACTCAAGGCTTCGGCGGTGAGATAAGGAACATGTGCAACTGCGTGTTGAACAAGGTTAAGCCGATATGCGACGAGAAGATAGGCGCGGAGACAACGGCTATTGTTCAAGCCGCCTATCTCTCACAGAAGAAGGGAAAGATGCCTGTCACACTTAGTGAGTTTAGAGAGTACGCATCAAAGATGCGAGACAAAGAAGGCAAGAATGCGCCAGAAGTTCTGATGAAGGAGCTGTTGAAAGGCATAACCAGAGTCTAATCGATAGTCCGTCAGAAGTTGAACCTGCACATGAAGAATCTGGAAAGACAGTGAACTGAGAGATCAACCTATTTTCCGGCGAGCTTTATCTTGCTTATTTTGATGGTGGGGAAGAAGTAGCCCTTTCCTATGGTTCGGCCTTCCTTCGATATCAGTTCAATGTTCTTGTAGAGTTCAAGGAAACGTCCGCCGGTCATAAGGTTTTTGACTGGGTGCATCTTTTCGCCATCTTCGATCAGGAATCCTTCGTCGATCGTGGTTGAGAATTCTCCCGAGACCATGTTGGGAGAGAAACCAGCGTTGGTGGCTAAGATTCCCTTCTTCGTTTCGGCTATCATCTCGTCCAATGAGCTGTCCCCGGGCTTGACTCTGACGTTGCTGGGGCCAGCGCCTATGTATCCGCCGTATCCACCTCTGATAGCGTGACCAGTTGTCTCAACACCAGCTATCCCAGCCGAGTACGAGTTGTGCAGAAATGTTAGGACTTCGCCGTTGCCCACCACCTTGGTCGGTCTTCGGGAGACGCCTTCGCCGTCGTAGGCGTCGCTTGAGATCGCTCCGGGGATGGTGCCATCGTCGTTGATCTCAAGCATTTCCGGGGCAATCTGCTTCTTCAAGCAGCCGGATGCGAAGGTTCTTCCCTTCACGGCGGATTCACCTGAGATGGCTCCCACCAAACCGAAGATCAATGAGGTTGTGGAGTGGGGAGTGAGGATAATGGGCAGTGTTCCGCTTTCGACCCTCTTTGAGCCGAACTGTTCCAAGGCTTTCTCAGCAGCCTTCTTTCCTATCTCTTCAAATTCTACCTCTGCCAGGGATATGGCATAGTCGAACTCGCTGGAGCTTCCAATGTCATCGCCTTTCCTGTATGTGGGCCCTATGAAGGCTGATGCGAATGTTTTCTCCCCTGAAACTGAGACGCCCGTCGATGTCATCAAGCAGCTCCTAGAGTAGGTTGCATCGAAACCTCCGCCGTACATTGCCCCGGGACTAACATCCTCCACCGCGTCTATCATCCTCTTAGCCAGCTGTCCAGCTCCGCCCAATGTCAATGCCAGCATCTCAGGGTCACAGAGGCCAGAGATCTTCGGCGCCTTCGAGGGTCTAGGTATACCTTTGAAGTAGGGGTCTGGCTGGGCTACCCTTGCGAAGCCGGCTGCACGACGGACCGTCGTTTCAACGTCTCTGGATTTGAGGTTCTGCGAAAAGGCTACTCCCAAACCTTTATTCTTGTAGGCTCTGACGCCTATCCCCAGGTCGACGCGAGATTTGGCCTCCTTGATCCCTTTGCCTAGGATGTCGATGTTCAGGGAACGTGAGTAGGCGGCATAAACGTCAAAGACATCCAGATCCATCTTCGAAAGAGTCTTGACTGCCCTCTCAACCGGCGTGACAAGATCGATCTCCTTCATGCCTTTCACCTCCTACCTCCCACCACTATGCCGTCAATCCTCATATGAGGCGCGCCTGCGTCCACGTACATGCCCTGGCCCGCCTTGCCGCACATACCCGGCATCGTGATGGCCAAGTCCTTTCCCACGGCTGTGACGTTCTTGAGGGAGTCCAATACGAGACCGTTTATGGCCACGTCCCTGAGATGGTCTGTCAGCTCGCCCTTCTCTATCAGCCAGGCTTGCTCAACTTTGCAGGTGAACTGTCCCTTCTGAGTCTCTACGTAGCCATACTGGGAACCCGAAAGGTAGACGCCCAGTTGGATGTCCTCCAAGATTTCTTCAAAGGACATGTCTCCAGCACCGAAGTAAGTGTTGGACATGCGTACAACCGGCGAATGGTGATGAGACTGGGCACGAGCGCTGCCCTCCGGTTCTCCACCTAGCTTGGCAGCCGATTCCAATGAGTGAAGGAAACCGACTAACGTTCCTTTGTCCACAATCAAGTGTTGCTTAGCCTTGGTCCCTTCATGATCATAGACAAAGCGGCCGTTATTGGGCTGGGTCGGGTCGTCGAGGACGGACACAAGGTCGCTTGCCACCTTCTCCCCCATTTTGTCTGAGATTATTGACTGCCCTCCGAAGACAAGGTCGCCCTCGCTGTTGTGGCCAAAGGCTTCATGGACGAACAGGCCACCAACCCTTGGGTCCACAACTATCGTATATGTGCCCCTTGGCGGGGAGTGAGCGTCAAGCAGTTTCACGGCCCTCTCAGCGGCTTTTCCTGAAAACTGGTCTGGCTGGATGGCGTCAGCGATCTCGTAGCCGGCGACGTTTCCAACGACCTCAAAACCCGTCTGCATGTTGTCGCCCATCTTAGAGATTACGCTGCAGTACACATAGGTTCTCGGCGTCGTCTCCTCGATTGACGTCCCGAAGGAGTTGCACACCGTCACCTTCGTCAGCACATCCCTGTAGTTCACAAAGGTGTCTTTGACCCTGTCGCTATAGGTCTTCGCCGTCTTGTCTATCTCCAGCATCTTCTTAACCTTCTCTTCGGGGTCAACATCTTCGGGGCTTATCTTCGCCTTATGAGTAACCGTGTCAACCATGGGCTTTGCCTCCACTATCTTGGCCTCTTCTCCGTGCTGAGTGGCGATCGACTTTGCGCCGCCGATCGCGTCCACTAGGGTGCTTTCGACGCTTCTTCGTGTGGGCACGTTGGTGGATGCGAAGCCCCATCTATCATTCACTATCACTCTTACCCCGACTCCTTGAACTATCCCGGAGCCTAATGCCTTTGCCACACCGTTTTCGATGGAGATGTTGCTACTTCTCTCCTCAAAGAACCTCGCTTCGCAGAAGCTTGCTCCAGCCTTCAAGCCCTTTCCAACAACAGCCGCAAGCAAATCTCTCAATTAACACCACTGACCTTAACTAGGGCTTCAGGGTATAAAACCGTTCGCCATCCGTAGGAAATGCGAAAGTAAGTATCGCTCCTATATTCTTGTGGTCCAGAGAAGATGATGTGTTTCTGCTCGTTCTAGGTTCGGGGCGATGATGGCAGATATTTCGTGATCTTCTCTTGGTAGAGGGCATCTTTGAGGAGGACGCTTGTCCTCGTCCAGTCTTCCATTCTCACGGCGAACCTTGAACCAACATAAGCCAAAGTCTCTCCCAAGCTGTCGAATCTTCTGGCTTCACCTCTGAAGGCTTCTCTGACGCATTCCCGGTTTATCCACACCCCCAAAGGCGTAATGAAATTCGGGTGGATCTCCCTCATGGCAATGACGCCCGCTTGCCTTCGCTCTCTCGCCAAGAACTCCGCTGCGGCCAATCTGACGGCATAGTAGCATCCGCCTATGGAGGCGTAGGTTGTGCGGCCTCTATACCCCTCCCAGTCTCCTCCAAGGGCTATCTCGGGGCTTTGGGGGTTCCAAGCGGTTCCGGGGTACCATGCTTCTATCCACTCGTATCTCCAACTGGAAGGAGTCAACAGAACTACGTATCTGTTCCCCAGATAGTTGCACTCATAGACTCGATATTCGTTTATAGGAGGGTTTCCTTTCACCTCGTCTTCTATAAGATTCCGTGATAACGTTGAGTCCACAGCGGTTATGCTCCACCTCGTTGGGACCAGCCGTCTCTGGTCCTTTAGACCGAAAGCTCCTAAGCTGAAGGCCCTCTGAATCTTCGAGACCGAGAGGTTGTCCAAGTATAGCCCTAGAACTGCTGCCTCAGCTTTGAGGTCGCCGTCCGAGTATGCCTTCTCAATCCTTGAGTCAATCTTGGCATTCCCAACCTGCATGCCCTTTATCACTGCTGAGGGACCCATAGGCTGGACGGTTTCATCCAAAAGAAACCTGTCTGAAGGCTTCTTCCGGAAGGTGACCTCCGTATCCACGGAATCTTTGGAAAGGGCGACCTCCAGAGTCTTGTTCAGGAACCTTTCGTTCTCGAAGGGCTTTCTGACGTTAACCCTGAACTTTCCCCGAATCAGGTTCGTTCTGAAGCCTATTATCTCGTCGACAGTTCTTCCCAGCCACTGCTCAGGCGCATCGAAAAGCGAGGTGTTGCCCAAGACCGGAGGAACCAGAGGACCGGCGTATACGTATGGGTA
>Ga0315314_1004170_pt1 | contig 10961 bp, 11 predicted proteins | sample TDP9_MG_FD_203631 | JGI IMG/M metagenome (GOLD analysis project Ga0315314, IMG submission 203631) | Freshwater sediment microbial communities from Lake Towuti, South Sulawesi, Indonesia - TDP9 | ecosystem: Environmental > Aquatic > Freshwater > Lake > Sediment | place: Indonesia: South Sulawesi... | reverse complement strand
TCATTCCAGCCTTTCCTGTAGCCCACGCGTCTCTATCGTCTTCAAGGTTCAAGCCTTTCTTGATTACTCCATCATTGCACGCCTTTTGGAGTTTCTCAAGTACCTCGATGTTTCTCTTGCTTTCAAGAATAATTCCCGACTCTGGGACTCCGTATTCCTTGAAGATTTGTGTTCCGTTCCATTGCCAAAACTGTTCAACACAATTGTAAGTCCATACAGGCCCGACTAACGCAACACTGGTAGGTATTTGGACACCGCCAATGTTCTTGTCAGCAGCTGTTATTGCATAGGCTGTTTCCCACATTTTATCAACGGTATCTGGAGGCTTCTCCGGATCCAAGCCCGCCTTCTCGAAAACGGATTTGTTGTAGGCAATCACTACTGGAACGGTGATGTTCGGGATTCCCGTGATCCTTCCTTCACCGAGGTCGTCGTTAACTATTGGATACCAGCCTGGAATGAGATCTTCTCTTAATCCGGGGGTTTCGTCTACGAATGGCGCAAGGTCAATGAAAGCTCCAGAGTAGTCTATGAAAAGTGTTGGGCCTTCATTGGTCACTTCTGGGGGGTCTCCCGCGTTCAGCATGCTTAGGAACTTTGGATAAAGGTCGCCCCATGCTGATTCCAGTTCCACTATCTGGATGTTGGGATTCAGCGACATGAACTGATTTGTCAGTAACTCCATGTGTGGTCTAATGAAGTGGCCGCCCCACCAATGGTGAAGCGTTCTAACCTTAACCTTGCCAGGAGTCGGCGTCGGGGTTGGTGTTGGCGTAGGAGTTGGTGTAGGCGTAGGCGTCGGCGTTGGAGTGGTCGGAGAAGGTTGGCTCATTTGGTAGATGCCGTAGCCTGCTGCTCCCACGATAGCGACTGCAACGACTGCTCCAGCGTATTTCATGTATCCTCTTCTAGAAACTTTTTCTTTTTCACTCAAGGTTTTCAGCCGAAAACTAGGTAGTCCGACCACGTATTTATCATTTTCTTCTATGCAAAGCCATATATGTCTAAACTTGTCTATACCTTCTTACCTTTAAGGCTGTGATCGAATGATGAATAAAAAGGCATTTAATACCGAAAAGCTTGTCAGACCTAGAGCTCCTTTTTCGCAGGCTATTATCGCAGGGCAATTTCTGTTCCTGTCTGGTCAGGGACCTTTAGACGTTTCCACAGGCAAGCCAGTCAAAGGAGATGTCAAGGCTCAATCTCGAAGAACATTAGAAAATGTGAAGACCCTTTTGGAAGAAGCAGGGTCGTCTATGAACCATGTATTGAAAGTCACCATATTCTTGGTGGACATGAATGACTACGCGTCCGTGAACGAAGTCTACGCTGAATTCTTCAAAGGGGAACCGCCAGCGCGCACTTGCGTACAGGTTAGTCGCCTTCCTGGTGATATACTGGTTGAGATGGACGCGATCGCGCTTCTCCCAACTAACTGACTAGTCATCGCACGTGGTCTGCGTCCTGATTTCTTTGAATGGCGGCGTGCAAGGTAAGTATCTTCCAACACCTTCTTTGCCCACTAGTTGCCCGTCTTCCATCATGATCTTTCCTCTTAGGATCGTGAGTATCGGCCAACCTGTGAGCTTCCAATCTTCGTATATCGTATATCCAGACCCGCCATGCATTATTTCGGGCGTCAGCTTCTTGGTTCTCTTAAGATCTACGATAACCAGATCTGCGTCGGATCCGACGGCGATCGTTCCCTTCTGTGGATACATTCCGTGAATTCTCGCATTGTTAAAACTACGTACCTCAACCAGCCTTTCGAGAGTCAATCTGCCTTTATTTACTCCTTCGCTAAGGAGAATCGGAAGAAGTTCTTCTAGATAAGGGCCTCCTAGAGTAGCTTTCCAAATATCATTATCAGCCGGAAACTTGTTAACGTTTCTTCCAGCATCCGATCCGACTGAGTCTATGAAGCCTTTGTTTATTCCCCACCAGAGCTTTTCTATGTGCTCCCTCTTTCGTGAAGGGGGATTTGTCTTCCCTGCAAGCGTTCCTCTCTTAAGGTTTTCAGCTCTATCATCTATAGTTAGATGATGAAGACACGCTTCCAGAAATACTCTATTTCCTCTATTTCTATACTCGTTAGCTATGTCTATTGCCTCTCCAATGCTAATGTGAGCAAATATAACCGGACAGTCAGTTATTTCAGCTATTCGACTCACAAGCCTTATGTCCAGTTCCTCCAAGAACGGCGGCCTACTTTCGTTGTGGGCAAACGGATCCTCTCTCTCCTTGTATCTAGAATAGAGAGCATAAGCTATCGGTGTATTTTCCGAATGAAATATTGCTACTCCACCAAGCGCTCCTATAGCTTCAAGCGACAAGTACACGAAACCGTCGTCCACTCCCCCTATAGAAAAGGTCGGTTTCGTTTCCCTACCCGCTTCATCTCTTTCTTGCTCGCCTGTAACCGAATATTGAGTTTCTCTATGCATGAAAAACTTGAAGTTGGAAATGCCCAGATCAACAAGTTTCCTAAGTTCGTTTAAATGTTCGTAGCTTGAAATCATTGGACACATTGCAATGTCCACGTAAGAAAGTGTCTTGATTGGATCTACGTACTTCTGAAAGACTGAAACATATGATGATATCAGGGGTTCCCCAACAGAACCGAACCACATGTTCAAACAAGTGGTCGCTCCTCCGCAAATAGCAGCCGCGGTCTCGCTTTTCAGATCAGAATCATATGGATGATAGATTCCGAAGTGATAGTGGGGCTCGACCGCGCCCGGCAGCACGTACTTTCCCGTTGCATCAACGATCTGGTCGGCTGTTGGAAGAAGCGAATCTTTACAGACGGCAACGATCTTTTCGTCATTTACAGCGATTCCAGCTTCAAAAATGCCTTCGGGAGTAACTACCTTTCCTTTCTTTATTACCAAGTCAACCGTCATTGGTGAACTCTCTCGGAGCGGATGTTCCAAGTTCTCTTCATATAATGCTTTCCGTTCGCATGTACACTCAAATTGCGAATCATCGGGCCAAGTCAATCTCCTTGCGAATTCCACTATGGCAGGAGGACTGCAGGAAATTCTACTCGAATCTGGTGCGGGAGGTGGGATTTGAACCCACGAACCCCTACGGGACAGGCGCCTATGACCAGACTGATCGCCTTCAGGCCTGCGCCTTCAAGTCTCTTTGGACTCTTTGACCTGGCTTGGCAACTCCCGCTTAATTACTAGAGATTTCTGAAGTCTAGTATTATCTTTATGGTAACTTCGCAGCCAGTAAGGGTGATCAAACCGTTTCGCTTTGATAGCTCCTCTCATGCTCTGCTCTTTATATCGCTTGGAATAAGTGTTGGAGAAGAAAGTTAAACTGTGTATAGCGAGCGCTGTCTTCCGTTTCTACGATTGAAGTAGCCACTCAGCCGTACGTGCTTAGACAGCGAACGATGCTAATCCTTGCTCGCAGGTATCTCTATGACCTGGAGTTTTCCGGCCTTCCATAACAACAGTCCGATAAGGCCCCACAATAGTAGCCCAGGCATGCCCGTGACCCCGCCTGTGATAGGGTTCAGCCCAATCATGAACAGGGTGAAGATGCTTGCTGATTGATTGATAGCTCCATGAGCTAATGATGGAGCTACAATACTATTCGAAGCGAAGTATATCCACCCGAGGAAGGTTCCGAGGAATATAGTCGAGAAGACCATTAGTATCGGTCCGATCAAAGGGTAGCCGGGATAATTGTGTCCCATTGCTATGACTGGTGCATGCCATATGCCCCATATAGCCCCATGCAGAACGATCGCTTTTCCTCTGCCTAGCGGTAGAAGCTTTGAGAGTAGGAATGCCCTCCAACCGAACTCCTCGCCGAAGGTGAAGGGTAGACCTGTGAGAGGCCCGAGGAAGAGTGCTTGAAGGAGGATGATGGGGATGATTTGTTCGATGGGAATAGGAACATCTGCGAGTAATGTTGCGATACCGGGCATTGAGGGGTCGAGTTTAGCTAGCCCAAAGATGTGCGTTATAATGTAGGCTGAGCCGTTCACAGTTATCGGGATCAGGAATGCCCAAGCATAATACTTGATTCTTCCTAATCGAATTCCGAAGTCGCGTATCCGCTCCTTTGTTAGAAGAGTAATCGTGACCATAGCGCAGACAGCTGGAATGAACATTTGGATTTGAAGAGCAGTGATGTTGAGCCCGCCATACATGAACAGGAATAGGTTCAGAGTCCAGGTGAACCCGAACGTCAAGGAGAGGAAGAATAGGACTGCTCTTCTATCTTCCGGAGCCATGAGCTGGACGACCTGCTTCAACGCTAAAACGCCTATCGGTTAGGGTTGATGTCGAACCTTAGATCAGTCTGGCTCCAGTGAGTTCGATGTTCGCTACGCAGATCTTCTCGCTCGGCAGCAATTTCCGTGATGCTTCAACCACCTTCCTCACTCGATCTTCATCGACTACAGCGTGAGCAGCTTCACCGACCATGTTTTGAGTAGCACCGATAGCCCCAGCTCTTTCCATAGCATCAATCAGCTTTCGCACTCTGCTGCTCATTAATCCGACGTCTACTGCAAACCTCTTGCAAGAAGCCATGAAATTCTGGATGCTCGTATCCTCTAGGATTTCATTGAGTGTTCGTCTCCCAAAGCGGTTCACTCTTCTCATCACATTCGGCGAGGCTAGAACAGTCTTCGTAGCGATGGGGCCGAAGCATCCTGAAACTATCCTATGATTCGGCTTTAGAGGAATTCGATCTATCGAACACAATCCTGGGCCGCCGCTCTTGACCGTTACGACAGCTCCGCCCAACATTAAGGGCGCAACAGTGCCCAACCCAGTCTTACATTCAACCTCAGCTACGTGAGCTATCCTTCCAACCTCGTTATAAGTTAACCTTAACCCTAAGGCTTCATTCAGAGCAAGTCCGACTGCCAAGGCTCCTGCTCCACTCGCTCCGTAACCAGCCCCTATAGGAACCTCGACATTGTGCTCAACTATAATCTTATACGCTCCTTCAGCTCTGCTTAGAATCTTCTTGACAACAGTCTCGCTCGTCTTGGCTTCAGGAGCCAGCCTGCGATTTATGTATATGCTGATGCTGGTGGCTACAGCTTTCTTGACTTTTGTCTTCGCTGTATTTCCTTTGCTAATGACGAAGCCTCCTCCGCGAGCGCCGATTCGGAGAGGGTTCACGATCAAGCGGCCTTGTCTATCCCGATCGCAGATCTCGAAGAAGCTTGAGATTCCGGCTGGACTGAAGGCTCTTGCTATGGGCAACTTCTCACTGGCCTACTTCTCAACCATCCGTACCAGTGCTGGAAACGCTCGATAACTCGCTTTTAAGACAGGAGGTACCACTATGAGCAAGAACGGAATCTGGTTCATAAAAGTGAAGACCGTTAGTACATATGCTGCCACGATCGATAGATTCTGGCCGCCTCCAGGGAGGAGAAGAAACTGACTGAAAGCCCAAACCCCGAAGCCAACTATCGTGCTTCCGATCGCGTTACCTATGGAGGCTGCAATTTGGTAGCTACTCCACCTCGGCCATACAAGGCCCAAGGCCAGCAGAGTTGGAATACTGATGACAGTAACGCCTAGCCAGACGAATGTTTCCCCGCCCTCCCAAGGGAGAAAGTAGGATAGCCCCAAAAGGACCAAGAGAATCGAGAGGCTCACTAATATGCTGGCATATTTCCAAGCGGGCCTAAACCTTCTGTTCGCTAAGAGCCCTATCAGAAAGAACATGACAAAGTTCGCCGGCACGCCGACAGTTAGACTGAGCAAAGCGTTCCCATGAACGATCATATCGCTTATGAAAATTCCTATAGAGGCTCCGACACCGCCAACAAGAGGACCAAAAAGAACCGCAAAGACTGCGGGAACAAATACGCCCGGCCAGAACCTTACAACCCCTACAACTGGCGCGAATAAACCCAAGAACGTCATATATCCCAGTACAGCGTACAAAGCAGCGTTCAAAGATGTCATTGTTAATTCCAGTGTCTTGGCTTTCAAGGTTTCTGCCTCAAGGAAGATTGAGTAGAAGGCTTGACCATACTTAAGATTTCTCTAGGACTGGTTCTACGCCTACAATATTTGTAAAGGTTGATTGCGATAGACGATGATAAAAGAATTTGATTTGTAACGTTATACCTTCTTCCAAACGCAAGTCTCTCGCGAACACTTAGCCCTTAGATGTAAGGTAGAAAGGTTTGAGGATACTTTCTATGGAGAAGCTTTTCCAACTCAAGCTTAAGCTTCAAGTCCAACTGTCTATGTTTATCGGAGATGTAATCGATCGGTTTCTGTGAGTGGACGACGGGACCTTGGATTACCATCGGGCTGGCTATATCTTTGAACGAGACGGGTTTCTTAGCCATCAGGTCGGTCAGAATTTCGTTTATGCTTTTCTTCCGCTCCATTGCGGATGTCAATTCATCTATCTGGCTTTTTGTGAGCGGCCTGAAACCGAATGTGTATGGTGAGATGTTCTTCAGGAAGTCCGCGTCTTGATACGTTTTTGCTCCGTAGCCGACCGACTTGTATGGGTTGATCTGCTCTTCTTTGACTATCCAGAGTTCTTCACCGTGGGAGATCAAGACGCTCAAGTGTCTTCCCGAGTCCCGACCGACTAAGACTCTCCAGTCTTCCGGATCATTGTTGTACGCTTTGATGACCTCCCGTTTGGTCCTCTCGGAAGACTTAACCATGACTATCCAACCGTTGGAGCTGTAACACTACTCAAATAGAATGATAGAATATTAACCTTTCATGCCGAAGAAGTTGTTGAAACAAATGAATTAAGCCGAGAAACTGCCATCATTATATGTGAACTCGGGAGGAGTTGAAATGATCATTAAACTATCTACTGGGAAGGAGATTCCCGTTGAAATGCACAAGATAAGAATTGTTCAGAAAACAAGACTGGTTCCGATTGATGAGAGACTCAAGGCCATAGAGGAAGGCGGCTATAATACGTTCTCGCTTAGAACTAAAGACGTATTTATTGACATGTTAACCGATAGTGGCGGCAATGCGATGAGCGATAATCAGCTTTCAGCGATGATGGTTGCAGACGATGCCTATGCAGGTAGCGAAAGTTTCTACAAACTCGCGAAGGCGATAGAAGAAGTGTTGGGATTCAAATACGTTCTCCCAGTGCACCAAGGGAGAGCCGCAGAGCACCTCATAGCTAAGGTCTTCGTTAAGCCTGAAGACATAATCCCTATGAATTATCATTTCACTACGACCAAGGCGCACTTTGAACTTGCAGGTGGGAAGGTGGTTGAGATATACATTGATGAAGCCCTTAACACCCAGAGTAAACATCCTTTTAAAGGAAATTTGGACATTCAAAAGTTGGCTGACCTCATCAAGAAACACGGAGTTCGCAAGATACCGTTCGTGAGAATGGAAGCAACAACAAACCTCCTTGGCGGCCAACCGTTCTCTCTTGAAAACCTGAAAGAGGTAAGACGTATCTGTCAGCAAAACAAGATTCCACTTGTTATTGATGGAAGCTTATTGGGCGAGAACGCCTACTTCATAAAGCTCAGAGAGAACGGCTATCGAAACAGAACCATCCCAGAGGTCGTCAAGGAGATAACCGCCCTCGCCGACCTGTTCTACTTAAGTGGACGAAAGAACACCTCTGTCAGAGGCGGATTTATCGCAACAAACAACAAAGAATATTATGAAAAGATAAAGCCGTGGCTTCCTGTCTATGAAGGATTCCTCACCTACGGCGGAATGTCTACAAAAGAGATTGAAGCAATGGGCGTCGGCGTTAGAGAAATGGTCGACATAGACGTAGCTGCCAGCGCCCCGGAATTGGTGAAATATCTTGCTGAAAGATTGATGGAAAGAGGAATCCCAGTAGTTACTCCACCAAGCGGTTTGGCTGCTCATCTGGATGCCAAGCTGTTTCTACCTCATATTCCTCAACTTCAATATCCCGCTGGAGCCCTAGCTGCGGCGGTTTACATAGTATCTGGCGTTAGGGGTATGGAGCGAGGCACGATCTCTATGGACCGAGATAAAGATGGGAATGAAGTTCCTTCAGACCTCGAGCTGACCAGACTCGCTGTGCCCAGAAGGGTTTACACAGTTTCTCACGTCGAATATGTAGCCGACCGAGTTGGCTGGTTATATCAGAAAAGAAATTTGGTTAAAGGATTAAGATTCGTCGAAGAGCCGCCGGTGTTAAGGTTCTTCTTCGGAAGGTTAGAGCCTATTGACAATTGGGCAGCGAAATTAGCTGAAGAGTTCAAAAAAGAATTTGGCGCTAGTTACTAAACGGGTTTGCTGCCTAACTAGTTGGTTGGCTAACTCTTACAAAGTTGAGTTTGAGGTCTGCCACTAAGCTTTCGAGTCTACTTCGATCTGATTCTGGAACGTGGCTCTTGAGCTTCTGAACTAGGAAGTCGATTGTGTCAATCGCAGTTCTCGATTGATCGAAGTCCTTCTCGATCCTGTCTGTTCCTGGCTTTACTCTTAATCCCATCGTCTCCCAAGCCTTGACGCTCAGCAAGCCTATGAACAATCCGATCAAGGAGTATGTGTCGAGCGAAGTGATATCTTGGATCTCGGTCTCCTCGCTACCATTCTCTTTACTCAAGACTCGGGCGCCTCAAGTAATTAATGATTCTAGTGAATAGTGATAAGAGTTTTGAACAGTAGCTATTCATAGCATGAGCGGAGATAAGCTTCTAGAGTAGATATGATTAAATGTTTTCGCGAATTCATCTCTAGGTCTTGTAGTATCTCTTCGCTAGCCTCTTCATGAACCTCTTTGGAAGCTTCCCTTTGGTTTCCTTCTCGATTAGTTCATAGATGTCCGGTTGAGCAGCACAGAGGTCTGTCAGAGTCAGTATTCCTATCAGACGTCCTTCTTGAGTAATGGGAAGTTTCTTTATTCCTTTAGCGACCATGAACCTCGTAGCTTCGGTTACTTCCATGTACGGTCCTGTAGAGATCAACGGTTTCGACATAACCATCTTGACCCGCGTTGCTTCGGCATTCCTGCCCAGCGCTAGCACCCTTGACAATAGGTCCCGCTCAGTAACAATACCAACCGGCTTGCCTTGTTCCATTACGACTAAACTTCCTATTTCCTGCTGAGCCATCTTGCTCGCCGCATCTTTTATGGTTGCCTCTGAATCTATCGAAACAACGTTCGTACTCATCAAATCCTTAACCAGCAATTCGATATCAACTGCCTTTCTTGGAGATGGCACCCAAAAGAATAAACAAACCTACGAGAATAAGGATTGTCTCGAATACCGGGAGTTTGAAACCCACAAAGTCTGAGACTCCAATCAATAGAACAACGATTCCGATGAATAAGGTGAACTTGCTTACGGGAATCTGTTTCTGATATCTCATAGCATTTAATGCTATTAGGACCAACCCTATTATGGTGAAGACACCGCCTTTCACGTCGAATTTATAGATTGATTCAACAGCCAGTACTGCGCCTAATCCAACAAAGAAGATGCCCCAGCTCGCTGTTTCCAACCTTTTGTTCAAAGTCTTCTTTTCAGTGAGAGTTGACATACATTTCACTTCGGACATAGGTTAAACATAAAGGTCAATAAACTTTCCTTTTATCTCGATATGTTCTATCATCATCCAATTGCTTAGGAAGAAGGTTGAGCAAGAAATGCAGGGGCACTCGCTCTCAATGTTCCTAGCTGAAAGGTCAGTCTGAGAATCAGAAACTACGATAACTCAAAGACGATGTCACAAGTAGGAAGACAAGCGATCTTCCGCGTGCGGGCGTGTAACGATCTATTAGAGGTTTCTGGGCTTCGTCACTATCTCTCTGATTTCGAAATCCAAGAACTTTCTGGGATAGGCTGGCTTAACTATGATGCATGTATCTGCGCCTTCTCCAGTGCCCGCAATGGCCATAACCTCCCTGTTCGTCTCAATTAGTCCAGCGTCGGCAGCCATGAGGACGATTTCGACGCAAACCTTCATTCCTTGTGAGAAGCGGTAGAGGGTCTCCCGGATCGCCTCCTCGACGGATCTGCCTCCAAATTTCTCTATGAAGGCGCTGGCGACGCCATCGCCCAGAGTATGGACTGAGGTCAGGACTTTGACTCCTCTCTCGCTCAATTTCTTCTTCTCAGCCTTCGACATCACCCAGCCCTCTTCCCGGAAGCTCTCGCAAATGGAGACGGCGACAAGGTTCACCTTCAAATCTTTGAAGATTTCCGCCGCCTTGAGGGCGGTAGCTCCATGGGTTGAGGCGACGACTACATCTTTGATCCCGAGCTCGCTGATTCTTCTCTTGGCCGCCTCGAGAGTCTGGGCTGTGTTCTCAGGTCCACCTCTCTTAAAGTAGGTTATGGTCTTCTCCAAGGCATTCACATCCATCCTATAGGCCGATAGTGTGAAAGGTTTGTAATCTAAAAGCCTATTCATCCATCGCTTTTCGGATTCAAGCCATCTCCTGCCTGAGGTCGTCGAATCGTTCAGGTTCTAGTGAGTGCATTTATGAGCGGAAGGAAAGCTTCCTTAAAGACCGTTTCAGCGATCTTTCGATAGCCCTCGGCGCTCAGGTGCAAGCCGTCATTGGAATATTTTGGTGACAGTCTTTGAGTTGCCGAATCTGCTGTTGCTAAGAATAAGTCCACGTACTTAGTTCCTTTCGCTTCGCAGTAGTCGCGTATCATTTTGTTCAATCTCACTCTTGGAGGGATTAAGGAATCGTAGCCGAGGATCGAAGGGACAGCGCATGCGATTAACCGGATGCCGTGATTAATCGCTTTGTCGTACATCGCCTCGAGGTTTGAGTAGATTTCGGGAACAGGTACACCCCAACCTATATCATTCGTTCCTCCAAGGATGATGACATGGTTGGGACTAAGTTGGAGAACATCTCGATCAAACCGGTTGAGCATGCCCTCGGTCAGGTCGCCGTTCAAGCCTTTGTTAATGACTTGCAGTCTTATGCTCTTGCCCTTCTTTGCGATCGCGTCTCGAATCATATCC